>ERZ773235.2591-NODE-2591-length-14734-cov-3.914844_pt1 | contig 14734 bp, 10 predicted proteins | sample MGYA00580522_ERZ773235 | MGnify/ENA primary metagenome ERZ773235 (study PRJEB29015, sample SAMEA2737797) | human gut metagenome | biome: human gut; feature: human-associated habitat; material: faeces | place: China | collected 2012 ...
TGAATGGTCTGAGCCTGTTTATGTTCAGCAGGGCGGTATCGACCCGTCACTGTATTTTGAGAACGGCAAAGCCTACTTTATGTCCAATGGTGAAGACGATGAGGGCAACCATGGCGTTACACAGTGCGAAATAGATATCGAAACAGGCAAAAAGCTCACGCCAAGCAAGACCATATGGACAGGTGCAGGCGGACGTTTCCTTGAAAGCCCGCACCTCTACAAAATAAAGGGAGAATACTATCTTATGGCGGCTGAGGGCGGTACGGAATACGGTCATATGATAGTCTACGCCAAGGGCAAGACCCCTTACGGTCCTTTTGAGAATTATCCTCACAACCCAGTCCTCACAAACAGAAATCTCGGTGGATACGAGATACAAGGGTGCGGTCACGGTGATCTTGTGGAGGACGAAAACGGCAGCTTCTGGTGTGTTCATCTTGCTTTCAGAATGATAAATATGTGGGTGATGCACCACATTACAGGCAGAGAAGTCTATCTCGTACCGGTGACGTTCGACAAGAACGGCTGGTTCACAATGGGTGATAACGGCACAACTCGAAAGGAAGTCGAAACTGACAAACTCAGGGATATCAGGCAGGAGTTTTGGAAGGAATACACTTTTGAGAATACCAAAGTCGGACGTGAGTGGTGCTTTATGCAAAACCCTGACATGGGGCTTTATTATCTTGATGATCACCGTTTTGAGCTTACTCCGAATGAGCATACGATCTTTGAGGCAGACGGCTCGCCTGCTTTTGTCTGCATAAGACAGAAAGAAATGAATTTATCAGTGGAGTGCAAAGTCGAGATAACCGAGGGCGAAGCAGGATTGGTGTTCTACATGACCCCCGATCAGCATTATGAGATAGCATTAAGACGCACGGATAAAGGTGTCGAGCTGTTCCGCAGACTTTGCATAGGCGATATTCGCCATGAGGATCATGTCATAGCATTGCCGCAGGGAGAAAGCTCGGCTATGCTTTGCTGTAATGCCTCCAACTTTACATACAATTTCTCGGCGAAAACGCATTCGGGAGATATAGACTTGGGCGGAGCTCAAACGAAATTTTTGTCTACTGAGCTTGCAGGTAATTTCACGGGCGTGGTTATAGGATTGTATGCACAGAAGAGCGAGGATAAAGGCGGAAAAGCTACGTTCACAAAATTCAAGTGCAAAAATCTAGAAGAATATAACGGCTAAGAAAATAGCAAATCATAAGAATCCACTTAGCAACCCGTATTCTAGCACAACCCAACACAATAAAAAACACGGCGATAAAACTCACCGTGTTTTTTTATTATCCACATTTACGTCACCTGAACCTAAGCCCTCTCCGCATTGTCATCACAACCGCAGTTCACACCGTTCTTAACATCATCAAATGCCTTCAGCATTTCCTCGGACGGCTTCTTTGTGCAAAGGCTCACTATAATAATAAGTATAAGACTTACCGCAAAACCTACTACCAATGAGTAAAGCCCCGTCTTATCACCTAAAGTCTGTCCGCCTGCAAGAGGTATGTAATCCCATATTATTACCGACAGCGCACCGCTGGCAACGCCTGCCGCCGCACCTGCAAGGTTTGTTCTCCTCCAATAAAGGGACATAAGTATTATCGGACCAAACGAAGCTCCAAGACCTGCCCATGCGTTTGAAACAAGACCCATTATACTGCTGTTAGGGTCAAGTGCTATTATGTATGCCACTACCGCTACCGCAAGAACTGTTATCCTGCTCACAAGCAGTACCTTCTTGCTCTCCGCCTTAGGTGCAATACATGAGTGGTAAATATCCTCCGATACCGATGAGGCAGTTACAAGCAGCTGCGAATCAGCCGTTGACATTATGGCAGCCAGTATTCCGCAAAGGAAAATTCCGCCGACGAATGGCAGACCAATATCGGAGTTGAATACCTTCTGTATCATCTCGATGAAAACATTCTCAGACTTGTTGTTTGCAAGTGCAGGCACAAGATAAGCCCTGCCCACGATAGCTATAAAGCAAGCGAAGCAAAGTGATATAGCACACCATACACAGCCTATAACTCTTGACTTTTTTACCTCTTTTTCAGAGCTTATAGCCATAAATCTTACCAGAATGTGTGGCATACCGAAATAACCAAGCGCCCAGCCGAGCTGAGAGATTATGTCGATGGCTGAAAGGGTCTGACCCTTTTCATCATTGAATATGTTAAGATAGTGATGTGCCTCAACACCGCTTGCAGTGATGTTGTCCATAACATTTCCTGCTCCAACAAGGAAAAACGCAATGATAGGTATAGTCACAACTCCTGCCAGCATGAGCAGACCCTGAACAAAGTCAGTTACACATACTGCCATAAATCCACCCATGAAAGTGTATCCCAAAATTACTACCGCACCGATAGTAAGACATATCTTGTAGTCGATACCGAATATAGAGTTGAAAAGCTTTCCGCCTGCCGAAAGAGCAGACGCTGTGTAAACAAGGAAGAATATGACGATTGCCACCGACGATACCAAAAGCATTATCTTGTGCTTGTCCTCAAATCTGTTTTCAAGATACTTAGGAAGCGTCATTGAGTTGTTCGCCCTGATAGTGTATCTTCTCAGCCTGCCCGAAACTATCGCCCAGTTAAGTATAGTGCCGATAAGCAGACCTACAGCTATCCATATCTGACCTGTTCCGAAAGCGTAAACAGCGCCAGGCAGACCCATGAGCATCCAGCCCGACATATCAGAAGCCTGAGCAGAAAGTGCCGCTACCCAGCCGTTAAGTCCTCTGCCACCAAGGAAAAAGTCCTCGGAGCTTTTTGTTTTCTTCATATATGCAGCACCTATGAGAAGCATTCCTGCCAAATAGAATGCAAATGCCACAAGCGTCCAGATCATATCTGATTTCATCTATTACCTCTTTCCCGAAGCGGATTTTATCCTGTCCGCCCCATATTTTTATAAACGGCAATGCCGCACAAGAGAAACTCCCCCTGTGCGGTATCGCATAAAACGTCTGTATAAAACACATTGACAGCAAAAGCCAACGGGCGAACGAAAATTGTTGTTTGGCAAGGCTCACAACAGTTTTCGCCCATACCTTAATTTGTAGGGGACGGCGCCCTCGACGTCCCGTCTGTTGCCGCAAACGTCGTTTTTACGCACCTTTCGATGTTTTGCTACCAATTACTTAGCCTTAGTCTTTATCTCCTCATCAAGCTTAGCGATAAGCTCGTCAACAGGCATTGCAGGAAGCTCGCCCTCTTTTCTTGAACGAACAGTAACCGTGTTGCTGTTTACCTCGTTGTCGCCAATGATGAGCATATAAGGAATCCTCTCAAGTCTTGCAGCCTTGATCTTAGTACCGATGTTCTCATCTCTGTTGTCAACAGTTACTCTCATGCCCATAGCCGTCATTCTGTCAGCTATCTTCTGAGCGTATTCAGCATGGCTCTCCTTGATAGGAAGCAGTCTTACCTGCTCAGGAGCGAGCCACAGAGGAAGAACGCCGTTGAAATGCTCAAGCATATAAGCAAGTGTTCTTTCAAAGCAGCCAAGTGAAGTTCTGTGAATGATGTAAGGAAGCTTCTTCTGACCGTCCTTGTCAACATAGTACATACCAAATCTTTCAGCCAAAAGCATATCTATCTGGATAGTAACAAGCGTGTCTTCCTTGCCGTAAACGTTCTTGTACTGAATGTCGAGCTTTGGACCATAGAACGCAGCCTCGTCGATACCGATATCGTAATCAACGTCAAGGTCGTCAAGAATAGTCTTCATTGCAGCCTGTGCGTGCTCCCACTGCTCAGCCGTACCTTCGTACTTGTTCTTAGGGTTAGCAGGATCCCACTGTGAGAATCTGAATGTGCAGTCATCAAGCAGACCAACAGTGTCAAGGAAGTATTTGGCAAGCTCCAAACAGCCCTTGAACTCCTCTTCAAGCTGGTCAGGTCTGAGAATGTAGTGACCCTCAGAGATAGTGAACTGTCTTACTCTGATAAGACCGTGCATCTCGCCGCTGTCCTCGTTTCTGAACAGCGTAGAAGTCTCTGTCAATCTCATTGGAAGCTCTCTGTATGAACGCTGTCTGTTAAGAAATACCTGATACTGGAACGGGCAAGTCATAGGACGAAGTGCGAAGCACTCTTTTTCCTCATCATATGGGTCGCCAAGAATGAACATTCCGTCAAGATAGTGATCCCAGTGACCTGAAATCTTATAAAGATCTCTCTTTGCGAAAAGCGGAGTCTTTGTAAGCAGACAGCCCTTTGCCTGCTCGACATCTTCTACCCAACGCTGAAGAAGCTGGATAACTCTTGCGCCCTTTGGAAGCATAACAGGAAGTCCCTGACCGATACAATCAACAGTTGTGAAATATTCAAGCTCTCTGCCTATCTTGTTGTGGTCACGAAGCTTAGCTTCCTCCTGCTGTTTAAGGAACTCATCGAGCATTGAAGCCTTAGGGAATGCAGTTCCGTAAATTCTTGAAAGCTGCTTGCCGTCCTCTGCCTTGCCCCAGTATGCACCTGTGCATGAAAGAAGCTTAACAGCCTTGATAGGTGCAACGCTCATTATGTGCGGACCTGCGCAAAGGTCAACGAAATCACCCTGCTTGTAGAATGAAAGCTTTTCACCCTTATCGTCATGCTTGTGGATAAGCTCTACCTTGTAATCTTCGTGTCTTTCCTCCATGAGCTTTATAGCCTCATCAGCAGAAAGCTCAAAACGCTCCAAAGCATAGCCCTCTTTTGCAAGCTTCTTCATTTCAGCCTGTATCTTTTCAAGGTCAGCAGGCGTAAAAGGCTTTTCCACCTCAAAATCATAGTAGAAGCCTGTGTCTGTAGCAGGACCTCTTGCAAGCTTTGCCTCAGGATAAAGATTTTTTACAGCCTGCGCCATAAGGTGAGAAGCTGTGTGCCAGAAAGTTTCCTTACCAGCCTTTGAGTCAAAAGTCATGACCTCAAAATGGCAGTCATGGTCAACGACAGTTCTCATGTCGAAAACTTCGCCGTCCAGCTTTACGCAGCAGGCAGCCTTGTAAAGTCCCATGCCGATATCCTTGATTATCTCGCTTGCAGGCATTGCCTTTTCGATCTCACGGACAGAGCCGTCTTTTAATTTCAGATTGATCATTTTTGATTCCTCCGATTTATATAATATTGTAATTCTTTATTATAACGTGCATAAACACGTTGTTTCTTTTGTAATGCGTCACATATCACACGCTTTTTTTGTGGGCGACCTCAGGTCGCCCCTACAGTCATATTATTTGAAGTTCAGCAGTTCAGTATACTGCGAAACATACACATATATCCAGAAGCAAAGAAGCACTACGCTCAGCACCGTTGAAATGTCGCTCAAAACGTGCCTTGCCCTTTTTTTGATAGCCCATTGCCTGGAGCCGTCTTTTTTCACCCGGCAAACAAGCTGAGAGAAAAATGTGTTGAACCAGTATGATGCTATCCATATGGGCAGAAAGGTGAGAAACCCTTGCTTGTCGGATATAGTCCCGTTCCATGATAACCAGCAAACATATCCCGCTGCACCATAAGCGCAAAACCCAATGGTATAGCAAATGATCGCAAGGATACGCCTTGTTTTCATGACTTTCCTGTCTTTCATAGTATCATCACCCTCTTACATAACAAAAAAGTCCCATAGGATACAAATATCCTATGGGACGATGATATCGTGGTTCCACCCAACTTCATGCGCAGTTTCCTGCACAACTCATTAGCCGCTCCTTTAACGCTGAGCCTGCGGCGTGTATTAAACGCACTCAGGGGCGGTATCCTCACTCTGCATAGTCCTGCACCGCTCACAGCCCGTATAAAAACGTGCGGCACTCTCTGAAAAGACCTTTCGCCGAGGGGCTTCCCCGTCAAAGCTTTCAAGTATAACTGCAAAAGACTTTATCTTTTGCTTCGACTAACATTTTAACACCTCTTCACCCGCTTGTCAAGAGGTTTGTTAGAAAATATATAATTTTGTGGATTTAACTAAAAAAATTCTTGACAACAGAGAAGTTTTATTATACAATAATATTATGCATTATAATTTTTATATAACTGAAAGATGAAGTATAGTTTTTTGTATTATTCTGATGTTTTTTATAAAATAAATTTTGCAATTTTGTATCTTTACAATTTAATATCAGGTGGATATCTTTTTTTCATGCGTTTTTTTACGCACAAAATATGGATATCCATACTTTCTAAGAAGGAGGAAAGCTATACATGGAACCAGGTATTGCTATTCTACTATGTGTAGTTGCTCTTGTTCTTGGTGCCGGTGTGAGCGGATTTATCTGCTTCAAACAGGGTATAAGCTATCGCAAAAAGACAGCCGAGGCTGCTGTAGGCTCTGCGGAAAAGGAAGCGGAGCGTATTGTTGACGACGCAAAGAAAAACGCTGAAACTCTGAAAAAAGAGGCATTGATCGAGGCGAAAGACGAGATCCACAAGTCACGCCAGGAAACGGAAAAAGAGCTTAAAGAGAGAAGGATCGAAGTTTCCAGACAGGAAAGACGTGTTCAGCAGAAAGAGGAGTCTATCGACAGAAAGCTCGATAATTTGGAGAAAAAGGAAGAAACTCTCCAGAACAAGCTGAAAAATGCTGACGAAAAGGTAGCTGAGGCTGACAGGATCAAGAAGTCACAGCTCGATATGCTTGAAAAGATATCTCAGTTCACTGTTGATCAGGCTAAGGATTATCTGCTTTCAAAGCTGGACGAAGATCTGGTGCATGAAAAGGCTGTGAGGGTCACAAACTTTGAAAATCAGGTGAAGGAGGACTGTGAGGCTAAGGCCAGACAGTATATCTCGCTTGCTATCTCAAGGTGTGCTGCCGATCAGGTGTCTGAATCAGCAGTGTCAGTCGTTGCGTTGCCTAATGATGAGATGAAGGGCAGGATAATCGGACGTGAGGGAAGAAATATCAGAACTATCGAAACTCTCACAGGCGTTGATCTTATCATTGACGATACTCCTGAGGCTATCACCATCTCGTGCTTTGATCAGGTGAGAAGAGAGGTCGCAAGGATCGCACTTGAAAAGCTTATCCAGGACGGACGTATACACCCTACACGCATTGAGGAAATGGTAGAAAAGGCTAAGCGTGAAGTCGAGCTGAAGATCAAGCAGGAGGGCGAGAGAGCTATTCTCGAAACCAATGTTCACGGCGTGAACCACGAGCTTGTTAAGCTTCTTGGTCGTCTGCGCTATAGAACGAGCTATAGACAGAACGTGCTTAACCACTCTATTGAAGTCGCTCACCTTGCAGGAATGATGGCGTCAGAGCTTGGCGTTGACGCAAATCTGGCAAGAAGAGCAGGACTGCTCCACGATATAGGAAAGGCTCTCAGCTATGAGATAGAAGGCTCGCACGTTCAGATAGGTGTTGACGTATGTAAGAAGTACAAGGAAAGCCCTGAAGTTATTCATGCTATCGAGGCTCACCATGGCGACGTTGAAACAAGAACTGTTGTTGCGGCACTTGTTCAGGCGGCAGACGCAATAAGCGCCGCTAGACCGGGAGCAAGAAGCGAGAACTATGAGAACTATATCAAGAGGCTCCAGAAGCTTGAGGAGATCTGCACGTCCTACGAGGGTGTTGAGAAATCCTTTGCTATACAGGCAGGCCGTGAGGTTCGTATCATGGTACAGCCTGAGAAGATCAACGATGAAAAAATGGTGCTCGTTGCTCGTGAGATCGCTAAGAGGATCGAAACTGAAATGGATTATCCGGGACAGATCAAGGTCAATCTTATCCGTGAGAGCAGAGCTATCGAATACGCAAAGTAAATTGTGTAAACAGCGGGCAGACTTTAGGGTTTGCCTGCTTTTTTATTTCTCCGCACCGCTTCGCTTTAAGTGAGGAATGAGGAGTGAGGAATTAAGGTATCGCCTGCGGCGATGATTTTTAATTATCAATCATAAAATAATAAAATATCTATGCTTTTTGGGGGATTTTTTATGTCAAAAGCAAAAGAGAAAAAAGAGGTCACTACCAATCAAGGTAAAAAGCACCTTTTCGGCAGTTCGGAAAAGTCGGATTTTATTCTGAATATGTCTGCCGAGTCTGCACAAAAGCTGTGCGGAGTTTACAGCATTATTGCTGTGCTTGTTCTGTGCGTTATCACAATTCCGTATTATTTCACACAGAATATCAAATATGGTATGGACGAAAGCGTCAACCGTACCCTTTATCTAAACGAAAAATTTATATTCTTTATATCTGCCGCTGTGCTTGCGGTCGGCTTTGTGGGATTTATCATTTTCCTTATTGCCAACATGAAAAAGCAGGTGGAGCTTAAAGACAACAAGAGCCTTATCGTACCACTTGCGGTGGTGCTTCTGTCGGTGATATCTTGCTTGCTTTCAGCGGATATCTTCACATCTTTCTACGGCTATCTCGACCGCTCCGAGGGTATGCTCACCATACTTGGCTATTGGGGACTTTTTGCCGCAGGAATGACAGTTACGGCTGACGACCGCAGGATAAAGCTTTCAGACTTTATCGTAGGAATAGGCGCATTTGAAGCTATCATGGGAATTTTGCAGGCTATACCTGCCACCGCAAAAATAGTTCCAAACTATTTCAAAGAGATATTCTCGGGCTTCTCATCAGGCGGTATGACCTATACAAAGGAATATATCGCAACAGGCTTTTTGTGTACGCCTTTTGCATTGGCGGCAGTGCTTACAGTGATATCTGCTTTTGCGCTTAATGGTATGCTCTATGATGATAAAAAGGTAAGAAAGATATTCTATGCTATCTCCCTTGCTCTTATGACAGCGGCTGATATCCTCGCCTGCGTTGTCCCTGCTATCTTGGGACTTGGTGCGGTTTATGTTATATCTCTTATGATTGCCGCTGTAAAGTCGGGCTTTGCAAAGGATAAGAAACCTTTTATAGCCTGCCTTGTGGCTTTTATAGTCGCAGGAGGGATCTTTGCTGGACTTTTCGCCTCAAACGAGTTCAGACTTATGGACGAGAAAATAATCTTCCATGACAGCTTCGACAGACTTTCTATCACAGGCACAGGCAGAGGCGATGATACCGAACAGTGGATATATCCTTATCTGTGGGACGACGGAATGTATACTGCCGAGCAAAACCTTATCTGGGGAACCGGTCCAGACAACTGGGGAACGATATTCGAGTCGGGTGCTATAATAGACCGCTCTTATAATGAGTATATCGACCTTTTGCAGTCAAGAGGACTCATCATTTTTGCACTTACAATAGTATTCCTTATTATGACTATAGTAAAAATGTGCAAGCTCGTAGCAGGCTTTATGAAAGACAAAAACAGCTGGACGGGCTGTGCAGTATCAGCGGCAGTTTTTTGCTATCTGATACAGGCGTTTTTCAACATAAGTTCTGTTACCTCATCACCATACTTCTGGATCGCGGTTGGACTTGTGTGGAGTTTCACAGCGGTAAAATCCAGTGCAAAGAAAAAGAGCTAACAAACCTATCTGTAGGGGCGGCCTTGGGTCGCCCACTCTTTCATCAATACATTGATAAAAAATTCGGACGCAGTAAAATGAGTCCGATTTTTTTATGCCATTTTTGCAGACAATGATATAAACATATTAGCTTTTACATATATTGAAATATGGCTATAGACCTGTGCCGAATTTTTTCGCCCATAAATAACGAGCGGATTTGAATGAACGAGAATAGGTGAGATTGCAAGAGATACAGCGAGCTAAATCAAAAAATCTGTTCACTGCTGACTTCCGCTGACTTCCCCGAACTTTATCGGACTTTGCTAATTTGTAAGGCTTATGATATAATCATATTAAACCAAAGGACAGAAAGCCTTTGGTTAGACGGCAAGTCGAAAGACTTTGTTTTATACGAAAGGAAAAAATCATGAGCAAAGAAAAGGTCATTGACATTTCAACAAGAAAAACAGGAAAGATCGTTGGCATTTGTGCGGCGGCAGTTGCGGCTATAATAGTGGTCGTATCCTCCGTGTCCATAGTTCCTGCAGGCTGTACGGGCGTTGTGACGACCTTCGGCAAGGTATCAGACACTGCACTCAACGAAGGATTGCATCTGAAAGTGCCTTTTGCACAGCGTGTAACAACAGTGTCAAACAAGATACAAGTTTATCAGGCTGACGCTGACGCAGTTTCAAAGGACTTGCAGACTGTGAACTCTACCATAGCGGTGAACTTCCGAATAAAGTCGGCTTCTTCTGCAAGCATTTTCAAGAATATCGGCTCAGATTACGAGAACGTTATCCTTATGCCAACAGTGCAGGAATGTATGAAGTCGGTATGTGCAAAATATACGGCTGAACAGCTTATCACTGACAGAGCGCAGGTGGGCGAGGAAATAAAGGCACAGCTCGTTTCAAAGGTGGATGAATACGGTATCGAGATAGAGAAATTCAACATTGTGAATTTTGATTTCTCATCTGAATTTAATGAAGCCATAGAGGCAAAGCAGGTAGCAGAGCAGAATCTTTTGAAAACAAAGACCGAGCAGGAGCAGGCTATAGTTGTAGCTGAGGCGGAGGCTAAGAAAAAGGTTATTGCCGCAGACGCTGAGGCAACTTCCATAAAGACCAAGGCTGAAGCTCAGGCAGAAGCCAACAAGACTATCTCTGAATCTCTTTCAAACGAGCTTATAAAGTATCAGACCATCGATAAGTGGGACGGCGTTCTGCCTAAGGTGGCTAATGACGCAAACCCTCTGATATCTCTTGACCTTGACGAGCAGAAAACCGCTGAATAACGCTGATTCCTGACAGAATGGCTGTCAATCGTTAAAAACACCAATGAAAGGTATAAAAATATGTTTAAATGGACAAAAAAGAATTTTTTTTGAACGTTGTATGACATATTTCTTGACATAAAAAGCGTTTTCTGTTATCATAAATATATGTGAACATATTTTAGTTTTATGTAAAATATGGAGTTGGGAGGAGAAAAAATGTTGAAAAAGCTATACCGCACATTAGGCTTTGCACTTATTTCCTGCAATTTGTTTTTCACCCCTGTCATGGCATATGCCGACAGCAGTGTGAGCGTGGGAACAAATATGTGCTTTGCTATACCGGGAGGACTTATAACAGGCTTTGTGCTTGTTTCAATGAGCCGCACAAAACAGAAAGCTACCAAGGCAGACAAATACATAAAGAGTAATCTTAAACTCACTGGGCGTAACGACACCTATCTGCGTACCACCACTGATAAGACTAAGATAAAAGACGATTGATAGGGGGTACGGAAAATGGCTGTTAATATTTCTTATAAATGCCCCAACTGCGGAGCGGAGCTTTTCTGGAGCGCTGACAAAAACTGCTGGGCATGTGAATACTGCGACGGACAGTTTACTTTGAAAGACCTTGAAGAAGCAGGCGGTGACGCTAAAAAGGCGGAGGAACTCAACAAGGATAACGTTGAAAAGCATGAAGAGGTCGATAAGGACGAATACAGTATGTCAAATGACGGAACTGTAGGAAATGACCTTGTAAAATATACCTGCTCACACTGCGGAGCGGAGATAATCACTGACCGCTCAACTGCAGCAACAGTTTGCGTTTACTGCGGAAATGCGGTAATAATGGGAGAGCAGATAATAGACAATTTCTCCCCTGACTATGTTATACCTTTCAAAGTGCCGAAAACTCAGGTAATGGACGCTTTCAAAAAATTCAGCAAGAAGCCTCTTACACCGAAAGATTTCAACTGCGACAAGGTAGTGGACAAGATGCAGGGTGTTTATATCCCGTTTTGGCTCTATTCAGGAAACTGCGAAGGCTCTATTACTGCGGAGGGTATAAACACAAGAACATGGACTTCGGGAAATTACAGATACACTGAGAAAAAGTATTATTCAGTTTACAGAAACGGAACCCTCGATTTCAAAGCTGTTCCTGTGGACGCTTCTTCAAAGACTGACGATGACGCTATGGACTCTATCGAGCCTTTTGATTACTCGGAAATGACAGCGTTCAATCCGGGTTATCTTTCGGGATATCTTGCAGAAAGATATGATGATGATAAGGATAAGTGCCTGCCTAGGGCTAAAGAACGTATCGAGAACACAACTCGTGACGAACTTAGAAATACTTGTAACTACAACAGCGTAAACGTTCAGTCATATGAAAAGCACACCGAGATAAAGGACGTTAAATATGCTATGCTTCCAACATGGCTTTTGTATACAACCTATCAGGATAAGCCTTATTTCTTTGCAATGAATGGTCAGACAGGTAAATTTATCGGAAACCTGCCTATAAGCAAGGGAAAGCTTGTGGCTTACTCGCTTCTTGGAGGCGTGGGCGGATATATTATCGGAGCTATACTTCAGATAATGGGAATATTCTAGTAGGGGGTATCAGCTAAATGCCTGAAATATCAACGGCGCTTATAATAAAAATAATAGTTATAGCGGTCGCCATAGGCGGTGGTATAGCGGTGATATATTCTGTGAAAAAAGCGGTATCGAACGCCATTGGCAGACAACTGAGCCGTGCCAACGACCTGCTAAGGACCATAAATGACGCAACTGAGGAAAGACAGAACAACGCCATGCAGTTTACTTATGTTGATCCTAATGTGGTGAACAACATAAAGAGAGATTTTCCTGACTATGATGAAAATATAGCAAGGAGCATAGTGGAAAACACTGTGATGAAATATTTTCTTGTTATAAACGGAGAAGCAAGCGAGAATCAGCTTGAATACTGTACCGAAGCGTTCAAGCAGAGAGTAGCCACGATGGCAAAAGACAACTCGTCAACGGTTACGCCAAAGCATTATGACGATATACATATCCACAAGTCGCAGGTGGCGTCTTATCATAGAGATCATGACGCTGCAACGGCAAAGTTTCAGGTATCTCTTGAATACAAGCTCAACGGGATAAAGGCACAGCACATTTATGAGGCGGATTATTCATACTATCTTTCAATGGGGATAGAGGGCGAAAACGCCAGCCTTATATGTCAGTTCTGCGGAGCGCCTGTGGACACCGCAGGCTCGGTTTGTCCTTACTGCGGTTCTGAGATACACAGCTCTGTAGAGCGCACATGGAAAGTCAGCAGGATATCCATGCTGAGATAGACAAGTTTAAAACCCCTTGGGGTGAAATAATACAGACAACGAAAGGAATTTAACTATGGGACTTATTAAGATGTTTACATCAGCAGTCGGCTCAACATTTGCCGATCAGGTAGTAGAGTACTTCAGATGTGAGGATATGTCAACTAAGATACTCTGCCAGCCGGCTACTCTTGTTAAGAGAGGAAAGACTGTGAACAACGGCACAGAGGGCGTTATCTCAAACGGTTCACGCTTTGACGTTGCGGTAAATCAGGCGGCTTTGCTTATCGAGAACGGCAGAGTACACGATTTTGTTATCGGTACACAGGAAACAGCAGGTCAGTATAAGTATGATTCAACTGTATCTCCGTCACTTCTTGGCGGCGGCTGGGGCGACCTTGGCGCTTCTATCAAGGAGATAGGCAGAAGATTTACAGCAGGTGGTCAGGCTATGAACACCATGCGTCTTATCTACATAAACCTCAGACCTCTGCCTGGAAACAAGATCGGTTTCGGCAAGATACCTTTCAGAGACGGCGAAATGAACCTCACTCTTAACGCACAGGGTCACGGTCAGTATGAGCTTCAGATCGTAAACCCTATGAACTTCTATGAGAACGTTGTTCAGAACGTAAATAAGGTACTTACTGTTGACAGCCCTGACGGCGTGGCAGTTCTCGGCCAGCTTAAGGCTGACATGACACCTAAGTTCCAGAAGGCTCTTACAAGGATATCCGCTCAGAAAATACCATACGATCAGCTTGGTCTTTATCCTGACGAGCTTGCTGAAGCAATGAATGCAGAGCTTGAAGAAAAGTGGGCTACAAAGGGTGTTAAGGTAACAAGCCTTTCTATTGAGCTGAACGTGGACGAAGAGTCAAAGCAGAGAATCGCAAAATTCCAGGAGGCAAAAACTGTTGGAAGTGATCCTTCAATGCTCTATGCTATGGACAGAATGTCTATCAACAAGGCAAGAGAGGCAGCGGCAAGCAACGCAAACGGTGTTATGGCAGGCTTTATGGGCATGGGCATGGCAGGCGGCATGATGGGTCAGCCAATGGACGCGACTATGTATCAGCAGCAGATGCAGCAGAACATGATGAATCAGCAGACTGCACAGGCAGCTCCACAGCAGGCAGCATCAGCGGCTGCACCAACACAGGCTGCACCTGAGAACGGCTGGACTTGTGCTTGCGGAACAACAAACACAGGAAAATTCTGTGCTAACTGCGGACAGCCTAAGCCTGAGCCAAAGCCGGCAGCAGACAGCTGGAAGTGTTCATGCGGCACAGAGAACACAGGAAAGTTCTGTGCAAACTGCGGTTCACCAAAGCCTGAGCAGCCGGTAGGCTGGACTTGCTCATGCGGAGCAGTAAACAAGGGCAAGTTCTGCGCTGAGTGCGGAAAGCCAAAGCCTGCATCAGAGCCGCTTTACAAGTGTGACAAGTGCGGCTGGGAGCCAGAAGATCCGAAAAATCCTCCTAAGTTCTGCCCGGAATGTGGAGATCCATTTAACGATAACGATATTCAGAAATAATTCTTATAGTTATTTTGAGCCGTCCTGCGGAATGTGGGTCGGCTCTTTTTTGTGGGGCGATGGGCGAAAATGTGTCGGTTTATATAGTTTGTTTACATATGATGTTAGTTTGTCAATGATATTGGACACGATAGTTATTGAAGAATTCGATAGGCGA
>ERZ773235.2593-NODE-2593-length-14715-cov-12.025443_pt1 | contig 14715 bp, 16 predicted proteins | sample MGYA00580522_ERZ773235 | MGnify/ENA primary metagenome ERZ773235 (study PRJEB29015, sample SAMEA2737797) | human gut metagenome | biome: human gut; feature: human-associated habitat; material: faeces | place: China | collected 2012 ...
AATAGTCCAACAGCACACGGAAGCAGTATCGTTCCATGTGCTGATAATTCTGTTCATCGATATTTTGCTGCCGTGGCTTGCTTGGCTTATCTGTACTACCTTCATGCGGAACGGTAAAATCCTGCGCCAGCAGAATTGCAGCTTCCTTGCTGCCGATCCCGCGAAGCCGGGAAACGAGGTCGATCACATCCCCGGTAGCACCGCAGCCGAAGCAGTAATACCGGCGATCCAGCTTCATACTGGGTGTGCTGTCATCGTGAAATGGGCAGCGGCACATTCCGTTTCGTTCCACTCGGATGCCGTATCGCTCCGCAGCCTGCCGGGTGGTCACAGACTGCTTGACGATTTCAAAAATATTCAATAGGCAATGTCCTCCTTAGTGTTCGATTTCCTGCTTTTTCTGCCGCGTCGCGGCGTTCTGGCGCTCCTGATCATGCTGCACCTCGTAGATGTTGTAATGAATCGCCCAGAGCTTTTTCGCGTCGGCATGGAGCGGCGAAAGCTCCGTCTGAATGTCCTTACATTCCTGCTCCAACTGCGCCCGTTCTTTGCGCCATGCGGCGATGGGCAACTTGCCATCCTTGAAATATGGCTTTAATTTGCGCTCCGCCATATAAAATGTCCGCAGCTCATCGTCGTGTTCGGTTTTGTACTTCTGCCGTGATTTCTCAAAGCGGATGGATTTCAGCTTATCCGCAGCGGGCTTGCCGGATTTGTAGTAGTCCACCATACGCAGCAGCTCGTCCAACTCTTTGATACGGACTTGCTTTGCCGACGCAGATTTTTTCAGCGTATCGATCTTGTCCTGCATGGCGTGAAGTGTAGTTTCCAGATCATCCACGGTGTAGAGATTTTTGGATTGTAAAAAGCTGAACGCCTCGGCGTAACGCTGCAAATTGGCGTTCTTCGCCTTATTGCTGTACGCGCCCTTGTTGCGGATGCTGCAATGCAGCGCCAGCAGATCATTCAGCATGGGCGGCTGGGGCTTGGCAAGCTCGGCTTTTACGTCCTTCAGCCAGCCGATCAGCGCGGCGATTTTCTCTTTGGCTTCCCGTAACAGTGCGTTGGTTTTCCGAATAAAGCGGTTGAGATTGCCCTTGTCGGTGCGGATACCCTTTGCCTCCATTGCCCGGACGGTGGGACCTTCGTGCTGGGTGGGGATCTGCTCCACACCCTGACGGGCAAAGCTGCGGTGGTCAATGCGGCAGTCTAAGCCTTTTTCGGCAAACTTGGCATTGCACATCTCAGCCCATGCCTGCCGCCACGCTTCCAGCGTTTCGGGTTTGCCCCAGTCGGTTGTAGGCACAGCGTTGAACACATAGTTGCCTGCCTCGTCCAGAACGCGCTCCCCATGCTCGTCCAGCACATATTCCCGCCTCTGTTTCTTGCCCCACCTGCCGTCCGGCTCAATAGGGCGAATCGGACACATGACGTGAAAATGCGGATTAGAAATGCCGCCGTCCTCCTTGTCCGGCTGATGCGCGGCAAAGTCTGTCACCATGCCTCGGCTCACGAAATTGTCCAACAGAAATTGCCTTGCAAGGTCGATGTTCTCCTGCATGGAAAACTCGTTCTGCAAGGCAATGTCAAAGCTATACGCAAGCTGCGCTTTCTTCCCGCGCTCGGCTTTCTCGACCGCGTTCCAGAGGGTTTCACGGTCTGCATACTCCGATGGCGCGTGGGACGGCAGCAGGATTTCAGAGCAGATCACGCCGCCTTTGCGGGTGTAGTCGCTGTCTTCGCCGTAGTATTCGCTGTGCAGCTTTTCCCCGGCGCGGTACGCGGCAGCAGCCACAGCGGATTGTCCCGCACTGCGCTTGATCTGGGTTACATGAAAATGAAACAATGCGATACTTAGTCACCTCCCGTATGGTTGCTGACAGCATCCGTGAGTAGCCTTTGTGCGTCTGGCAGGGCGAAAACCCGTTCTGCAAAAGCGTAAAACGCGGTTTCGCTCAAATCTTTCGTCTGCGGTGCGACGCTCTCGACGGCTGCGCCACGGGTGATAAGCCGGTGCGCCCGCTTGCGCCGCTCTCCCTTTTCGTAGTAGGCGGCACGGTTTTCAAGCCGCTGGATTTTGTGCTGCTCCTGTACAAGCTGGCGTTCGATTTTCTCTTTCTCGGCTTGCAGCTTCTCAATTTCTTTTTCGTGCATGATTTTAACCTCCTGACTGATAAATGATGGGGTGGATAGATACAAAAAGACCGCCTACGTTTTCAGTAGACGGTCTGCGTGATGATATGGAATTTTCAAACTTTGCGGTGGAAATGGTCTGCGCCAGCAGACCGTTTTCGCTGCAAAGTCCGCTGGGATAGGCGCGCAAGCGTCGCAAGGGGTGCAGCCCCTTGTTCGGAACAAAGTGACGCAAAACAGCCCGGACATTTGGCTGTCCGGGCTGTCTGTCTCGTAGAGCGCACATACTCCCGTCAGGAGAGTATAGAAGTGCCCCCTTTGTTCCAAAGGGTTGACGTAGGCCGATCTTAGTCGAACTTGCTATTGACCATAGCAAAAAGTTTTTCAAATCGTCCCATTGTTTCGTCTGAAAATACAAGGCTACCAATATTCTTAGCCATATAATTTGCAGGTGAATAATGGTTAAAGGCCTTATTGCCGTTAAGCCGTTTTAACTGCGACATTATTGGTTTATTCGTATCGAGCCCACTAATTTGAACCGATTTTCCAAATGCTCTATTAAACAGCACAAGGTACTCTTCCTTGTCAAATAAATCCTCAATATCGGCGTAAGCTTGCCCCATGATCGAATGGTAATACAAAATTTTTTTATCGGCGATAATTTTTTGCTCGACCATGCGCTTCAAGCGAACTTGAGCTGCCTGATCCGTAAATGTATCAAGCAAACACACCGTGGATAGTTCGTTGCCCCGCATTAACGAAATAAAGGTTGCAATTTTATCCGCTCCACCTACCGGAACTATGGTAATATTCTCAGACAATCCTTCTTTTCCCATATCTTTGAGAATAGTTGAAAAATGATTGAGGTACACCAAATCTGAGATTCCTTCCACTAAAAGGTTTTTAGGTGAAACATACAGATTTTGGGCAATTGTATATCCTAATGCCGCTTGCAGAGGAAACAATGTATCAGAATCCTTTTCCTCTACAGCATCGGATACAACACTACCAATCTTAGGATTTTGTGTATCATAAACAGTTCGTACCTCATTAAGCTTGAGAGAATCAATCATAAATGGGGAGTGCGTTGTATATATAACCTGATACTCCGGTGCCAGCTTTTCATCGATAAACCGTAGTAGATCATTCTGCGCAGAAGCATGAAGGCTTAGTCCCGGCTCATCAAGAAGTAAAATATATTTGCTTTTCTTATCACCTTGAATCTTGCTGAACCACACCAAAAATGAAAAGAACCACAAGAAGCCTTTGCTACGATTTTTCAAAGGCAGAGTAACTCTGTGCTTTGAATTATAAATTCTGATGTTCAAATACCGAACGCCGTTAGGCGCGTGTTCAATCTCAAAACGAATTTCAAGATTCTGATTTGTTGTCCAGTATTCAAACATATCATCAGTAATCGAATTGGAGGTTGCCTCCAATTGCGCCTTAAACGCTTCAAAATTGCTTTCGTTTTGAATATCAGAGACCCGCAAACCACTCAGCTCAAATAGAGCATTTGCAATTTTGACCTCTTCACGGGATAGATTATTAGTTGGCTGTCCCGCAGAAAAATCATCCAAGTTTATTCGGCATGGCAAGCTAAAATAGTCGCTGAAATACCATAGCTTCGGAATTTCCGGAGAAAGATAAGTGTTGTAAATGTACCCCTCAAGTGTATCCTCAAAATCCCCAGTCCCCGTTTTAATCTTGTCCAGTTGAGCTTTGATTTGTTCCATCGCGGGGAGTTCTGCATTTTCAGATACAACACTCTCTAAAGTAGAGAAGGAATCTGCTGCCCGAATAAGCTGTTTCCCTTGATCACCAACGCCAAAAAATGAGATTAGCCAGTCCTTAAAGACAGTAAAATCAATCTCTACACCTGATGCCTTGCTGGTATTATCATAAAAAGAAGTTACGCAAAAATTTTTCCGTGGTATTATTCCTTTGGCGAACGCGGTTTCAACACGACTAATATCCTCGTCTTACAATTCATACTCACAAGTTAGGGCTGGTGGATTTTCGTTACGCACTTTTATGAGCTCACTACGAGGGTAGTCTAAGTCCTTGTTAAATCGGAACTCAGTATTATCTTCAAAATAATTTGATTTTGCCAAAGCTTCCAGCAAAGCAGTTTTCCCGGATTCGTTTTTCCCAACAATTCGTGTGATTTGCGGCTCTACTTCATAAGATTGCTCGGTTAAAAAACTCTTGTACTTGTGAATGGTAACTTTTTTGAGTAACATACTGCCCTCCTTCCTTAATCATACAACGAATGGCGGATTGCGTCACGGTAGACATTTTGATCTGGTAAATCTACCGCAGAAAAGGCCTCTTGCACCTTGTAAACAGTAGTGCAATACTCCTCTATTACGCCCAGCGGCTTGATTGTGCCGTCTTCAATCGCCGCGTCTGGCAGGTAATCATAGGCAACAAAATGGATTGCTGCGGGCTGTGTTGGAAATTGTGGTAATTTGTTTTTTCCTCCCAGCCGCTCAAGCACGCGCTCGTACACAGGTTTAGGACAGACAAAATACAGTCCACTCCGGCATAATTCTTCTCTTTGCAGAACCTGCCCTTTATAGATAATCTGAGGTATAATTCTTTTCGATACGTTCTCCCAGTTTAGTCCGACCGTATCTTTTTCAATTTCATGGCGTTCAATTAACGCTCTACGCGCATTTTGATAAGTACCAGTAGTATCGATTGTTTGCACTTCAATTGCAGTAAACTCAACGAGCTCTCCGGTTTCATCCAGTCGAGCCAGAATCCAATCTACATAGTAGGAGCCTCTACCCTGACGTTTTGGGAGAGGAAGCTCACCGCCCCATCCATGCCCAAATACGGCAATTGCGCCACCTTCTTCTTTAGACTTTTCAACAGCCAAGCGCCCCGAATAAAGATTGTAACTCCGGCCAAATGCTTTCAGTGCTATTGTGGCCAGCATTTTGTAGTTGTCTGCGTAAATTCTATTGGGGCAGCAAATCACAGCGGGAGAACCTTCTGATACCTGCCTTATGGCGCATACACCGGATAAGGTACGATTAGTCTTATCTCCGAGAGCCTTCGTGCAGTACGAGGAAAGAAAAGGACATACTTGTTTAGATGTATTATCAAGTGCAGTAACCGAGGAGTCCTCTGCCCGGTAACCAAAAAACTCTGAAATATAGCCCGACATGATCAATCCTCCGTTTCTAAAATTGAACGTAGTGACAGCCCTACAGCCTGTGCCAAAAGCGGCGGAACTGCATTGCCTACTTGTGCGAACTGTTCTGCAAGGTTTCCTGTAAAGACAAAATGATCGGGAAACGACTGCAAACGAGCCGCCTCACGGACTGTAAACGAGCGATTCTGTTCATAGTGGAAAAACGCTCCCCAATGTGGGTCGCATTTCGTGAGTATGGTTGACGCCAGTCCGCCCGGAAGAACTCGTCCATATCTCTTAGTGTGATCAGACTTTCGCGCCTTTTGCATTCCTTTTGGCAGCAGTTCATCCGGAATATCAGTCCAGTTTCCGCCAGGTTGAATATACTCTAAGCGTTTAAGGTTTATTGGGGAAAGACGCGGCGCCTCGTGGTTCATTACACCTACGGAGCCTAAGCGGGATCGGCGTTGATAGGCGCAGAACGCATCACAACGGTATTCTTTAATAACCTCTCCTTGCTCTCCGCTTACTAACGGAGGCAGGTCTCCGATTGCCTCATAAACGGTGACAAAATTAGCGTTAGCCTCTGGTGAAGGTTCTTTGATAATCGATTGTCCGTCAAAAGTGCTGGTGAAATTTGCTCGAATCGGAGCATGATAAATCGGCTCAGGATATGCCCCCGCAGGTAAAGTCCTTCCCCGTACTCCCAGTATAATGGTACGCCAACGCATTTGAGGAACGCCATAATATGGCGCACCCAGAATCCGAACATCTGCACCATATCCTAATTCGGCTAAAGCGTTCAAAATCGCATGGAGCGTTGCACCATGCTCAAATGAAACCAAACCTGGAACGTTTTCAATTAGGACAGCACGCGGAGCAAAGGCGTCAACAAAGCGAAGGTACTCTTTGAAAAGATGATTTCTTTCGTCCAAAGTAGTTCGAACTGGGGCATTGATAGAAAAGCCTTGGCACGGAGGGCCACCAGCAATTAAATCAAGTTCTCCACGTTCGATTCCCAATGTTGTACGAACTTCATTTGCATCTAATGTTCGAATATCGGCAGTAAATACGTTTGTGTCTGGGTGGTTTTTTTTGTAGGTTTGAGCATATACCGGAACAATTTCAGATGCAAATAAGCTATGGAAACCTGCCTCAGATAGTCCTTCAGAAAGACCACCTGCACCTGAAAACAAATCTATCATTTTTAATCTCTCAGAGTTCATAATTCAAATTCCTTTGTCCATTCGTGTCTTAAATACTTACATTATTCTCTAACCGGCTGAAGCTCCATAATATCAGCTAAGTCACATTCTAAAACAGCACAAATACGAACAAGAATATCTGTGGTTACATTTTCATTTTTCCCTAATTTAGCCATTGTTCCAGAACTTAAATGTGCCTTAGTTCTCAAGTCTGTTTTATTCATGCCTTTATCAATTAACAGCTTCCACAACTTGTTATAGCTGATTTCCATTTTACACCTCATCGTGCTTTTGAATTTCTTTTATTATATCGCAAAGCTCGAAAAAGTGCAATTAAAATCTATGATTATAGATTTTATGTTCATCTTATAGTGTCATTATCTGTTTCTTCGCTTCTGCCACACAATGTCATACCCCAGCGCGTCTGCCAGTTCCACCGCTTCGCCATAGCGGAGCGAGCCGCGCTTGAGCTTGCCGGAGAGATTGGGAACGCTGCGGCTCCAGCCGTATTCGTCGGAGAGGTAGTCCACCACCTCGGTCATGGTCATTCCGGCGCGGACGATGTAGGACTTGATCTCGTTGCGATAGGTTTCAGATTTTCTCATATTCAAATGTTCCTCCTGTTTTTTCGATGCGCTCTATGGTAAAATAGATTTGTCAAACTGTGACACCCGTTCGCCATAGGGCGCTGATTTTTAATGCACGGCTTTTCACTGGAAATACCGCCGATGATGTGCTGGTCACAGGCAGCACCTTCCGCTTTTGCCGTTTGGTGTGTCTTTGCGTGAAACGGCGAAACATCATTCTGAATAGCAAACGCCGTTCGCTGCTGAATAGCACTCTGTTCCGTGCAGATAACCACACGAGGCAGAAAGCTATTTCGCCGTTTTCACTTGATTTGATTTTTACATTCGATTTTGCCGCCCTTTCCGAACGTCGTTCCTGCCCGGAGGATTGCTCCCGGCGTTTCGTCCCCGTTGGTACGCTCGCGCTTTCGCGGTCATGGCGGCTGCTTCGCTGGGGGACATATCCCGTTCGGACGGTCATGCAATTTTCAAGGTTCAGGTGCGATTACAAGACCATTTTAGCGAAAAATATAGCCCTCTCCCGTATATCCAAGAGGTCGGAAATCACGCCAAAATGAGCAGGTTTCCACGCTTATGGACAAGACCGGAAAAGGGCAGAAATTTGAAGGGAGGACATCGCTATGCAGCCAAAGCTCACCATTCAGGAACGGCTCAAAGACCTGCGCGTGGAGCGCGGTCTGACGCTGGAACAGCTTTCTGCGGAAACAGGCATCTCCAAGTCTGCGCTGGGAAAGTATGAAGCCGATGATTTCAAAGACATCAGCCCATTCAGCATAACGGAGTTGGCAAAGTTCTACGGGGTGTCCACCGATTATCTATTGGGGCTGACAGAACAAAAAAATCACCTAAACACAGAGCTGGACGCCCTGCATTTGGGTGATGATGCAATCGAAATATTAAAGACGGGCAAGTTCAACCACCGGCTGCTGTCGGAGCTGATCTGCCACAGGGATTTTCAGCGTTTTATGCTGGATGCAGAAATTTACGTTGATCGGATCGCTGATATGCGCGTCAACGATATGAACGCCGTACTGGAAGCCGTCCGGCAGATGGCATTGATGAAAAACGGCGGCGAGGAAAATGACCTGCACCTGCGGACGCTGGAAGTCGCGCAGATCAGAGAGGACGAGTATTTCGGAAGCTTGATTGCAGATGATCTGAAAGGTATCCTCCGTGACATTCGGAATGAACATCGTCCCGACACCATGACTGCGGATGAAACATCCCTTGTCGCAACCGTACAGGGTCAGTTGCAGGATGCGATGAACTTTGAGGGCAGTTCTGAGGAAAAGAAAATCCGTGCATACCTTGCGACCATCGGCCTTGACTATGACGCCCTCACGAAGGAAGAATTTGTTTCGCTGATTGGGATTCTAAAAAAGTCCAAGTATATGAAAAATCCTATCAGTCAGCGTGGAAAAGCAAGAGCGCAGTTACCGCACGGGAAAGGTAAACGGAAACGTAAATAGTCACTATGACTGTGCAACTTTAGTTTATTCCAACAGATAGAGACATTTCCAAAAACTTGTGATATAATTTCAACAGGTTGAATCACATCATACTAAATTAAGGAGGAGGCAAAATAATTATGGCGAAAGTGTACATTATCTGGGATAACTCAAATATTCATTATGGCGGTCTTAATCAAGTGTTTCCAATTAAAGAACCTGGACGCAAAAAGAGTTATATCGAACTCATTTTTTAAACTTGCTTAACCTTGTTGTTGGGAATCGCGAAATTGGGCAAGTATACTTTGTTGGTAGCACGCCACCGGAATCGGATAGTATTTGGGCATATCTTCGCAGTGTTGGGATAAAACCCGAAACAATTCCGCGTTCAACTGCTGGAGGTGAGAACAACACTACTGATTATTTGCTTCAAAATCACCTTCTGCGGCTCGGCTACCTTTCTGAAAAGGGTACTATTGCACTTCTGTCAGGTGATGGCGCAGGAATATACAAAGATGAAGGCTTCTTTGCAGATTTGAAGAAGCTCCACAATGTTGGCTGGAATGTTGAGGTCTATGCGTGGGATGAAACTTGTCATAGAGGTATGAAAGACTTTGCAGAACAGAATTGGAATTTTACAAACTTAACCGACAGCTATTATCACATCACTTTCCTGCAAGGAGTTCGACCTGCTATATAAAACAAATATGGGCAGAGTATGTCTCAGCAAAGAGAATACCCTGCCCTTTTTATTTTGATTCTATAAAAAGTGTCACATCAAAGCTCTTTCGCAAATGGTGTAATTGTGGTGTAGTAAGCGCCATTCGAGCGATGAAAACCATTGATATAATAGGCTTTTTCGGGGCTTCTTAGGATATTTCCGTGGCAAATAAAAAGGATCTTCTTCATATCACGGTATCTCCCAATTATTATCTTTGTTTTAAGTATAGCAAATGAACCCCCTGTCCGTCGAGAGAAAATATGTAAGAAAGGCTCCGTTTCTCGATAAAGTGTTCGAGAAGCGGAGTTCTTTTGTATTCAATCTACTTCTGTAACTTTTCAATTTTCTCGATCCCGCTTTTTAGCCGCACCAGTATTTCATCTTTAAACAATATCCTGACCGACTCGACCAACGCACGAATTTGATATTCGTCCCATTCAGTAATGGCTGTACCGGCCTGTTCCAGAATATCTGCGGCCAACTCCATGTGGCTGGTCAATTCTGCATCCTCTGCCTGCCGCTGCTCCAGCTCGGCACGTTTGGTCTTCAGTTCCGCTTGCTGGGCAAGGATCGTCTTGAAATGTTCACTGTAGTCGGCGCTATTGCCGGAGGCCGCAGTTGCGAAGGTGGCGTCAAACTCCTGTGCCAGAGTTTCTAATTCTCTGTCGATCTCCGCGACGGTAAGTTCTTCACTTCGGCTGGGGCGTATCACCACCTGTAGATTTTCCGTGACCTGCCGCACCAGTGCGGGTTTCTCAGACATTGCGCCGTTGATAACCCGCAGGATGGCCTGCTGGAGCTGCTGCTCATCCACGGCGGGCGAATCATGGCAGTATTTCTTGCCGTAGTCGAAGCGACTGATGCAGCGCCAGACGATATGCTTCTTTCCCCTGTTGACCCAGGTGCAGCGGCGGTACAGTGTGCCGCATTCACCGCAGATGACCCGATCTGACAGGGCATATTTCGGCGTGTAGCAGCTTCTGCCGCTGGGAGTGCTTTTCTGTGTATTGCCCTTCAGTGCGTTGCGCCGCGCCAACTCTGTCTGCACTGCGTCGTATGTCTTGCGGTCTATGATCGCTTCATGATTATTTTGTACCAGATACATAGGGCGCTGTCCTGTGTTTCGGATGGCCTTGTGGCTGATACAGTCCTGCCGGAAGGTTTTCTGCATCAGGACGTCACCGGCGTATTTCTCGTTGGAGAGGATGCCGCGTACCGCTGTATGTGTCCATGTTACACCGCCACGGGCGTTTGGAATGTGGCGTTCCTCCAAATCTTTGCGAATCATGTTAAGGCTGTCGCCGCGGAGGTACTTCTGGTAGATCTCCCGGACGATCTCTGCCTGTTCTGGAATGACCCGTGGCTTACCGTCTGTTCCTTTTTCATAGGCGTACAGATTGTGGTAATGGATGGTGACTTCACCGCGCTGCATGGCGTATCGCTTGCCTGCTTGGATATTGCCGGAGATGGACTCACTCTCCGCCTGTGCGAAGGCCCCCATCATGGTCAGCATCAGCTCTGTGGACTCGTCCATGGAGTTGATGTTTTCTTTTTCAAAGTAGACTGCGATGCCCTGTGCTTTCAGCATTCGGACGTAGTTCAGGCAGTCTACGGTATTGCGGGCGAAGCGGGAGACAGACTTGGTGAGGATCAGGTCGATCTTGCCCTGCTTACACCATTTCATCATCCTCATGAATTCTGCCCGTTTCTTGGCCGAAGTACCGGTGATGCCCTCATCCGCAAAGATGTCGGCCATCGTCCACGACTTATTCTCCATGATCTTATCGGTGTAGTAGTTTTTCTGCGCCTCGTAGCTGTTGAGTTGATCCTCCTCTTTGGTGGATACCCGGCAGTAGGCCGCCACCCGAAGCTGCCGCTGCTCGACAGGCCCTGTGTTCTTTGGCGCGGCGGGTATCACGATCACCTTCGGCTTGTTCTCTCCCACGGTTATGCTCCCCTCTCGATGATCTGGCCGTTTTTCAGCAACAGGCTGGCCTGCCCCTTTTTGACATAAACCTGGGCCACTGTGTTTTTCAGTAATTCAACATTGATCTCCGCCATCGGTGCGGCACCGGTGAACAGATGCCGCAGGCGCTGGCTTTCGTACTCACTGCCGCCGATGGCGCTATATTGCATCCCTGCCAGCCGCAGGGTGAGCTCTTTGGCACCGTACTCATCCACCGGACTGGTGGTAAGTGCTGCTGAGAACCGCCGCTCCATTTCGGCCAGTTCACCACGGTTGACCGTCTGAGGCTGTGGCTTGATCTGCTCCGGTGCTACCGCAAGGCAATTCAGCAGGGACAGCACCTGTGACTCCACCGCTGCACTGGGTCTACCGTTGCACAGGCGTCGTAGTGCCTTTTGTGCTTCGGTTATCTGCACCGCGGGCTTACGCTCTGACCGGCGCTGGGCTACCCTCTTTGTCAGGTTTCAAACGCCTGCCTCCAGTTCAGAAAGGAATGCTATCACGGTTTGCAGGAGTCGTTTCTTGTCATTACATTCCGTGCCCAGCAAGAGATAGTCCAGCGAAATACCAAAACAGCTTGCCAGCTCCACTGCAAACTCAACAGAACCAGTCCTTTGGCTGCTTTCAATTTTCACGATGTAAGTTCCGGTCACGTGCATTTTCTCCGCAAGCTGTTCCTGTGTGAGCCTCTTGCTGATCCGCAGCTGCCGGATCCTTGCCCCATATGATTTTCGGTCAAAGTGCATTTCGCTACCTCCGTTTCATCAAAACTCCTAAAGATTTCTCAAATGGTGAAAACGGTGGGGCACGGCAATGAAATTGGTATCCGCATAATGAAAAGCGGACAAAAAGCCAAGGATGGCCGCAAAGGGCCATCCTTGGCTTTTTGTCCGTTTTGTTGTGTTGTCTGGTCGCATGGTTAGGCGGCCTCTCGAATATCTCCAGAGGCCAATGTGTTCCGGGAACTCCGCTTCCTATATCAGCGTTCTCTATATCCTGGTGCCTCCATTATCCACCCATACCGCTGCCGAGATCTTCTCCCAGATCGCAGGTATAGCACCACTCCACCACATCGCCGTTCTTCAGTTGGTAGCGGGAGCAGCCGTAGTTAGGAAACCATCCGTTGACGGCATACATCCAGCCGGAGAGCTTCCCTACATCGAACTCGTACAGATTGTGAATACCCTCGATATAGGCACTGTTATACACCGGCGTAAAGCTGGACTCCATGTGTATTTTGTTATCTTTGCAGACGCGCTGGAGAACATCGAAAACGCTCTCGCCCTCGCTGAACGTTACCTCTGTGGCTGGAAAGATGATACCGTCCTCCGGCACAAGGGCTTTCTTGATCTCAGCACACTTATCCATATTGTCCAAAATCGTCTCGCAGGAGATGGATATAGTGCAGGTATACTTTGTGTCCGCATCCACGTTGCTGTCCTGCGGCTCTACAGGTGCCGGTTTACCCTCCGGCACCGGGTCGGTCATGTACTGATCCTTGTCGCCGGTATCCTCCGGCTGTGCCTGTTGCCCACAGGCGGCACAGAGCAGCAGGAGCAGTGCCAGAAGCAATGTGCACAGGGGTTTGGATCGCCGCATATCACTTCACCTCAATATCCGTCATGTCGAACAGGCGTGTCTGGCCCTGCCGGAAGCGGTCGTAGGCGACCAGTGCGTAGAAGCCCTGCTCGGTAGCCATACCGTCCGATTCCATCTGCTCATCGCTGTGACGGAAGCCGCCGCCCTCGCAGGCAAAGGCGCACAGGCCGTCCAGCGGGGACGCGCCGTTTTTTACGAAGCGGCTGTCCGCTGCGGGATCAATGCCCAGCGCCGTCAGAGCCACGATGACCTGTGCGCAGGACTCGCTGTTGGCCGCGCCCCAGCTCATGAAGCCGCCATCGGCCTGCTGGGCATCGGACAGATAGGTCAGCGCCGCGTCAACTGCCGCCTTGACGTCTGTCTCCTCCTGATAAGGGGCCAGAGATGTCAGGGCCATGGCGGTCATGTCCACATCGGATTCGTCGCCCATCAACGCCCAGCCGCCGTCGCTGCACTGATAGGAGAGAATCTCCGCCACCAGTCCCTCGCGGGTGGTCTGCTCCTCGCCATCGGCGCACTGGGGAATATCGTAGCCATGGCAGTCCAGCGCGATCAGCGCCCAGATGGGGCCGTTGGTACCCTGTGCCCGCAGATAGGCCATGTCGGTTAGGCCCGCCGTCAGATCAACGCCCGCCACGTTGGCGGCATTATATCCAGCAGCCGTCAGGCCCAAGATGGTGCGGGAGTTCTCGGTGGATTTCGCGTGGTGCAGCCGCACGGAGCCTGCCTGCTTGACATAGTCCTCTACCGTCTGCTCATAGCTCTGCGCAGTCTCATCACTGAGAAGCCTCGCACGGCTCAGGCCGATCACCGCCCATTCGCCGCCGATGGAGCCCACCGTTGGTGCGGTCTGTGCCTGCAAATAGGCGCCGGTTTCCTCATATGCCTCGCGCCAAGTTTCTGTACCGTCCGGCTGGTCGGGCTGAGACGGCGTGCCGCAGGCGGTCAGCAGCATGACCAGTGTCAGCAGCCATACCGGCAGCGATCTTTTCCATACTTTCATATCGGTTTCTCCCTTCTCTTACAGGAACTCCACATATTTCAGGCGCAGCCGCTCCTTCAGACTGGCGCTGTGCCAGGTGCGTTCCCATATCTCGTCCTTCAGGCGCAGCACCTGCCGGCGCTGCAACTCCTCCATGGGCTTACCGCTGAACCGAGCCTCCTGCCACAGTCTGGCCGCCGTCAGGTATTCCTCCCGCAGATCCTCATCCATATAGGACACATAGTCCGCAGGCGGGCAGTTCTTTGCCGCCATGCCGCGGGCGCGCAGCACGTCCATCATGTATTGGAAGATGGCGTCGATGGACGCCGCCGCGTCTGCGCCGAAAAAGCCTTCCTTCCGCTTTTTCGTCCTGCGCCGCTCGAAGATGAGCCAGCCCACCAGCAAACCCACCATGCCCGCCGCCAGCAGGACTGCCAGCGTCAGCAGAATGATTAGCCGGTGCTTGAGCCAGAATTCCCGCAGGGCCTCCGTCACCGGGTTTTCCAGCTCTGCGTCATCCAGATTGTCCGCCGTATAGTCCAACGGCGCCTGTCCCACGAGGCCAGAGATATTCTGATACTGCTCCGCCTTTTCCATGGCGGAGAAATAGGTGGGCGTGGCCTCGAAGGGCAGCCAGCCAAGGCCGTCCTGATAGTACTCCACCCATGCGTGAGCGCGGTTCCCGCCCACATTCAGCGTCTGGCCGGATTTCATCTGGGCCGCGTCATCCTTGGTCACCAGATAGCCCTCCACATAGCGGGCGGGGATGCCATAGTAGCGGAACATCAGCGCCGCGGCAGTGGCGTAGTGGACGTCATAGCCGCTCTGGGTGCCGTCCAAGAAAGTCAGGGCGAAGTCGCCGCCCGTAATGGGCAGGACATTCTCCTCATAGGTGATGTAGGTGGTCAGATAGAACAGGATGTTCTGCTTGG
>ERZ773235.2597-NODE-2597-length-14688-cov-10.103396_pt1 | contig 14688 bp, 9 predicted proteins | sample MGYA00580522_ERZ773235 | MGnify/ENA primary metagenome ERZ773235 (study PRJEB29015, sample SAMEA2737797) | human gut metagenome | biome: human gut; feature: human-associated habitat; material: faeces | place: China | collected 2012 ...
GGAAGGGGTTTGGGGTTAGGGATAGAGAATTTGCTCTATTTTTCATAAAAACAGACTTTTTCTACAATCTGAATATAAATAGTTTTTTGCGATTTTCAGCAGTTCTAAAGCTGATTTAAATAATTAATTTAAGGGATTATAATGAGTTTAGCCGATAAATATTTTATAGAAAACTGCCGTGACATAATCGAACACGGCTCATGGGATACAAACAGCGAGGTCAGACCCCGTTGGGAAGACGGCACACCCGCACATACCGTAAAAAAGTTCTGCGTGGTAAACCGTTATAATCTGCAGGAGGAATTTCCTGTAATGACGCTCCGCCGTATCTACTACCGTTCCGCAATAGAAGAAATATTGTGGATATATCAGAAAAAAAGTAATAGAGTTGCGGATCTTTCCACTCATATATGGGATTCGTGGGCTGATGAAAACGGCACGATAGGCAAGGCTTACGGCTGGCAGCTCGGACAGAAGAGCATCTATCCCGAGGGCGAGTTCGACCAGGTGGACAAAGTGCTGTACGACCTTTCGCACAATCCTGCGAGCCGCCGTATAATGACCAATATGTACAATCATAAGGATCTGCACGAGATGGGACTTGCGCCGTGTGCCTACAGTATGACCTTCAACGTGACGGGAGATACGCTGAACGCTATTCTCAATCAGCGTTCACAGGATATGCTCACTGCGAACAACTGGAACGTGTGCCAGTATGCCGCACTTCTGATAATGTTCGCAAAAGCGTCGGGACTTAAGGCAGGCGAGCTTGTACACGTCATAGCGGACGCACATATCTATGACAGACATATCGACGCAGTAAAACGCATTATAGAAAAAGAGCCTTATCCCGCACCCGAAATGGTTGTAGAGGATATAACCGATTTCTATAAATTCACTAAAAACAGCTTTACGCTGAAAGACTATAAATATCACGATTTCGACGAAAAAATCGAAGTAGCGATATAACCATAATGCCCCGCATTGCTTTTGCGGGGCTATGAGTGTTTATACAGGAGGTGAGGCACACAGGTGACATATATCGTACTTGACCTGGAATGGAGCCAGCCGGTATGCAGAGAAAAAATGCGTATAGCAGGCACAAGAGTTCTACAGGTGGAAATCATACAGATAGGCGCAGTTGCCGTGACGGACGGTATCGTAAGCGAGGATTTCTTTTCGGAATATGTAAGACCGAGATATTATACCGAGCTTAAAGGCAGGATAAAGAAGCTGACGGGTATTACAAAAAATGACCTTAAGAACGCCCACGATCTTACAGTGGTGCTGAAGAGCTTCAGAAAATGGCTCGAAAAATTCGGGAAGGACGTTATTATAGTAACGTGGGGACCCGATGACATACCTACGCTTGTAAAGCAGTGCGAGTTCTACGAAAGAGATACCGGCTGGCTTCCCGAATGGTTCAACCTTCAGCCTTTGATGACAAGGCAGTACGGGATAGACAGAGCGCAGATAACACTTCAATCTGCCGTAGAGATAACCGGTGTACAGCAGGAGCTTGACTACCACAGCGCAATAAACGATGCGTACTATACCGCACTGGTTCTTACTAAGATAAACGACATACCGAGCGAAATAGAGCTGCAGAAAAAGATAGATTATGTTCACAGCAATCCTTTTCTGAGCCTCAGACAGACCTCGGAGGGTACGGTAAAGACCGCCCGTATGAACGCAGTGCCGAGATTATCCGAGCTTAACCGCTATATCTGTCCTGTCTGCGGTAAACCCGCAACGCTGAAAAGCAGGCTGATATGGCTAAGCCCGATGAACTATATGGCTGTAGTGCATTGCAACAAGCACTCCGTAAAGGTCACGGTAAGGTTTGAGAAGAAAGCGGACGGCGAATACAGATGGATAAAGAAATACACGCTGTCCGAAGAAAAGGACGAGGAGCTTTATTCCTCGCTTATAAAGGAAAAATATCCTGCACTGCAGGGAAAAAACGATAGAAAAATTTCTGCCGTTAAAACCGGCAGAAAGCGTATAAAAGTCAAAACGGAAAGGAAAAACGTAAACAATGGCTAAGTTCAGAGCGGCTGCGGTATTCAGCAGCAATATGGTGCTTCAGAGAGAGAAGAACGTAAGAGTATTCGGCACGGGCAAAAACGGCGAAAGCGTAATAGTTTCGATATGCGGAAACAAAGCGGTAACAGAGGTAGCCGACGAAAAGTGGTGCGTTACACTTCCTGCGATGAAAGCAGGCGGCCCTTATGAGATGAAGATAAGCAACGGCGAAGAAACTATCGTATTCGGTAACGTTATGATAGGCGAGGTATGGCTCGCAGGCGGTCAGAGCAATATGGAACTTGAGCTTCAGAACTGCACGGGCGGCAAGGATTTTCTTGCTAACGATAAGACCGAAAACGTCCGCTATTACTACACGCAGAAAAACTGCAATATGGATGAAAAGTTCTTCCGTGACGAAGAAAACACAGGCTGGAGCTGTTTTGACAGCGAAAGCGCAAGAGCGTGGAGCGCAGTTGCGTATTTCTACGCAAAGGAGCTTGCCGCAAGGCTTGGCGTTACTGTCGGAATAATCGGCTGTAACTGGGGCGGTACGAGCGCAAGCTACTGGATGAGCCGTGAATCTCTCGAAAAGGATACAGACCTTAAGGCATACCTTGACGATTTCGACAATGCGGTAGCAGGCAGGTCAAGAGAGGAAATGGACAAGGAATATCTTGACTATGTGAAATATGAGGAAGAGTGGCAGAAGAAGTCGGTAGAGTTCTACAGCACACATCCCGACGGAACGTGGGACGAGTGTCAGGCTTACTGCGGTGTAAGCAAGTATCCCGGTCCTATGACGCCTTTAAATCCCTTCCACGCAACAGCACTTTATGACAGTATGGTAAAGCGTGTATGCCCGTATACTATCAAGGGCGTTATCTATTATCAGGGCGAAACGGACGACAACAGACCGAAAACTTATTTCAAGCTGTTCAAGGCGCTTATTCAGCTCTGGAGAGATGACTGGGGCGATGATGAGCTTCCGTTTATGTTTGTACAGCTTCCGATGCACCGCTATAAAGCCGACCCCGACTGGAAGCACTGGTGCCTTATAAGAGAGGCGCAGATGCGTACTTTCAAGACGGTAAAGAATACGGGTATTGCGGTTATTCTCGATTGTGGAGAATTCAATGAGATACACCCCAAGAACAAGGTACCCGTAGGTCACAGACTTTACCTGCAGGCTATGCACCACGTTTACGGCGATAATGAAACGGAGGCATTCGGCCCTATTTACAAGGATATGATCGTAACAGGCGACAGAGCTGTTATCAGCTTTGACCACGCAGAGAGCGGCTTTGATATAAAGGGCGACAACGGTATAACAGGCTTTGAGATTGCAGGCACAGATAAAGAATATAAGCCTGCCTGCGCCGTTATAGATGAGGACGGAACGATAAGCGTCTACGCAGACGAAGTAAAGAAGCCTGCGTATGTACGTTACCTCTGGACAAATTACGGCGATGTAACGCTGTACGGCAAGAACGGTATCCCCGTTGCCCCGTTCAGAACAAGTATGAATGACGAAAAGTAAGAACAAGAACCGAAAGGCGATATTATGGAACTTAAACGCAGCAGCGGAGTATTACTTCATATAACAAGCCTCCCTGCAAACGAGGGCATAGGAACACTCGGAAAACCTGCCTTTGAGTTTGTAAACTGGCTGAAAGCGGCAGGGCAGAAATACTGGCAGGTACTCCCGATACACCCGACAGGCTATGCCGACTCACCCTATCAGTCACCGTCGGCATTCGCAGGAAACCCACTGCTTATAGACCTGTGGGAGCTTGTAGAACTGGGGCTTCTTGCACCCGATGACATAAAGGGCAGAGAATACGGCGAGGACCCGTCCACAGTAGATTATGAAAAGGTAATCGCACAGAAAAAGGAGCTTCTCCACAAGGCGTTTTTCTCGTTCAAGGAGGACGTTTCCTATCTTGCCTTTATTCAGGAGCAGAGCTGGTGGCTTGAGGACTATGCGCTTTTTATGGCGATAAAACAGCATAACGAACTGCGTTCGTGGATGACATGGGACAAGGAGTTACGCTTCAGAAAGCCCGAAGTGCTTGCCGCATTCAAGGAAGAGCATATAGAGGACATCAAATTTCACCGTTTCGTACAGTATATGTTCTTTACCCAGTGGAACAAGCTGAAAGCATACGCCAACAAGAACGGCATATCTATAATAGGCGACATTCCGATATATGCCGCAATGGACAGTGCGGACGTGTGGGTAAACCCGAAATTGTTCACGATAGATATTTCGCTAAGACCTACTCTTGTTGCAGGAGTACCGCCCGATTATTTCTCACCCACAGGACAGCTGTGGGGAAATCCGCTGTATGACTGGGACGCTATGGAGCGTGACGGCTATAACTGGTGGCTGTCAAGAATAGATCACGCAATGAAGCTGTATGATATGGTGAGAATAGACCACTTCCGTGCGTTTGACACCTATTATGCTATTCCTGCCGATGCAACAACAGCCGAATACGGCGAGTGGAAAAAAGGCCCCGGTATGAAGCTGTTTGACACGGTCAGGGAAAAGCTGGGCGATGTCAATATCATAGCGGAGGACCTGGGCGATATATTCGACAGCGTAAAAAAGCTTCTCAGCGATACAGGCTTCCCCGGTATGAGAGTTTTACAGTTCGGCTTCAACAGCGAAGGCAAGGACAGCATTCACCTGTGCCATAACTATGTAAATAACTGCGTAGCGTATACAGGCACACACGATAACGATACTATAATGGGCTGGCTTAAATCAGCAGATGCGAAAGCCGCAAAGATGGCAAAGAGCTACATAAACGCAAACTTTCTGGAGCATAAGAACGTCAGCTTCATAAGAAGCGTTTATGCAAGCCCTGCCGCACTTGCGATAATTCCGATGCAGGACATTCTCGGCATAGACAGCAGGGGACGTATGAATGTTCCCTCGACTGTCGGAGGAAACTGGACGTGGAGAATGAAAAAGCCCGCAAATAAAAAATCCGCACGTCTTATGAATAAGCTTACAACAGCTTATCTCAGAAAGCCGTCGGTAACAGCAAATGCAAAGGACAAATAAAAATGTCATTATCCGATATATTTGATAAGATAGCCGCAGGCAGAGAGCCTGCACCGCAGGGCGCTGTCGAATATCTTATAGTGGGGCTTGGTAATCCCGGCACTCAGTATGGGAACACAAGGCACAACGCAGGCTTTATGGCGGCGGATACCCTTGCGGAAAAACTCGGCGTACAGATAAAAAAGCTGAAGTTCAAATCCCTTATAGCCGATTGTGCGATAGAGGGCAGGCACTGCATTATAATGAAACCGTCAACCTTTATGAACAACAGCGGCGAGGCGGTAGGCGAGGCTATGAACTTCTATAAGATACCCCCTCAGAATATACTTGTGATGTACGATGATATTTCGCTTGATGTCGGCAGAACAAGGATACGCAGAAAAGGCAGTGACGGCGGTCATAACGGTATAAAGAGCATAATTCTGCACACAAACAGCGACGCTTTCCCCCGTATAAAGATAGGTGTAGGTGCAAAGCCGCACCCTGATTTTCCGCTTGCCGACTGGGTATTATCAGGCTTCAAGAAGGAAGACGGCGAAAACCTTGAGAAAGCGCTCGACAATGCTGCCGAAGCCGCAAGGCTTATAGTTGCGGGCAAAATAGACATGGCAATGAATAAATACAGTTCGTAAGAATAACCCTTAAAGCTACAGAAAGACAGACAATATGGAACTTCTTAAAAATATGGCTGACACGCTGACCGAGTACAAAAAGTCAGTCGCACATATTTTAAGCGATGAACCCGTGCCCTTACTGGTCACGGGGCTTTCGCATATACACAAGGCACACTTCTTAGCGTCCTTATGCTATGAAAAACTTCCTTCGCCGGTACTTGTCATAACCGAGAGCGAGGCATCTGCGGCAAAGCTCACAGAGGATATAAACACAATGTGCGGTGATACTGCCGCATATCAGTTTCCTGCGTCGGATATGACCCTTGCCGATACTGAGGCACAGTCGCAGGAGTACGAGTATAAGCGTATCGAAACGCTGTCTGCGGCGCTTTCGGGCAAGGCAAGGCTGATAATATCCTCGTCCGAAGCGGCGGTACAGCTTACCGTTCCGAAAGACGTACTGAAAAAGCACACTGTTACGCTTAAAGCAGGCGATGAGATAAAGCTTGACGAGCTTGCAAAGACGCTTGTCAGCGCAGGCTATACACGCTGTGATATGATAGAGGGTAAGGGACAGTTCTCGTTCAGAGGCTCGCTTGCCGATATTTACCCCGTCAGCAGTGATTATCCTGTCAGGATAGAGCTGTGGGGCGATGAGATCGACACGGTGGCATCATTCGACATTGACACGCAAAGAAGAATAGATACGGTAAAGAGTGTCAGCATAACACCCTGCGGAGAAACAATTTTCGAGGAGGGTGTTCTTTCGGGGACGCTGCAAACGCTTCTTGAAAAGACCGAAAAGAACAAAAAGAAGAACGATGAAGCGGCAAAGCGTATAAGACGTGATATAGCAAGACTGCGTGACGGTATTTCCGTATGCTGTCTTAACCGTTATTTTCCGCTTTGCTATAAAGAGCCGGGCAGTATTTTTGATTATGCGTCCACTCTTATAGTCAGCGAATCCTTTACTGCGGCAGAGGCGGCAAAGGGAGCTATCTCGGCTCACCTTGAAGACCTGAAGCTGCTTACCGAGGACGGAGTTCTGTGCAAGGGACTTGACAGGTACCTGATGAGCAAAGCGGAATATCAGGACACGGTAAAGAATAAAGTGCGGCTTTATATGGATACGTTCATAAGAGGCGGAGGAATCGACCTCAGCGATATTCTGAAGGTGGATTCGATACAGCTTTCCGCATGGAGCGGAGAGTATAAAATGCTTTTCGAGGAGCTTGACAATTACAGCAGGAACGGCTATTCCTGCGTGATTTTCGGCGGTACGGACAAAGCGGCAAAGATACTTGCGGAGGATCTGCACGATAAAGGCTACAAGGCTGATTATGCCAAAAACCCGAAGAAATTCTATCTCGGCAGAATTACGGTAGTCGAGGGAATATTATCGGCAGGCTTTGAATATCCGGAAGAAAAAATAGCCGTACTCACCCGTACAAGCGCTTCATCGTCAAAAACCTCCGCACCTAAGAAGAAATTCAAAAAGGGCGCACAGATACGTTCGCTCAGCGATATTTCTCAGGGAGATCTTGTGGTACACGGCTCATACGGCATAGGTGTATTCGAGGGTGTTCAGAAGCTCACAGCAGACAAGGTTTCAAAGGATTATATAAAGATAAAATACGCAGGTACGGATGTGCTTTATGTTCCCGTTACCCAGCTTGACCTCATTTCACGTTATATCGGAAGCGGAGATGCGGATACGGTAAGGCTGAACAAGCTTGGCACAGATACATGGAAAAAGGCAAAGACAAAGGCAAAAGCGGCAACGCAGGAGATGGCGAAGGAACTTATCGAGCTGTATTCTCGCCGTATGAAAGCGAAGGGCTTTGCATTCTCCCCCGATACCGAGCAGCAGCATATATTCGAGGATCATTTCAGCTATGTTGAAACGGACGATCAGCTTCGCTGCATAGAGGAAATAAAGCACGATATGATGCGTACCGCCCCTATGGAGAGGCTTCTCTGCGGAGATGTAGGCTTCGGAAAGACGGAGGTCGCACTCCGTGCCGCATTCAAGTGTATAGGTGACGGTAAGCAGTGCGCTATACTTGTGCCGACTACCGTTCTTGCGTGGCAGCACTACCAGACGGTTTTAAAACGTATGGAGGGCTTTGATATAAGAGTTGAGCTGTTGTCACGTTTCCGCACAGCAAAGGAACAGAAGATAATTCTGAAGAAGCTGGAAGAGGGCGAGCTTGACCTTGTAGTAGGCACACACAGGCTTGTGCAGGACGATGTTAAGTTCAAGGATTTAGGACTTGTCATAATAGACGAAGAACAGCGTTTCGGCGTAAACGATAAGGAAAAGCTGAAAGAAGCGTTCACAAACGTAGATGTTCTGACGTTATCTGCAACCCCCATTCCCAGAACGCTGAATATGGCGATGTCGGGAATAAGGGATATGAGCGTCATTGAAACTCCACCCGGTGACCGTCACCCTATAACAACCTACGTTGTCGAGCATGACAGAGGAGTTATAGCGCAGGCGATAAATAAGGAGCTTCGCCGCAACGGACAGGTTTACTATGTCCACAACCGCATCGAAAGCATATATTCCTGTGCCGCAGATATTCATTCTATGGTACCCGAAGCGAATATCGGAATCGCACACGGAAGAATGAGCGAGGAAGAACTTCTCGATGTATGGAGAAGGCTTATCGAGGGCGAGATAGATGTGCTTGTCTGCACAACGCTTATCGAAACCGGTGTAGATGTACCCAACTGCAACACGCTTATCATTGAAAATGCGGATTGTATGGGACTTGCCCAGCTCCACCAGCTCAGAGGCCGTGTCGGACGTACAAACCGCCGTGCATACGCATATTTCACATTCAGACGGGGCAAGGTGCTAAGCGAGATCGCCACCAAGCGACTTGACGCAATAAGAGAGTTTACACGCTTCGGTTCGGGATTCAGGATAGCTATGAAAGACCTTGAAATAAGAGGTGCAGGCTCGGTTCTCGGTCAGAGCCAGTCGGGACATCTTGCGTCTGTCGGCTATGATATGTATATAAAACTGCTAAACGAGGCGATTTTAGAACAGCAGGGCAAAGCCCCCGAAATTACTCCGGAGTGCCTTATTGATATAAGAATTGATGCGTTTATCCCCGAAAAGTATATCTCTAATCAGGCACAGCGTGTTGACTGCTACAGAAAGATAGCGATGATAGAAAATGACGAGGACGCTTATGATGTGACCGATGAGCTTATCGACCGTTACGGCGATGTGCCAAGAGCGGTCGAGGGACTTATTGAGGTTGCAAAGCTGAGAAGGATTGCTCAGAAGATGCACCTGACCGAAATAATCCAGAGCGGCGACGTTATGATATTCTACCCGGAAAAGACCGATAAGAAAACGATGGAACGTGTTTCGGCGGTAGGAGGAAAATTCGGCAAGGATATGATGCTGAACATTGCCACCGACAAGCCTAACTTCCGTGTAAACGGCACGGATAAACACGGCGGACCGCTTGCACTTCTTGCGGATACACTTGCGGCAATGCAGTCTATTGATAAAGACAGCGATAAAGAGAACGTGAGCGAAGAAGGTGAGAATAATGGCTGAAAGAAAAAGTGTAAAGCGTAAAGTTATAACAGCCGTTGTAATTGTCGGTGTGTTTGCACTGCTGATAGGCTCGTTCTTTTTGAGGGATATTTGTCTGAGAGCAGGTATCACAGAGTGCGAAAAGCGTGAGATACTTCAGGTGAAATCCAAGTATTCGTCTATACTGGACACGATAGTAAAGACAAGTTCGGATATGACCGACTACAAGATTACAGCCGCTCACGGCGGACTTTTTGAAAAGTCGGTCATAAACGCTGATGAAAACGGCGAGCCGCTTTATGATAAGCTGACGGAGGAGCTTGATGTATTGTGCCATACTTACTGTTACGGCGTAGAAAAGCAGGATAATGCAGTGCATTTCAGCTTCAACACCGGCAACACAAAACAGCTTATCTATTCTGCAAAGGATATTTCCGACAATGAAACTTCATCGCTCGGCGATAACTGGTACTATTACGAGAAAGTAATGACAGCTGATAACGGCTGATACAAAGAACAAAAGAGAAGGACACAAAAATGAAAAACATAATTCTTATCGGAATGCCCGGTGCAGGCAAAAGCACTGTCGGCGTACTGCTTGCAAAGTCTATGGGATATGATTTTGTGGATGCCGATCTTGTTATTCAAAAACAGCAGGGAACAAAGCTCCAGAACATAATCGACGAGCGTGGGCTTGACGGCTTCAAGCAGGCGGAAGAACAGGCACTTCTGTCAATAAACGATAAAAAAGCGATAATCGCAACAGGCGGCTCTGCGGTATTTTCGACCGCAGGTATGGCACATCTCAAAGAAAACGGCATCTGCGTATATCTCAGAGTTGACGAGCAGGAGCTTATCCGCCGTCTTACGAATATAAAGACGAGAGGTATAGCCTGCCGTCCGGGTGAAACGGTAGCGGAAATAATTGCCGAGCGTGAGGTGTACTACAACCGCTATGCAGATATAACAATAGATTGCCTTAACACCACGGCAGAGCAGGTGGTAGGGATGATTATGGACAGGATAAAGTAATTCTGATTTTACGCTACAAAAAGGAGGAGCTATGTCAAAGTTTGATTACCTGATAGTCGGATCAGGGCTTTTCGGCTCGGTTTTTGCCTATGAAGCAACACAGCGTGGCAAGAAGTGCCTTGTTATCGACAAGCGCAATCACATTGCAGGCAACATTTACACCGAGAATATCGAGGGGATAAACGTCCACAAATACGGCGCACATATATTCCACACGTCAGACAAAGCAATATGGGAATATGTGAACCGCTTTGCCGATTTCAACAACTTCATCAATTCCCCAATAGCGTCCTACAAGGACGAGCTTTACAATCTGCCGTTCAATATGAACACCTTCAGCAAAATGTGGGGAATAAAGACACCCGCCGAAGCAAAGGCGATAATTGCCGGTCAGATAGTAAATCTTAACATAGGCGAGCCGCAGAACCTCGAGGAACAGGCGCTGAAGCTGGTCGGAACGGATGTTTACGAAAAGCTGATAAAGGGCTACACGCAAAAGCAGTGGGGCAGACCCTGCACCGAGCTTCCTGCGTTTATAATAAAGCGTCTGCCGCTCAGATTCACCTATGACAACAACTATTTCAATGACCGTTATCAGGGCATAGCGATAGGCGGATATACTCAGATAATTGAAAAGATGCTCGCAGGCTCTGACGTTAAGACAGATACCGACTATTTCGAATTTATCAAGGAAAACCCCGACATAGCCGAAAAGACCGTTTTCACAGGACAGATAGACGAATTTTTCGGTTACAGATACGGCGCACTCGGTTACCGCTCGGTACGGTTTGAAAACGAGATACTCGATACCGATAACTATCAGGGTGATGCAGTAGTAAACTATACCGACAGAGAAGTGCCTTACACAAGAATTATCGAGCATAAGCACTTTGAATTCGGCAAGCAGGAAAAGACGGTTATCAGCCGTGAATATTCAGCCGAATGGCAGCCGGGCATTGAGCCTTATTATCCGATAAACGACAAAGCAAACAATGCTCTTTACGAAAAGTACAAGACCCTCGCCGCTACCCGTCCCGATGTAATCTTCGGCGGCAGGCTCGGACAGTATAAGTATTACGATATGGATAAGGTAATTGCCGCAGCGCTCACTGCTGTAGACGCTGAGTTTGGCAAGTGATAAGCCGACAGAATAAAAGCCGATAGACCGTGAACTTTTTCACAGCCTATCGGCTTTTTTCAACAAACGATAAAAATAACGGTCACATTCTCTTTCGGGAACGTGACCGTTATATTATTTATAAGTTAATTTAAGGGGAATCCTTAATTACTTCTTGTCAGCGATAGCTGCCTGAGCTGCTGCAAGTCTTGCGATCGGTACACGGAAGGGTGAGCATGAAACGTATGTCAGACCGATCTTGTGGCAGAACTCAACAGATGAGGGATCACCGCCGTGTTCGCCGCAGATACCGATGTGCATATCGGGACGTGTAGCCTTACCGAGCTTGATAGCCATTTCCATCAGCTTGCCAACGCCTGTCTGGTCGAGCTTAGCGAAGGGATCGTTCTCGAAGATCTTAGCGTCATAGTAAGCGTTAAGGAACTTGCCTGCGTCATCACGAGAGAAGCCGTATGTCATCTGTGTAAGGTCGTTTGTACCGAAGCAGAAGAACTCAGCTTCCTTAGCGATTTCGTCAGCTGTAAGAGCAGCTCTGGGGATCTCGATCATTGTACCAACTTCATACTTGAGGTCAGCGCCGGCTTCCTTGATAACAGCGTCAGCTGTTTCAACAACGAAGTTCTTAACGTACTTGAGCTCCTTAACATCGCCAACCAGAGGAATCATGATCTCAGGAACGATTGTCCAGTCGGGGTGATTCTTCTTAACGTTTAATGCGGCCTTGATAACAGCCTTAGTCTGCATCTTAGCGATTTCAGGATATGTTACTGCAAGACGGCATCCTCTGTGACCCATCATGGGGTTGAACTCGTGGAGAGATGCAATGATGTTCTTGATTGTTTCAACAGACTTGCCCTGAGCCTTAGCGAGAGCCTCGATGTCAGCTTCTTCTGTAGGAACGAATTCGTGCAGAGGAGGATCAAGGAATCTGATTGTTACGGGGCAACCTTCAAGTGCTTCGTAAAGAGCCTCGAAGTCAGCCTGCTGCATAGGTTCGATCTTAGCGAGTGCAGCTTCTCTTTCTTCAACTGTATCTGAGCAGATCATCTCACGGAAAGCGGCGATTCTGTCAGCTTCGAAGAACATATGCTCAGTACGGCAAAGACCGATACCTTCAGCACCGAGTTCTCTTGCCTTCTTAGCGTCAGCGGGAGTATCAGCGTTTGTTCTTACCTTAAGAACTCTGTACTTGTCAGCCCAAGCCATGATTCTGCCGAATTCGCCTGCGATCTGAGCGTCAACAGTAGCGATAGCACCGTCATAGATGTTACCTGTTGTACCGTCGATAGAGATTACGTCGCCTTCAACGAATGTCTTGCCGCCAAGCTCAAACTTCTTGTTAGCTTCATCCATATTGATTGCAGAGCAACCGGAAACGCAGCACTCACCCATACCACGAGCAACAACGGCTGCGTGTGATGTCATACCGCCACGAACTGTCAGGATACCCTGAGCAGCCTTCATACCTGTAATATCCTCAGGTGATGTTTCAAGACGAACCAGAACTACCTTTTCGCCCTTATCAGCCCACTCTACAGCGTCTTCAGCTGTGAATACGATCTTACCGCAAGCAGCTCCGGGAGAAGCGCCGAGACCCTTACCGATAGGTGTAGCGGCCTTGAGTGCCTTTGCGTCGAACTGGGGGTGAAGAAGTGTATCAAGGTTACGGGGATCGATCATAGCAACAGCTTCTTCTTCTGTTCTCATGCCTTCGTCAACGAGGTCACAAGCGATCTTCAGAGCAGCCTGAGCTGTTCTCTTACCGTTTCTTGTCTGGAGCATATAGAGCTTACCGTGTTCAACTGTGAACTCCATATCCTGCATATCTCTGTAGTGGTCTTCAAGAGTCTTGCAAACTTCTGTGAACTCCTTGAAAGCCTCAGGGAACTTCTGTTCCATTTCCTGAATGTGCATAGGTGTACGAACACCTGCAACAACGTCTTCGCCCTGTGCGTTTGTTAAGAACTCACCGAACAGACCCTTAGCGCCTGTAGCAGGGTCACGAGTGAATGCAACACCTGTACCGCAGTCGTCACCCATGTTACCGAATGCCATAGACTGTACGTTTACGGCTGTACCCCATGAGTAAGGAATATCGTTGTCACGTCTGTATACATTAGCTCTGGGGTTGTCCCATGAACGGAATACTGCCTTGATAGCGCCCATCAGCTGTTCCTTAGGATCAGAGGGGAAATCTTCACCGATCTTAGCCTTGTATTCAGCCTTGAACTGACCTGCAAGTTTCTTTAAGTCGTTAGCATCAAGCTCAACGTCCTGTGTAACGCCCTTTTCAGCCTTCATCTTGTCGATAAGCTCTTCGAAGTACTTCTTGCCGACTTCCATAACTACGTCGGAGTACATCTGGATAAATCTTCTGTAGCAGTCCCAAGCCCATCTTTCGTTGTTTGACTTTTCAGCCATTACTGCAACAACGTCCTCGTTAAGACCGAGGTTAAGGATAGTATCCATCATACCGGGCATAGAAGCTCTTGCACCTGAACGTACAGATACGAGCAGGGGATTTTCCTTATCACCGAACTTCTTGCCTGTGATACCTTCCATCTTTACGATGTATTCGTTGATTTCAGCCATGATCTCATCGTTGATCTTACGGCCGTCATCGTAGTACTTTGTACAAGCCTCTGTTGAAATTGTGAAGCCCTGGGGTACGGGAAGACCGATGTTGGTCATTTCTGCAAGGTTTGCGCCCTTACCGCCGAGAAGCTCTCTCATTGTAGCATTACCCTCTGAGAAGAGGTAGCAATACTTATGTGCCATTGGGGGGTTCCTCCTAAATTATTATTCCGGCCGTTTGTCTGAATTTTCCTTTTCTGCGGAAACCTGCAGAATTACAGACTTCTCAGCCATACAATAAGTATTATAACAGATTTGATTCTACTTTTCCAGTGTTTTTTAAAATTTTTTTGTTTTTATGTACCGAAAATGAAGAAAAATTTTTGTAAAATGTGACTAAAGCGTGTTCGGCTGTCGGCAACGGAGGTATTTCAGTATCTGATTGTGCTATACGATAACAAAAAAAGCAACAGAAAAAGCTGCGGCGAAACATACATTTCGTCACAGCTTTCAGCTTGTAGAAAAAGTCTGTTTTTTATAAGATAATGCGAATTCTCTATCCCTAACCCCAAACCCCTTCCCCGTGGGAAGGGGCTATTTTGCTGGGGCTACCGCCCCAGACCAAGCAAGGATGCTTGCAGTCAGCCACACAAAGCCACTGCACGATGCAGTG
>ERZ773235.2606-NODE-2606-length-14627-cov-11.410513_pt1 | contig 14627 bp, 10 predicted proteins | sample MGYA00580522_ERZ773235 | MGnify/ENA primary metagenome ERZ773235 (study PRJEB29015, sample SAMEA2737797) | human gut metagenome | biome: human gut; feature: human-associated habitat; material: faeces | place: China | collected 2012 ...
TCTCGCCGCCGAGGGCGTCGAGCTCGCGCACGAGATGGCCCTTGCCCGTGCCGCCAATGGCGGGGTTGCAGGGCATGTTGCCCACCGCGTCTAAGTTGATGGTAAAGCACACCGTTTTCATGCCGAGGCGCGCACAGGCAAGAGATGCCTCGATGCCCGCGTGTCCCGCGCCGATGACGGCGACATCGTAGCTTCCGGCAGAAAATTCACGCATAGCCTCAGCCCCTTTCCAGTGTGATGACCGCCACCTGCGGCCTGTTCAGAATGCGCGGGATGACGCGCGGCGAGTTTCCGAGCCCGCGGCTGACGAAGACGGATGCGCCGTTGTCTGAATAAAAGCCCGCCGTGTGCGTGGGGAAGAGGTTCCTCTGCGTGCCGAACACCCCGCCCACGAACGGAAATCTCCAGATGCCGCCGTGGCCGTGACCGGAGATCGTTAAGTCTGCACCGAGGAGACTGTATTCCTGCGCAAAGCGGTCGTTTCGGTGCGCGAGCAGCAGCCAGAAGGGGTCGCCGCAGGCGGCGTAGACCTCCTGAGCAAGCTCGTACGGCGTTTCCTGATCGGCGTAGCCGTTCGGATCGTCGATGCCTGCGAGGACGATACTGTCGCCGTTTCGCGTGAGCGGTACGAATTCGTTCGAGAGCACCGTCACGCCGCTCTCCCGCAGCGTGCGCTTGATCTCCTCCACGACCTTTGTGCCGTGACCCCACTCGTGGTTGCCCGTGACGTAATACGTCGGTGCGATGGCCGAGAGCGCCGCGCCGACCTCGCCGGCGTAGATGGTCGGGTTCTCGGTCTTGCGGTCGACCAGGTCGCCCGTCACGAAGATATACTCCGGATGCGCGGCCTTGACCGCACTGTACAGGCGCTCGTTGCCCTTGCCGAAGTATTTGCCATGCAGATCGCTGAGCTGCACGATGCGGCAGCCGTCAAAGCCCGCAGGCAGCGCGCCTGAGGTGAATGTCGCCTCGTCGGTCTCGATGCTGCGGTTGCCCCAGTAGAGGTAAATGCCGAACAGCACGATCAAAATGAGCAGGTTGCGCCAGAAATGATGTTTTTTTCTTTGTCTCGCCATGGGAACTCCAATCTATAAGGAGGCTATAAGCCAAAAAGCCTCGCAGAGTTGCGTGCCGCGCACGGCACGCAATCAATTCAAATCCGTTTTCTGCCGCGACACGTGCGCCCTCCAGAGGGGCTTCTCTTGCCCGCTGCGGGGCAATTCACCTTCTGGCAGAAAACACTTTGCGCGGAGCGGAAAACGGTGAAGCGCCGTCTGTGACGGAAACAGCAAGCCGTTTTCGAGGAAGCGGCACGATTGGCGCGCCTGAAAGGGCGCGGGAATCGTAATGCCGCGACGGTGCAATGTCGCAGCCGCCCTGCGGGTGGCAAGGCACGAAGCGCAGCGAATTCTCCTCGAAAAAGCGGCATGCCGCTTTTTCGACAATAGTAAGGGGCGGCTTTTGCCGCCCCTTATTGTAGCACACTGTCCTGCCTTGAAACAAGAAATTTTATTCCGCGCTCTTGAGACTCTCGACCATGTCGATCTTCTTCATCCTGAAGTGCGCGAGCACGTTGACGAGCAGCGAGAACAGCGCCGTCAGGATCGCCGCGTACACGTAGGCCGACGGCGCGGTCTGCCGCCCGAACATCATGAGGTCAATTTCCGTCGAGCGGACAAGGTAAATGTGCAGCCAGTGGCCCATAAAGCAGCCGAGCAGGATGCCGAACAGCGTGAGCACGATGTTCTCGCGATACACATAGGCCGAGACCTCGCCGTCGTAAAAGCCCAGCAGCTTGATCGTCGCGAGCTCGCGCTGGCGCTCAGTGATGTTGATGTTCGAAAGGTTGAAGAGCACGACCATCGCCAGCGCTGCCGCCGCCAGAATGATGATGACCACAACGAAGTCCACGCGCTCCATGCTGTGCATGTAGGTATCCTGCGTGTCGCGCATGCGCGAGGTCGTCGCCACGCCGCTCATGTCGAGCAGCTTTTCAAAAATGGCGTTGCAGGTGTCGGTATCGTCGCTCGTGAAGTTCAGAAGGTAGGCGTTCGGCTCGTCGTCGGCGTGGAGCGCATTTTCATAGTAGCCGGGCGTCATATAGATGAAGTGGCCCGTATAGTGCTCGTAGATGCCCGCGACCGTCACATCGCCGCGCATGTCGCCGTCGAGGAAGAAGGTGTCGCCCACCGAGACCTTCAAAAGCTCGGAGAGCTTCTGGTCGATGTATACGCCCTCATCGCCCATTGTGATGGGATCTCCGCTCTTGTAGTCGAAAAGGTCCACGACCTTGCCGATCTCGTCGGAGGCCATCACCTCGACATAGGCGGTGGTTGAATAGGAGGGGGTGACCACCGTGGCGGACGAGGCCGCACAGGGGATGTAGTTCACAACGCGGGAGTCGCCTGCAAGGAAGTCCTCCACCGCCGCGCGCTCCTCGGGCAGGGCGTTGCCGGCAAGCGTCACCTGTGCCGAGTAGTGGAACAGCTCGTCATACTGGCGCGACATCGTAAAGAGCAGGGAAGACCTCATGCCAAAGCCCGCGATGATGAGCGCCGTGCAGCCGCCGATGCCGATGACCGTCATCCAGAAGCGCTTCTGATAGCGGAAGAGGTTGCGCGCTGTGACCTTGTGGATGAACGACATGCGCCTCCACAGGGGCTTGATGTACTCAAGGAACACGCGCTTGCCCGCCTTCGGCGTGCGGGGGCGCATCAGGCTCGCCGGCGTTTCGCGCAGCGTGGCAAGGCAGGCCCAGAGCGTCGCGACTGTTGTGCAGGCGACCGCCGCAAGCAAGGAAAAGAGCGAAATATCCGTGTAGGCGTGCAGCTCGATATCCGGCATCTGATACATGATCTGATAGGCCGTGAAGATCATCTTCGGGAACAGGATATAGCCGATGACAAGGCCCAGAACGCCGCCGACAAGGCTCGGCAGCAGCCCGTAGCCGATGTACTTCCGTGAGATCGAAAGGCGGCTGTAACCGAGCGCCTTGAGCGCGCCGATCTGCACGCGCTGCTCTTCGACCATGCGCGTCATCGTCGTCAGGCACACGAGCGCCGCGACGAGGAAAAAGATGATCGGCAGCACGCTCGCGAGGTTCGCCATACGGTCAGCGTCCTGGCCGAAGCCCGTGTAGCCGGGGTTGTAGCTGCGGCTGAAGATGTACCATTCGCAGCTGTCGATATCCGCGACCTTGCGGCGTGCGTCGGTGATCTTTTCCTGTGCGTCGGCGATCTTCTCGTCCGCCTCCGCCTTGCCGTCCGCATATTCGCGCAGGCCCTTGCGGTAGTCGCGCTCGCCGTCCGTCAGTTCGGTGTAGGCGTCCGAGAGCTCCTTGACGCCGTCGGCGTACTGCTCTTCGCCGTCGTAGTAGTCCTTCCAGCCGTCGTCGAGCTCTGCGCGCGCGTCGGCAAGCTTCTGCTTTGCTTCTTCAAGCTGCGCGGGCGCGTCGTCCAGTTCCTTCTTCGCCGCGTCCAGTTCCTTTTTGCCCTTGTCCAGCTCGACCTTGCCCTCGGCAAACTCCATGCGGCCGATGTTGTAATCCGACTGGCTCTTGTCAAGCTGCTGCTTGCTCTGCGCGATGCTCCCGGAGTTGACGTTCTTGAGCTGGGCAAGCTGCTGAGAAAGCTGCGCCTGCGCCGCCTGTGCCGCGGCAAGTCCCGCCTGCGCCTCGGCAAGTCCCTTTTCATAGCCCGCGCGTTCCTCGGCGGACAGATTCGGGTCTTGCAGCGCATCGTTCAGCTGTCCGATCTTCAGATTCAGACCGTCGATCGTGCTCTGCGCCTGCGCGATGCCGTCCGTGAGCTGCGCACGCATTTCGTCCAGCGCGGCATCCGCCGCCGCCGCGGCGTTCTGATCGCCCTTTCCGAGGTCCTCAATCAGCCGGTCCGGCGCATCCTTGTAGGGCGAGTCGGTGCCGGCGAGCGCGCCGGACACAGTGCTGCCCAGCGCGTCCAGCTGCGCTTTGCCCGCGTCCAGCTGCTTTTTGCCCTCGGCAAGATTTTTCGCGCCGGCGCCGAGCTGCTGCTTGCCCTGCTCGTATTTCTCCTTGCCGTCCTCATACTCGGCAAGTCCCTTTTCATATTCGGCGGCAGCTTCCTCGTATTCGGCAAGCCCGTCCTTGTATTCCTGCTCGCCGTCGATCAGCTTCTGATAGGCGTCATCCAGTTCCGTGCGCGCGTCCTTGAGCTCCTGCTGACCGTCGTAGTAATCCTTCCAGCCGTCGTCGAGCTTCCTGCGCGCGTCGCTCAGTTCTTTTTGCGCGTCGCCGAGCTTTTCGTCGGCCTCGGCCTTCGCGTCGTCCAGCTCCTTCTGCGCATCGTCGAGCTTTTCCGTCGCCTCGTCGACAAGATCATCGTGGCGCAGCTGCGCCCGTGCGTCGCCGAACGGCTCCAGCTCGTCGATGACGGCGTCGATATAGTTGTCATAGTCGCTGTAAAACGCGGTCATCTCCGCCGCGCCGGAGACGCGCACATAGGCCGCCGTGTAGTAGTCGAGCGTGAACGCCTCGCGCGGCAGGTACAGATACGCCTTGACCGTGCCGCTGCCGAGTGTCGACGTGCCGCGCTCCACCGCAAGGTACACGGGCGAGCGCACCGTGCCGACGACCGTATATGTATTCTGGGACAGCGCGTCGGAAAGATCGTCCCCCGGCGTCAGGGTGATGCGATCGCCAATTTCAATGTTCATCAGCGAGAGCATGTTTTCCTCCACCACGCACTCGTCCGCGCGCTCGGGCATGCGCCCGCCGCGCAGCAGCACCTCATTGATGCCGCGGCCCGTGAGGGAGAGGACCTTGACCACCGCGTCGAGCGAGTCGGACGAGGCAAACGCGTCGATGACGTATTCGCCCTCGGCGTCCTCGATGTTTTCCCGCGCGCGGATCGCCTCGATATCCTCGTCCGTAAGCCCGAGGGTCGAGAGCACCTGAATGTCCGCCAAGTGCAGGGAATCGAGATAGTCGTCGCCCGTGCGCTTCATGTCCGGCGCGGTCGCCTTGAGACCGGAGAGAAACGCGACCGATAGCGCGACCAGGATCATCATGGAGAAAAAGCGGCTGCGCGTGTGCTGGATCTCGCGCCAGAAGTCCTTCTGCATGGCGTTTTTCATCGCGCCGCCCCCTTTCGTTCCGATTTCTTCGTTACCATTCGATCAGTTCCACGCTGGTCGGATGCTCATTGCACTGCATACTCTCCACCGTGCCGTTTTTGATGTGGATGACGCGGTCGGCCATCGGCGTGATGGCGCTGTTGTGCGTGATGACCACGACCGTCACACCCTTTTGCCGGCAGGTGTCCTGCAAGAGCTTGAGGATCTGCTTGCCGGTCACATAGTCGAGCGCGCCGGTCGGCTCGTCGCAGAGCAGGAGCTTCGGATTTTTCGCCAGCGCGCGGGCGATGGCGACGCGCTGCTGCTCGCCGCCGGAGAGCTGACCGGGGAAGTTGTTCGCGCGCGCGGACAGGCCGACTTCGTTCAAGACCGTCGCTGCGTCGAGCGGGTCTTTACAGATCTGCGCCGCGAGCTCGACGTTTTCAAGCGCCGTCAGGTTGCCGACGAGGTTATAGAACTGGAAGACAAAGCCGATGTCGTGGCGGCGATAGGTCGTGAGCTGGCGGGCGTTGAAGCCGCTCACAAGCGTCTCGTCGACCGTGATGGTGCCGCCCGAGCAGGCGTCCATGCCGCCGAGCATGTTGAGGACCGTCGTCTTGCCCGCGCCCGAGGGGCCGACGATGACGCAGAATTCACCCTTTTCGATCGTAAAGCTGATGTGGTCCACCGCGCGAATTTCGATCTCTCCGCTGTGGTAGACTTTGGAAACATCCTCAAATGTGACGAAAGCCGCCATAGTCCGACTCCTCCGCTTCAAATATCGTTTCTATTTTATTATAAGTGGAAAATAACGGAAATGCAAGTGCAGATATAGCAGCTTGCATGAAAAAGCCGCTAATTTTTTGGGCAAAGCCATGAGAGCTGACGATTGAAATTTGCGTTTCCCGCGTCTATAATACAAACTGAAGTAAATGAGAGAAAGGAGCGTGAAAACGAATATGTTTGAGAACTTCATCAAGCAGGATGTTGACGACATGATCTTCGGCAGCACCAAGCAGATCATCAGCGAGCGCTGAGATCCGTTGTATCGACCACGCGAAAGCGTGGCTTTTTTGTTTTTATCGCCGGAAAGGCGAAAAAGGGCCGCTTCCACGGGAATTTTCGTCCCGAGAGGCGGATTTTTCTTGCCTTTGCACGGTGTGTGTGATATACTTTTTCGGCTAATGAAGGATAAAAGTAAGGAGAGAGAACGCCATGGCTGTGATCGAATACGATTCCTACAAGCAGAAGCTGCTTGCGATGGACGAAACATTTGAAAACCTCTTCAAGGCGCTGGAGATCGAGCAGGCCCGTCAGGAGCTGAACCGCCTCGAGCTCGAGGCGCACGAGGACGGCTTCTGGAACGATCTGGAGCGCTCGCAGAAAAACCAGATGCGCTCCAAGCAGCTGCAAAATAAAATTCACCGTTACGAAAAGCTCGTTTCCACGCGCGACGATCTGCTCGCGCTGATCGACATGGGAACGGAAATGGACGACGCGAGCCTGCTGCCCGAGCTCGAAGAGGGCTACAAAAAGCTCGAAGCCGATGTGGAGCAGGCGCGACTCACGACGCTCCTTTCCGGCGAATACGACAACTGCAACGCCATTCTGACCTTCCACGCCGGCGCGGGCGGCACCGAGGCGCAGGACTGGGCGCAGATGCTCTACCGCATGTATATGCAGTGGGCGAACAAGCACGGCTTTGAATTCGAGATGCTCGACTATCTCGACGGCGACGAGGCCGGTCTCAAGAGCGCGACGGTCATGGTCAAGGGTGAGAACGCCTACGGCTATCTGAAGGGCGAAAACGGTGTGCACCGCTTAGTGCGCGTTTCCCCGTTCGACGCGAATGCCCGCCGCCAGACAAGCTTTGCAGCCCTCGAGGTCATGCCTGAGCTGCCCGACGACATTGAGGTCGAAATTCGTCCCGAGGATATTGAAATGCAGGTCTACCGCGCGTCCGGCGCCGGCGGCCAGCACGTCAACAAGACGAGCTCTGCCGTTCGACTCATCCACAAGCCGACGGGCATCGTCACCGCCTGCCAGACCCAGCGCTCGCAGTTCCAGAACCGCGACTACGCCATGCAGATGCTCAAATCCAAGCTCATGGAACTCAAGATTCAGCAGCACGCGGAGAAAATCTCCGACATCAAGGGCGTGCAGCTCAAGATCGAATGGGGCAGCCAGATCCGCTCCTACGTTTTCATGCCCTACCAGCTTGTCAAGGACACGCGCACCGACTACGAGACCGGCAACATCCAGTCCGTCATGGACGGCGACCTCGACGGCTTCATCAACGCGTATCTCACCAAGTCTGCGAACGGGGAATTAAAAAAGTAAATCAAAAATGCACTGCGGTGCATTTTTGATTTGGGTTTTGCCGAGCGCTGCGTCGCACTCACTCCGTTCGCACGCTTGCGCTCTAAGGGGTATTTTTTCCAACGCACATGCCGTTGGAAAAAATGATTTGATTTCGATTCCGGCGCTGCGGCGCCGGAATTTTATATGTCGGAACGAAAAAGGTAAACAGGGAGGAAACATGGAAGAAAATACCAGAGAAAACAAGATGGGCACGATGCCCATCGGCAAGCTGCTGGCCAACATGGCGGGGCCCGTGATGATATCGATGCTCTTTCAGGCGCTCTACAACATTGTCGACAGCGTGTTCGTCGCGCGGCTCAGTCAGGACGCAATGAACGCCGTGTCGCTCGCTTTCCCGCTGCAAACGCTGTGCATCGCGTTCGCCGTGGGCACGGGCGTCGGTATGAACGCGCTGCTCGCGCGTTCGCTGGGTGAAAAGAACATGCAGGCGGTCGACCGCGCCGCGGGCACGGGACTTTTCCTGACGCTCTGCACCGCCGCCGTCTTTGCTGTCCTCGGCTTTTCGCTCGCCACGCCGTTTTTCCGCTTTCAGACGGAAAATGCGCAGATCATCGCCTACGGCAGCGACTATGTGATGATCTGCATCGGCGGCTCGCTCGGACTGTTCCTGCAAATTTACGGCGAGCGCCTGCTCCAGTCCACGGGGCGGACGGACCTTTCGATGATCTCGCAGATCGCGGGCGCGGTGTGCAACATCGTGCTCGACCCGATTTTGATTTTCGGCCTTCTGGGCTTTCCCCGCATGGAGGTCGCGGGCGCGGCGGTCGCCACGATCGTCGGCCAGTTCGTCGGCGCGGGCCTCGGCCTTTTCCTGAACCTCAAGAAAAATCCCGAGGTGCAGATCCACCTCAAGGACATCCGTCCCCACCGCGCGACGGTGGCGGACATCTACGCCATCGGCATTCCGTCGATCATCATGCAGTCCATCGGCTCGGCGATGATGTTCGGCATGAACAAAATTCTCATCTCGTTCACCGAGGCGGCGACCGCGGTGTTCGGTGCTTACTTCAAGCTCCAGAGCTTCATCTTCATGCCGTGCTTCGGCCTCAACAACGCGATGGTGCCCATCGTGTCGTACAACTACGGCGCGCAGAAATTCGACCGCGTGCGCAAGACCGTCCGCCTGACAGTCTTCACGGCCATCGGCATCATGTGCGTCGGCTGCGCGCTCTTCGAGCTCATCCCCGAAACGCTGCTGGGGATGTTCTCGCCGACGGACGAAATGCTCTCCATCGGCCGTGTTGCGCTGCGCATCATCGGCGTGCACTTCCCGCTCGCGGGCTTCAGCATCATCGCGGGCAGCGCGTGTCAGGCGCTCGGCAAGCCCATCTATGCGCTCATCAATTCCGTCTGCCGCCAGATCGTCGTGCTGCTGCCGGCGGCGTATCTGCTCTCGCTCACGGGGCGGCTCGAGCTTGTGTGGCTCGCGTTTCCGATCGCGGAGGTGGTGAGCGTCATTTTGAACGCCACGTTCCTGCGGCTCACGTACCGCGTCTCGCTCGAGAGAAAATAATTTTGCCTGCGCGCAGACGCAGATCGGGGAGAGCCTCTTATTATAGAAGAGGCTCTCCCCTTTTATAAATGTTCCGCACGGCGGTTCAAATTTTTTCTTTTGACAGACCGCACAGACGCGGGTAAAATACATTTGATAAGCTATGCTTGATAAATTGTTTTCGCAGGAGAACCTATGAAAAGACAACTTGCAGCGCTGCTGCTGACGATTTTTGCCCTGTCCCTCACTGCCTGCGGCGAAACGGCTGCCGAGAGCGAGACGCGCACGGTGTACGCGATGGACACGGTGATGAACCTGACGGTTTACGGCGAGAACGCCGCTGCCGCGCTGGAGAGCGCGGAAAAGGAACTGCACACGTTGGACGAAGCCGTCCTCTCGCGCACGGCGGAGGGCAGTGAGCTTTATGCGCTCAACGCATCGAACGGTGAAACGGTCGAATGCGGCGCGGACGATATCTTACCCGCGCTGATCGAAACGGCGCTGACGATCTCTGACGCGACGGACGGCGCGTTCGACCCGACGCTCGCCCCTGTGCTCGACGCGTGGGGATTTACGAAGGACGAGCGCCGTGTGCCGTCCGCAGACGAGCTCAAAGAATTGCTGGGTCATACGGGCTGCGGCAAGGTCGCGCTCGAAAAAACGGCGGACGGCTGGACGGTCACGCTTTTGGACGGCGCGCAGCTCGACCTCGGCGGCATCGCCAAGGGCTACGCGGCGGATCTTCTGCGCGCGCAGCTTGAAAAGGAGGGCGTCACGTCCGCGACACTCGACCTCGGCGGTGATGTGTTCGTCATGGGGCGAAAGACCGACGGCAGCGATTGGCGCATCGCCGTCAAGGACCCTGCGGACACGGAGAGCTACCTTGGCGTCGTATCGGCGGCGGATAAGTTCATCGTGACCTCCGGTGTGTACGAGCGCTATTTTGAAGAAAACGGCGTGCGATATCACCATATCCTCGACCCCAAGACGGGCTGCCCCGCGGAAAGCGGGCTCGTCAGCGTGACCGTGCTGTGCGAGAACGGCGCGTGGGCGGACGCGCTCTCGACGGCGTGCTTCGTCCTTGGCCCCGACGGCGCGCTTGCGCTGCGCGACGATCTTGCCGACCAGGGGACGGATTTTGAGCTCATTTTAGTCAGCGACGATGGCCGCGTGCTTTACACCGACGGCCTTGCCGATGCCTTCACGCCGAACGACGAAAGCGGGTACACGTATGAAGCGCTCGCCTAAGCTGAAGCCGACGAAGTGGGACGCGCTCGTTGTGCTCGCGGTGCTGCTGCTCACGCTCGGACTTGGCGCAAGGCCGTATTTCGCGGCGAAATCGGCGGGCGAGCTGACGGTCAGCATTAGTGTTGACGGCGAGACCGTCGAGCGCTGCGCACTCAGCAATTATGAAGGCAGCACGTATGAGAGCCGCGGCTACACGCTCACCGTCGCTGTGGAAAACGGTGCGGTGCGCGTGAGCGAAAGCGACTGCCCGAATCAGGACTGCGTGCACTCCGGCGCGATCTCGCGCGCGGGGCAGAGCATCGTGTGCCTGCCCGCCCGCGTGGCCGTCACGCTCGAGGGCGCGGCGTTCGACTACGATCTGATCGCGGGGTGAGCGCATGAAGATCAAAACAAGAGAGCTGACGCTCTGCGCGGTGCTCGCGGCGCTCGCGCTGGCGCTTTCCTATATGGAGTCGTTTTTTCCGCTCGCGCTCATTGTGCCGCTACCGGGCGTCAAGCTCGGCCTTGCCAATATCATCACGCTCTACGCGCTCTATGCCCTCGGATTTCCGAGCGCGCTCGCCATCCTGCTGGTGCGCTGCACGCTCGGCGCGCTGTTTGCGGGGAATGCCTCGGCGCTTTTATTCTCGCTGCTCGGCGGGCTGTCGGCGCTTTTGGTGATGGCGCTTTTGAGCGGGGCGAAAAAGCTCAGCATTTTCGGCGTCTCGATCGCGGGCGCGGCGGCGCACAACTGCGGGCAGGTCTGCGCCGCGCTCATCACGCTCGGCTCGACCGCGCCGCTCTACTATCTGCCGTTTTTGCTGCTGGTGTCGCTCTTCACGGGCGCGCTCAGCGGCCTGATCACTGCATTCTTGTTCCGCGCAATGGCGCACACGCCCTACGGAACGAAGGGAGAGAATCAACATGGATAAAAAGGACGAGATCATTCTCCAGCAGCTCGACGTTATCCGCACGATGACGCAGAACAACTTAAACCGCATGGGCAGCGACTTCTGGGGCGCGCCGCTGACGCCGGACGCGCCGAAATCCGCCGTCCCGAAGGAAGTTGCACCCAAAGCAAACGCGCCGAAGAGCGCGGACGGCGCAAAGCCGAACAAGCCCGCCGCCTCCACCGGCGCGGACGAGAAAAAGGAAGAGGAAGCGCCGCTTCCCCCGCCCGAGAAGATCGAGGACCTAAAAAAAGAACTCGACACCTACATCGGCCTTGGCGAGGTCAAGCGCGAGGTGAATAACCTCATCAACATGGCGACTGTCTTCAAGCGGCGCGAGGAGACGGGGCTTCCGAACGCGGACTTCTCGCTCCACATGGTCTTCACCGGCAACCCCGGTACAGGTAAGACGATGATCGCGCGTTTGATGGCGCGCGTCTACCGCTCACTCGGGATCCTTTCCAAGGGTCAGCTTGTCGAGGTCGACCGCAGCGGGCTCGTCGCGGGCTACGTCGGTCAGACGGCCATCAAGACGAGCAAGGTCATCGAAAAGGCGCTCGGCGGCGTGCTGTTCATCGACGAGGCCTACGCGCTCAACGGCAAGGGCGACAACGACTTCGGTCAGGAGGCCATCGACACGCTGCTCAAGGCGATGGAGGATCACCGCGACGACCTTGTCGTGATCGTCGCGGGCTACGATGGCTTGATGGAAAAGTTCATCCAATCGAACCCCGGCCTTGAGTCCCGCTTCAACCGCTACCTGCACTTTGACGACTACACGCTCGACGAGATGCTCGAGATTTTCAAAATGCAGTGCCGCAAGTCGCAGTACACCCTCTCTCCCGACGCCGAGCAGGACGTCAAGGACTTCATCTACGATGAGAACGCCGACGGTGTGACGTTCGGCAACGCGCGCGGCGTGCGCAACCTCTTCGAGCAGATCTTGACCGCGCAGGCCAACCGCCTCGCGAAGATGGAGAGCTTTACAAAGGATGATTTGATGACCCTCACGCGCGACGATGTCCTCCACGCCCGCGGCATGGAAGACAACACGACCGTCGCCGAGCTCGAAGCAAAAGCAGCAGAAAAAAAGGACGAATAAAAAAGGAAGGACGCATAGCGTCCTTCCTTTTTTATTTCGTTGTTACGCTTCCTTGGCGGCGGGCTCTTCCTTCGGCTTATCCTTGGGGACGACGCGCTTTTCAGGCGTCACGCGGCCCTCGTCCACCGCGACCATGTGCTCAAGCAGGCGGACGACCATGTTGGAGTAGCCCCATTCGTTGTCGTACCACGCGATCAGCTTGACAAAGTCGTTGTCGAGCATGATGCCGGCGGTCTCGTCGAAGATGCAGGGGCAGGAATTGCCAATCAGGTCCGTGGAGACGACCTGGTCCGCGGTGTAGCCGATGATGCCCTTCATATAGGTCTCGCTGGCGTGGCGGATGGCGTAGCAGATATCGGCATAGGTGGTCTTGACCTTAAGGTGGGCAGTCAGGTCAACGACGGAGACGTCCGCCGTGGGGACGCGGAAGCTCATGCCGGTCATCTTGCCGTAGAGCTCGGGGATGACGCGGCCGACGGCCTTGGCGGCACCCGTGGAGGAGGGGATGATATTGTTGAGAATGGAGCGGCCGGTGCGCCAGTCGCTGCCGCCGCGGGAGTCGACCGCCTTCTGCTTGGCGGTGGCGGCGTGGATGGTGGACATGAGCGCCTGCTCGATGCCGAACTCGTCGTTGACGACCTTGGCAAGGGGCGCTAAGCAGTTGGTGGTGCACGAGGCGTTGGAGACGACCTTCATGTCAGAATGGAGCAGCATGTGGTTCACGCCCATGACGAACGTGGGGGTAACCTCATCCTTGCCGGGCGCGGTCAGGATGACCTTCTTCGCGCCGCCCTTGAAGTGGCGGGAGGCCTTCTCAGTGGTGTTGTAAGCGCCGGTGGACTCGATGATGTACTCCGCGCCGCAGCTGGACCAGGGGATCATCGCCGCGTCGGACTCGCTGAAGACCTGAATGGTGTGACCGTTGACGATCAGGTTCTTGTCCTTGTGCTCCACCGTGCCGTTGAACTGACGGAACACGGAATCGTATTTGATCATATAGACCATGTAATCCAGATCCGCTTTGCGCAGGTTGATACCGCAGATGTCGAACTGCTCCGGATGCTCGATCATGATGCGCAGCACGACGCGGCCGATGCGGCCGAAGCCGTTGATGCCCACTTTGATAGCCATAATGATAATCCTCCACAGAAAATGTGATCGTATTGTTTGGAGCTCGCGCCCCGTCATTGCAGAATCATTATATCATGGCGTATTTTTTTGTCTTCCCCTTTTCGGGAAAAAGGTAGCTGAACTTTGTTGTACAAATGTGTGCAAAACAGACAAAAACAGCGAAAAACATTTGTCTAACTTCTCCAAATATTCCATACATTTGAAACATTCGAAGCATCCGTTCGTGCAAAAAATTGCACTTTATCGCACTAAAATGACAGCAAACTTGCAAAACGAAAACGGCCCTCAAAGAGGGCCGTTTTACTTCAGTCTAAATTCAGTGGAGGCGCATTTTGCGCCTCCGGCACAAAACAGCGCCAAAAATGAAAAATAGAAGCAGAGACCCTCATCACGCACCAAAAGGCGTCGCAGACTTTGCCGCCCGCAGGCGGCAAATAATCTTAATCATAAATCGCCGCGACATGCGCGTGGCGATTTATTCTTCTCGCGCCGCAGTTCACCGTCGTGGCATTACGATTGGCGCGCCCTTTCGGGCGCGCCAATCGTGCCACTTCCTCGAAACCGGCTCGCTTCATCCGCCACCGGCGGCGCTTCGCCGATTTCCGTGCGCGCCTGCGGCGCGTGCGCTGCAGCGGAGCGCATCCCCCTCAAAAAAAGAGGACGGCGAAGGCCCCCTGCTGGTAAGACAGTAAAACTCAAATTTCTTGGAACAGGCATGATTTCGGTCATGCCTGTTCCGCTTTTAGCAGCTCATCCACGGGAATGTAGCCCACAAGGTCGTACTCGATATGTACCTTCTGCCTGCGCTTGCCGCTGGACTTGTCAGGTGCATCTACATAGACCGCCTTGACAAGCTCTCTGAGGGCATAGGGCGTCAGCTCCGTGAGGGTGCTGTTCCTCTTTACCCGCTGAACAAACTGCTCTATATTCTCTGCCTGTTGTTCCTGTTCATGGATTTGCTGTTGCAGACCTTTGACCTCGGCTTTGAGGTCTTTCTGTTCCTCGGTGTAGTTTTTACTCATCATGGCGAAGCGTTCATCATCCAGCTTTCCGGCAACATTGTCCTCATAAATGCGGACGAACAGACGGTCAAGCTCGCCGATTCGCTTCTCAGCCTGCGCCAGCCGTTTCTTGCACAACCGCATGGTTTCATCGCTCTGCATACGGAGCTTTTGCTCCATTTCCGAACGGAAATATGCCTCATAGCGAGTGACTACCGATACGACCTCCTGAATGTGCTTCCAGACGATCT
>ERZ773235.2610-NODE-2610-length-14616-cov-2.305542_pt1 | contig 14616 bp, 12 predicted proteins | sample MGYA00580522_ERZ773235 | MGnify/ENA primary metagenome ERZ773235 (study PRJEB29015, sample SAMEA2737797) | human gut metagenome | biome: human gut; feature: human-associated habitat; material: faeces | place: China | collected 2012 ...
AAGGCCGAAGGTACCCGAAAGCGCGGAGCTAAAGCCGAGGTACACCGTCGGGGTGCCCTCCTTGGCGTAGGCTTCGAAGCGCTCGGTGATCTCTGAGACGGGAACCTGAGCCGTTCCCGAGACCTCGCCCTTGCGCATGCGGTCGTAGAACTCCTTGGCGGTCATGCTCTTCCACATGTCGTCGAAGTGCTCGCCATCGTTCATGTTGAACGGGAACTCGAGGAGGTCGACCTTGGCGTTATCGATAACCTCGGCGGGAAGGTCGCAGCACGAGTCGAGAACCAGGCGGCATTGAATCTTGTCTTCTGTCATCGGATGTCTCCTTATCGTCTACGGACGCATCTTCACGTGCCGTGTCCTAATCATACAGCGAGCTGTTCTTACCCGTCATGATTACGAGATCATCACGCTTCTTGAATAGCGTGCGCTCGATACCACACGGATACTCATGCGGGTTCATGAAGCGCTTGATCGAGTCATCCAGGCAGGCGAGCTGTTGGGTGCATCGCGCGCGGGCGGTGCGTGCGGAAAGATCGACATCCTCCAACTTGCCGGCCTTGACCAGGGGCTTGAGAAGCGTCTCGAACTCGCCTTCCATCTTCCTACGTCGCATCGCGGCGAGTGGGTCGACGATGACGGCATCGGCGGGCACGTCGTCGTTCACGTCGAATATGAGGTCCCCGACGAGCATGCCGTCCCCATTGCGATAGCGACGCACGTCGAGCACGCCGGGAATGGTGCGCTTGTAGAGTTGCTCGGATATCTTGAGGCGCGGCGTCCAATCCTCCTGACCCGGCTCGCGAATGGCCGAGAGCTTGTAGACGCCTCCGAGCGCGGGCTGCCCGTAGGCCGCGGCCAGATGCGTGCCCACGCCCAGGGCCGTGTACTGGGCACGCTGCTCGTTGAGCGACGTGATCGTGTATTCGTCAAGGTCATTGGAGAGCACGATTCCCACGTCTTCGAAGCCAGCTTGATTGAGCATTGCACGGGTCATCTTCGAGAGCCATGCCAAGTCACCGGAATCGATGCGAACGGCCTTGAGCTGGTGGCCGTCGCGCTTGAGTTCCCGCGCAACGGTGATGGCGTTGCTCACACCTTGCTTCACATCATAGGTATCCACGAGCAGAATACAGTTGTCGGGCATGGCCCGGGCATAGGCGCGGAAAGCCGTCAGCTCATCGGGAAACGACATGACCCACGAATGGGCGTGCGTGCCGCTCACGGGGATATCGTAGAGCTTGCCCGCGAGCACGTTGGCAACTGATGCACATCCACCAACATAGGCGGCCCGCGACGAGGAGAGCGCGCCATCTGGTCCCTGAGCGCGGCGCAACCCGAACTCAGAGACGGGACGACCCTCGGCCGCCTGACATACGCGAGATGCCTTGGTCGCGATGAGCGTCTGGAAGTTGACGCCGTTGAGGATGGCGGGCTCGAGAAGCTGGCATTGCAGCAGGGGGCCCGTCACGCGCACGAGCGGTTCACGTGGAAACACGGGAGAGCCTTCGGGAACGATGCAGATGTCGACGGAGAGCTCGACTTCGCGCAGCCACGCGAGAAAGGCCGGATCGAACAACGGGGCCCCGCCCGGCGATTGCAGCGAGGCAAGGTACTCGATGTCATCATCGGTGAAGCCGAAGCCATCGACGAGCTCGGCAATCTGGTTGGCACCGCAGAAGACGCCGTAACCTCCGCCAAAGGGATTGTCGCGATAGAACGAGTAGAAGCACGCCTCAGTATCGAGCTTGCCCTGCGACCAGTAGCCTTGGGCCATCGTGATCTCGTAGAGATCGGTCAACAACGTCATGTTGCGCGCCATGTGCCTCTCCCGCCCCGTGCGAATTACTCGCCGGCTTTGCCCTCGCTCGACTTGCCTGAGCCGTTACCTCCGCCGCCACGATGCCTACGACGACGCGGTTTGCTGCCCGAACCGTTCGAACCACCGTCATGGGACGCGTTTCTGCTGACTGTCGAGGAATGCTGGCCGGGACGCGGGCGTGATGAGGACTGGCCCTTGCCCTGCGATCCGTCCTTCGACGTGGCATTCTGGCTGCCCTGGCGACCCTTGTTGCCACCACTGCCGCCGCGACGGCGACGGCTGCGCGAGCGATTGCTGTTATTGCCGCCGGCAGACTGTCCATCCTTGGAATCCGGCGTATCCTTACGTGCGGAATCGTCATGCTTTATCTCGGTGCCGTCGGTTGCCGACACGGAACGGCGTCGTTTGCGCTCATCGCGCGGCTTGGGAGCCGATGACGACGAAGAGCCCCGCTTGCGCGGCTTGCGTCCCGACTCACCCGACTGCTTGCTGCGCGACGTGTCACCCGATGAGTTGCGCCTACGACGGTGCACGCGCTCGATGGAGCCTCCTTCGACCGTGGTGTCGGCAAGGTTGGGGTCATCGGAGAAGAGCTTCTCGCCCATCATCGCGAGATTGCTGTCGTTGCTCAGCTCCTCCATGATCTTGTCGAAGTTCTCCTGCGAGATATGGCAGGGACGTATGCGTTCGCCCTCGCGCGGCACCTTGTCACCCGTGTCGAGCGCCGAGACGGGAAGCGTCAGGCTCGAGCCGTCTTCCATACGCAGGCGCACGGTTTCGCGCGGGGTGTCGAACTCGACGACCTTGCCCATGCCCGCAGGCGTGTCGATGAGGGCGTTCTTCTTGGGTGCGCGACCCTTGAAGTCCTTGTACGCCTCGTACTCGTAGCGCAGGCAGCACATGAGCCTGCCGCACAGGCCCGAGATCTTCGTGGGGTTAAGCGGAAGGTCCTGCTCCTTGGCCATGCGAATGCTCACCGGCTGGAACTCTCCACCCAGACGCGCACAGCACAGCTCCTCGCCGCAGTGACCCAGACCACCGAGCATGCGCGCCTCATCACGCGGCCCAACCTGGCGCATGTCGACACGCGTATGGAACTCGGATGCCAGATCGCGGACAAGCCCGCGGAAATCGACGCGCTCCTCCGAGGTGAAGTAGAAGGTCGCATGAGACTCGTCGAACGAGAACTCGACTGCCGACGGACTCATGTCGAGGTGATTCTTCTCGACGAGGTCATGAAAGACCGCGAGCGCCTCCTGAGCGCGCGTGGCAAGCTCATCCCCCTTCGCGAGGTCTTCCTCGGTCGCGATGCGTATGACGGGCTTGAGCGGCTTGGTGACCTCGGATTCGTCGACCTCTTCGACATCGTGAGTGCACAGGCCGATCTCGCTACCCTTGCTCGTTTCGACCAGAACATGGTCGCCGACCTTTACGTCGAGGCCGGCGGGATCGAACCAATAGTCCTGGGACGCGTAGCGAAGTCGAACGGACGCTACTAGTGGCATAAAGCCTCCCTGATTTCTAAGAACATTGCGTCAATCGCAAGTTGCGGTGTCACATTATACGAGATGCGCGCCGCGGCCCTCTTGGCGGCATCGAGCGCGCTCAGCAAGCCTGCACTGCCCGTCGTCTGTGCGACATATGCAGTCTGACCGGCGCATTCGGGATATGCGAGCAGCTCGGAGCCCCCCTCACGCGTGACGAGGCAATCGCGCAGCCACGCACGCGTGAGCGCGCAGAACTCGAATAGCGCCGCACGTTCATGTGCGGTTGCCTCGCGCTTGCCCGCGAGTTCGATCTGCTTCTTGGCACCTTGCGAGAGGTAATCGTCGTACTTCTCGATGTATGCCTCGACATCGAGGTCATCGTCGCCCATCTCCGCGGCTTTCTCACGCGCAAGCTCGACGAAGCGCTTGGAATTGCCGAGTAGCGTGCGATTGTTGCAATCGCGCGCAAGGGCGTAGAGCATGTCGAAGACCTGAGCGTTTCCGGCGCGTACGCCCGAAGCGGCATTGAGCACGAGCACCTCGCAGCGGCTGCGCAGCGTCTCGAGCACGGCAGATTCGCTGTTGGCGACGAGAATGCAGGTGACATCGTGCGGCGGCTCCTCAAGCGTCTTGAGGAAGGCGTTTGCCGGTGCCCCCGCCAGACGGTGGGCGTCCTGGATGATGTAGACCTTGTTCGCAGCACGGATGGGAGCAAGCTCGGCATCGTGCGTGAGCTCGCGGATCTGCTCGACGAGATAGCCATCCGCACCACCGGGCGTGCAAATGTGCAGGTCTGGATGGACGCGTCGCAGGGCCTCGTCTTGCGCCTGCGCATCACCGGCCGCGATGAGCCCGGCGGCAAAGCGCAGCGCGATATCGGTGCCCAGCCTGTCGTCACCCCCGGCGATGAGATAGGCGTGCGTGGCGCTGCCCGTATCGTGCACGTGCTGCAGGTACGACGTCACCTGATCCTGGCCGACGATTCCCTCGAAGAGATCGCTCATGAGCGCTCCTCCACCCCAGAATCCACCGAACAAGACAAATGTCGCCGGGGCAGTTTTGTCTGGTTTCGCAGGTTCAGGTCAAGCAAATCGACGATGCCATCGCGAATGCGCTCGTGCACCTGCTCGACGCTTCCGTTTGCGTCGACGATGCGCACGCGCTCGGGTTCAGCGGCGGCAATCTCACCGAAGCCCGCGCGCAGACGTGTGCGAAACGCATCGCCAGCAGACTCCATGCGATCACCCGTGCCATCGGCAGAGCGGCTCTCAACGCGCTCGCGCGCGACGTCGTCATCGAGCACGAGCAACAGCGTGCGATCCGGATAGCGACCGCCGCAGGCAAGATCGTTCGTGGAGCGCACGAGGTTCGCGCCAAGCTCGCGGCCGTAGCCCTGGTAGGCGAGCGTGGAGTCGGTGAAGCGATCGCAGACGACGACTTCGCCGCGTGCGAGGGCGGGCTCGATGACCTCGTCCATCACCTGGGCGCGCGCCGCCTCGAAGAGCAAGAGCTCGGCAAGCGGTGTCATCGCGTCATCTTCCTTATCGAGGAGTAGCGCGCGGATCTTCTCGCCTAGGCGCGTACCGCCCGGCTCGTGCACGCACAGCACCGTGCGACCCTGCTGCTCGAGCCAGCTGGCGAGAAGGTCGGCCTGCGTCGACTTGCCAACGCCGTCGTCGCCTTCGAGCGTGAGGAATATGCCCTCAGTGCTATCTGGTTTGCTATCCATGCGGATACGATGCTCCGTCTACTTCTTGGTGGTCTTCTTCTTGGCCGTCGTCTTCTTCTTGGCCCCGCCGCTCAACTTCTTGGCCTTGTCGGCCTTCTCCTTTTCGCGCTTGGGGCAGTTCATGTTCACGCAGATACGCCACGGACCGCGTGCCGTCGACACGATGACCTCGGGCGCACCGCACTCGTCGCAGACCTCGCCCGTGGCGGTGATATCGCCGCGCTGCGGCAGCGGGTAGCTCACGTCGCACTGCTCAAAGTTCTCGCAGCGGATAAAGCGCTTGAGCGTACGCGGGTTCTTCTGCGCGATGAGCTTGCCCTCGCGACCGGCCTCTTTGCAGACCGCGCACTCGCCGACGACGATTTCCTCCATCTTGTTGGTGGGGCACTCGGGGTCGAGACAGTGGTTGTACGGCTTCTGCCTGAACGGCGTGACCTTGATCTGTGGGCCGCCGCAGGTGGAACACGGCTCCTCGAGCGCCTCGTAGCGGCCCTGCGGTAGCGGGTAGGTCACGTCACAATCCGGCCAGTTGTTGCAGCCGACAAAGCTCGAACGCGTCTTGGCCGAGGTCTTCACGCACAGGTCACCGCCGCACTTGGGGCAGGCGCCCACACGACTGTCGGCCGTGACCGCGTCGGAAATCATGTCGGCGATCGCGTCCTTCTCGGGGATGAGGGCGTCGATGATGCCGCCGAGCAACTCGCGCGAGTGCAGCACAACCTCGTCACGCTGGCGCTTGCCATCGGCGACCTGCGTCATCTCGCCTTCGAGCTCGGCGGTCATGTCGGGCGTCGTGATGGTCTTGGCGAACTTCTCGAGCGCGTCGATGATGGCGATGCCAAGCTGGGTGGGCTCGATGGGGTCATTCACGATGTAATGACGGCTGTAGAGGCGCTCGATCATGTCGTGGCGCGTGGCCTTCGTGCCCAGGCCCTTTGCTTCCATCTCCTGCACGAGCTTGCCCGACGAGAAGCGCGCGGGAGGCTCGGTCTGCTTGTGGGCGCAATCGGCATCCCAGAAGTCGAGCGTCTGGCCCTCAATGAGAGGCGGCATCTGCTCGTCCTTCTTGAGGCCGTACGGATACACGCTGCGATAACCCGGCTCGACGAGCACGTCACCGCGAGCGGTGAAGGGCTCGCCCTCGACATCGAGCGTAACCTTGGTGGATTCGAGGACGGCAGCCTCGGACAGCGTCGCCATGAAACGGCGGCAGATGAGGCTGTAGAGCTTCCACTCCTCAGGACGCAGCTTGTCGGGATCGGCAGCGCCCGTGGGATAGATGGGCGGGTGATCGGTCGTCTCCTGCTTACCGCGCGTGGCCGTGAGCTTGCCCTTGGCAAGCAGCATCTCGGCGCCCTCGCGGAAGTCGGGGACCTTGGCGAGGATGTTGAGCACCTCGCGCAAATCGAGGTTGTCGGGGTACACGGTGTTGTCGACGCGCGGATACGAGGTGTAGCCGTTCATGTAGAGCGACTCGGCGATGCGCATGGTGCGTGCCGGCTTGATGCCGATGGAGCTTGCCGCCGCCATGAGCGAGGTGGTGTTGAACGGAGCCGGCGGGTTGGACTTGCGGCGCTTCTTCTCGATGGTGCCGACCGTCGCCTCGCTCGCGTTGGCGATGCGAGCCATGACGCCGTCCGCCTCGCCCTTATCCTTGAAACGCGCGGTGGCATGCGTGGCGGTGAAGGCATCGTCATGCTCGCCCTTGAGTGCGGCGGTACCGGTGATGACCCAGTAGTCCTCGGGGATGAAGGCGTCGCGCTCCTTCTCGCGCTCGACCACGAGGGCCAGCGTCGGAGTCTGGACACGACCAGCGGAGCGTGTATTGCCGATGCCGCTGTACTTCACGCAGGTGAGGTAGCGCGTGAGCACGGCACCCCAGATGAGGTCAATGTACTGACGTGTCTCGCCGGCATGCGCGAGGTCATAGTCGAGCGTCTGCAGCTTGGCGGGAGAGAACGCATCCTCGATCTCCTTCTTCACGAAGGCCGAGTAGCGGGCGCGCGTGATGGGGGCGGTCTCGTTCACCTCGCGTACCACGGAGATGGCGTCGAGGCCGATGAGTTCACCTTCACGGTCGAAGTCGGTGGCGATGACGATGTCGTCGGCCTTCTTCGCGAGGTTCTTGAGCGAGCGGATGATGTCTTTCTCAGCCGGGAGCTTAACGATGGGCGCGTAGGTGAGATAGGGCAGCGACGGAATCTTCCAGCCCTTGAGGTTGATACCCTCGGGGATGTAGGGGCGACGCTTCGACTTCCACGGCGGCGTGGGAAGCGACTTGGGGACGTCCGGCGCGTCGATGACCTCGCCGTCTTCTTCGAGACCGACCCAGCCGTTCTTCTTCTTGTAGATAAGCTCCTGCGGGAAGTCGAGACCGAGGATGTGACCCTTGAGTCCGATAGCGACGCACTCGTGACCATCGCGATTGAAGCGATATACAGGCGTGTTGTAGACCTTGTCGTCAACGGGCTTGCCGCCCTGGGCAAGGAGACGCGAGATCTGCTGCGCTGCGATGTTCTTCTCGGTAATGATCAGTTCCATGTTGTCCATCACTCACTCGTTTTTGCTGCGTACTTGTAGACAGCTATGGCTTACAATTACCCGCGGATACAGGCGGGCGGGGCCGAAAGGCCTCAGTTGCTCGATTTTAACCATATATATAAGGTTCTGGCTACCTCCATTTTGGAAACGATTAGCCCCACGCGCTGTGTCGTATGCGACGAGCCCGGCGATGTCCTCTGCGCACGCTGCGCCGCCTCCCTCCCCTTCATCGACCTCGCGCTTGCGTGCTCGCGTTGCGGCGCACCCTATGGGCATGCGCTGTGCACCGAGTGCCCCATGCCCGGCAGCGAGGCTGCGCTGCAGCATCCCGAAGAGGCGTTCCCGTTCACGCGCGCGCGGGCGGCACTTTCGTTCGAAGAAGGCGCGAAGAAGGTCATCCGTACCTACAAGGACGGTGACGAGCTGCGACTCGACGCAGTCATCGCGTCGATCATCTGCTCCGCGATCCGCATGAGACAAATGGACAGGTCACTTGTCTCACTATCAACAGATACCAGTAATTTTTGGGACAAATGGACAGGTCATTTGTCCCAAAGCTTCAGCGAGGCAGAGCAGAGTCAAGGAATCGCCTCGCCCCCTCTTCGCGACTGGTCACAATGGGCAGGTGCGCTCATGTACGTCCCGGCTTCGCCCGAAGCGTTGTTGAGACGCGGGTTCGACCACATGGAGCGCGTGGCACGGATTGTCGCGCAACGCACGGGGCTGCCACTCGTGCGGGCACTCGAAAGCGGCAAGGGCGCGCAAGATCAACGCAATCTGGGGCGCAGCGAGCGATTGGCAAATCGCAGCGAAAGCTTTTCGCTGGCGGATAGCATGCGACCGGGAGCGCGGAGGACAGCTGACACGGACAATCAGACGGTGATGAGCGCGGATGTGGTGCCGCGGCGCATCATCCTCATCGATGACGTCTTCACGACAGGTGCGACGCTCTCGGCAGCAACGCGGGTGCTCCTCGGCGGTGGCGCTCACGAAGTCCGTGTCGTCACTTGCTGCCGCGTGTGGTGACCAGACAATTGTCGCCGGGGCACTTTTGTCTTATTCGCCCGGTTACGAACCACTTGTCACATCAAGAAGAGCTTGGAACTCAGGGCAAGTCCGATATTGCTCGGTTATCAGTCTGCTATCAATCGGCTTTCATTCCATAATCGTGCAGATTGCCGGGGTAGATGTCTCGGCGCTCTCCCACATAGCATGGGACAAATGTCGCCGGGGCACTTTTGTCTGGTTTCGAGACATTTGCCACATTACGATGAGATGGGAGTCCGCATGTCCAAACGTCGAATAAAAAGTGAGGGAGATATCTATCATGTAACCTCACGAGGAACAGGAAAACAGCTGATCTTTGAAGATGACGATGACCGCCGGTTTTTTCTCCGCCTGCTTCACGAGACCCTTTCGAGTCACGCCGTCGATCTGTACGCCTGGTGCTTGATGGACAATCATTTTCATTTGCTTCTTCATGACGCGCTCGAAACCGTATCACTATGCATGCGTCATCTTTGCAGCAGCTATGCACGCCGATTCAACGAAAGAGCCGGTCGCACGGGACATCTCTTTCAAGGGCGTTTCGGAAGTGAGGCAATCGATACCGACGCCTATTTGCTAATTGTCGTCAGGTACATTCACAAGAATCCCGAGAAGGCGGGGCTCGCGCACACCTCAACGTATCGCTGGTCAAGCTACCGAGAGTATCTCGGGCATCCAACACTCTGTAAAACGCAGTTCGTCCTTGATGTATTTGGTGACAAGCAGGCGTTCGCAAGTTTTCATGCGCAGAATGACGAAGAGGCCGGATGTCTGGATGTTGACATGTCCAGAATGGCAAAGAGAAAAGCAATTGACGCACGGGCACTTCGCAAGGCGCAGAGAGTCATGGCTGGTATGAAATTGACCGACCTCAAGACGCTCCCGAAGAAAACCCGCGATGCACATCTTCGTGACATGAAACGGTCCGGCCTTTCCATTCGCCAGATAGAGCGACTCACCGGAATAGGGCGCAATGTAGTCGCCAACGCATAATCAGACAAAACTGCTCCGGCGACTTTTGTCTCATTTGCGGTTGAGGGCGATGCTGATGAGCACGCAGGCAAGCAGCAGGAACTGGTAGAACAAGAACGGCATGATCTCGATGCTCGCGATGCCGGCGAGACTCGCCGCGACGAGAAGCTGCGCGCCGTAGGGGATGATGCCCTGCCCGATGCAGCTGAAGATGTCGATGAGGCTCGCGACGCGCACGGGCTCGATACCGTACTCCTCGCCGATGTGCTTGGCGATGGGACCGGAAACCACGATGGCTACCGTGTTGTTCGCGCAGGCTACGTCGAGCAGCAGCGTGAGCAGGCCACAGCCGAGCTCGCCACCGCGCTTGCCGGTGAAATGCCGCTTGATGAAGGCCAAAATGGACGCGAAGCCCCCGTGCTCCCGCATGAGCGCGCTAATCGATGCCACCAGAATCGTGACGATCATCGTCTCGAACATGCCCGCCGTTCCCGTGCCCATGGCCGAGAACGCGCTCGCGAAATCGAGCAATCCCGTCACCGTGCCCACGATGGCGAACAGCACGATGCCGCCGCCAAGCACGAGAAAGACGTTGATGCCGCACAACGCAGCGATGAGCACGACGAAGTACGGAATCGCCTGCCAGATGTTGTACTCGAAGTCATCGAGCGCGGGCGTGCCAGCCATAACCGCCATCACGATGAGAATGCCGAGCGTGATGAGCGCCGCCGGCAAGGCGATGCGGAAGTTGTTGAAGAACTTATCCTTCATGTTGACGCCCTGCGTACGGGTCGCCGCGATCGTGGTATCCGAGATGAACGAGAGGTTGTCGCCGAACATCGCACCGCCAACGACGGTTCCCACGCATAGCGGCAGGTTGAAGCCCGCGCTGGCCGCGACCGTCACCGCAATGGGCGTGAGCACCGTGATGGTTCCCACGCTCGTGCCCATGGCGAGCGAGATGATGCAGGCGATGACGAAGAGGCCGGGGATGGCCGCCTGGGCGGGCAGGATGTCGAGCAGCAGGTTCGCCGTGCTCTCGGCCCCGCCGGCCGCGCTCGCGATGCCGGAAAACGCACCGGCCATCAGGAAGATGAAGAGCATGATGACGATGTTGTCGTCACCGATGCCGCGTGCGCACACGTGAATCTTCTCGTCGAAGGACAGCGAACGGTTCTGCAGGAACGCGACGACGAGCGCGATAACGAAGGCCACGACGACGCTCACCACGTAGAAGCCCATCTGTCCTTCGGCGGGAGCGATGTACTCGAAATAGATGCCGCACCCGAGGTATAGCACCAGGAAGACGACGATGGGCAGCAATGCCTTTGCGTTTGGTTTCTTATCCATGTCGCACATAATAGCCAAAGTCTCATGCGGCGTGAACCCGCCGCATGCGGGCGCTTGGTGGTATCATCCGCCTAAGTGTTTTAAGCGAAGGCGGTGCAAACAGCATGGTGGGAGAGAATCTTCCGCGTTCCCTGAAATGGCAGCCAGCGCTCGAGGGATGGGTTCCCAGCGCGTTGACCACGGCAAATCTTGATGATGCGGCAGCGCGGCTGACGGTGCTCGACCAGCGTCTCCTGCCACATTCGATTGATTACATCGACTGCTTCACCTCCAAGCAGGTGTGCGACGCAATCGAGGAGCTTGCGGTGCGCGGCGCCCCGGCTATCGGCATTGCCGGCGCGTTTGCCCTCGTGTTGTGGGCGAAGAACGAGTGGCCTGTCATCCGCGAGGCGAAGCGTCAGGCTAATCCCAAGAGCGATGTCGATTCCGTCACCGTGTTTGCGAGCAAGCTCGAGCAGCGTGGTCGAGAGATTGCGGCGGTGCGCCCGACGGCTGTCAATCTCGCCTGGGCAATCAACGAGCTCGTGGCACCCGCGCGCATGGCGGCTTACCGAGGCGAAAGTGCTGACAGAATCACCGATGACCTCGAAGAGCATGCCTGCCAGCTCATGGAAGACGAGATCTACTCCTGCAAGCTCATCGGCGAGAACGGTGCCGTGATCATCTCCACGCTCGCCCAGCGCCTGGGCCGCCCTCTGCGCATCGAAACGCATTGCAATGCCGGTGCGCTCGCGACGGCTGCTTGGGGCACGGCGACGTCCATCATCTACCATGCTTTCGAGAACGGCGATGTCGAGAAGGTCTGGGTCGACGAGACCCGTCCCATTGAGCAAGGCGCGCGTCTTACCGCATGGGAGCTCGAGCAAGCCGGCGTGCCCTACACGCTCATCAGCGACAACATGGCCGGCTCCATCATGGGCCAGGGGCTCGTGGATGCCGTCATCGTTGGTGCCGACCGCGTCTGTGCCAACGGCGATGTGGCGAACAAGATCGGCACGTATCCGCTGGCAATCGTGGCGAGCTACCATGGCGTGCCGTTCTTTGTGGCAGCTCCGCACTCGACCTTCGACAAGTCGCTCGTCACGGGCGATGAAGTCGTCATCGAGCAACGCGATGCCACCGAGGTGCGCTGCATGCCCTACGGTCACCAATGGCTTCCCATAGCGCCGACCGAGTGCGACGTGTTCAATCCCGCATTCGACATCACGCCGAACGAGCTCATCACCGGTGTCATTACCGAAACCGGCATCGAATTTGCCGGCGAGTAAACTGAGACAAAGTAGTCTGACCAACCTGTCTCATCGAGCCACTTGCCCGCAGGTACGAGCGGGCGCATCCTCCCCGCCCTGCATGTGGTAAAGTAGCGAGCTTGCAGGGAATCGAACGTAGGCATGCAAAGGACGTTTTCGTGTTCGGAATAAGTGGCACGGAACTGATGATTATCCTGTTCTTCGGTTTCCTCATCTTCGGGCCGGAGAAGCTGCCCCAGATGGGGCGCACCGTAGGACGGGCAATCAGGCAGTTCAGAAACGCCTCGGAGGCGGCGAACAAGAAATTCAAGGAAGAGGTCGCCGACCCCTTCCAGGAGGCCATTGCTCCCTACAAGGACCAGGTCGAAGAGTCGACCAAGCCCATTCAAGAAGACATCTCCGCCATCAACGACACGCTCAACGAGACGAAGAGCATGTTCACCGACCCATTCAAGGACATGTTCGGCAGCTCGACGAGCGCTCCCGCGAGCAAGCCCGGTGCGGCGATTTCCGGTGGCGTTGCAAGCGAAGCGACCGCTCCCACGCCGGCAGCCAACGAGTCGGCATCCGATGACCCATTCGCGTCGGTTCTCGATAACGCGTCCGCCGAAAAGCCCGAGGGCAAACCCATCCCCGAAGCGGGTGGCACCGTCAAGAAGAAGAGCATGGCGGCGAGTCTCTACGATCTCGATGACGAGAAGGGCGGTGAGTGACGTGCCCATCGGTCCCGCACGTATGCCGCTCATGGACCATATCGGCGAACTGCGCCGTCGCATCGTCATCATCGTCGTCGCGATCGCGGTTACGGTCTGTTTCATGTACCTGCTCGCGCCCTACCTCATCGACTTTCTCATCCTTCCCGTGAGCGACTACGTGACCGATGTTTACGTGACCGGCGCGTTCGAGGGTTTCTCTCTGAAGTTCCGCGTAGCGCTCTTCATGTCGGTTCTCGTCTGCAGCCCGCTCATCTTCTGGGAGCTACTCGCATTCTTCCTGCCCGCGCTGCGTCCCAACGAGCGCCGTTACGTGCTGCCCACGTTCTTCGTGGCCGTCGCGCTCTACGTGCTGGGCATGGTGTTCTGCTATTGCTTCTGCCTCAACCCCGCGTTCCAGTTCCTCACGACCGAGAGCATGTCCATCGGCCAGATTCTTCCGCAGGCAACCGACTACCTGCACTACATCATCCTGTTCGAGCTAGCTTTCGGCCTGGCCTTCGAGCTGCCTCTCGTGGTGTTCTTCCTCATCTTGTTCAACATCGTTCCCTATAAGAAGATGCGCGCCAGCTGGCGTGGCATTTACGTGGGGCTGCTCGTGCTCGCCGCTGTCGTGACACCGGATGCGTCGCCTGTGACGATGGGCATCATGTTCGCCGCGCTGCTCGCACTCTACGAGGTATCGCTCGCGGCTGCACGCATCGCGCTCGCGCGCAAGATCAAGCGCCAGCGCGAGGAAGAGGAAGCGGAGATGGCCGCATAATGCACGAATTATCGCTGGTACAGGGCATCTTCGACTCGGTCGTTCCCGTTGCGCGGCAAAACGGCGCGACCAAGATCACGGGCATCAAGCTCACCATCGGCAAGATGACGATGGTCGTACCCGAGGCGATGGAGTTTGCCTTCGAGGCGCTGTCCGAGGATAATCCGCTGCTTGCTGGCTGCGTGCTCGAGATGGACTTCGTGGCGCCAAAATCGCGCTGCCTGGACTGTGGCAACGAGTTCGAGCACGACCGCTTCCATAGCCACTGCCCCGCATGTGATTCGGCTGCGACCGTCCTGATTGCGGGACGCGAGCTCGACATCGCTTCCATGGAGATCGAAACGCCCGATGACGAGGATGAGCCTGCGTAGGGCTCAACGTATGGTGCGCCATGGGGCCGATTCCCTCTGGCGCATCGAGAGAGAAGGACGACATGGCTCACATCGACCTGGAAACCAAGATTCTGAACAAGAATGACGAAGGCGCTGCGGCAAATCGCGCCCTGCTCGACGAGAAGGGCATCTACATGGTCAACGTGCTGGCGAGCCCCGGGTCGGGCAAGACCTCGACCATCGTGGCGACCATCAATGCGCTGCGCGACAAATACAATATCGCCGTGATCGAGGGTGACATTGCGAGCGACGTCGATTCGCAGACCATCAAGGCCCTGGGGATTCCCGCGGTGCAGATCAACACGGCCGGCGCCTGCCACCTCGAGAGCGACATGCTGCGTCGCGCCCTAGACGTGCTCGATTTGGACGACATCGACCTTATCTTCATCGAAAACGTGGGCAACCTCGTGTGTCCTGCGGACTTCTACCTGGGCGAGAACATCAAGATGATGATTCTGTCGGTGCCCGAAGGCGATGACAAGCCACTCAAGTACCCCGGCATGTTCCAGGTGGCCGATGCCATCATCCTCAACAAGGTCGATATGCCGGAAGC
>ERZ773235.2612-NODE-2612-length-14609-cov-2.860107_pt1 | contig 14609 bp, 8 predicted proteins | sample MGYA00580522_ERZ773235 | MGnify/ENA primary metagenome ERZ773235 (study PRJEB29015, sample SAMEA2737797) | human gut metagenome | biome: human gut; feature: human-associated habitat; material: faeces | place: China | collected 2012 ...
CACCAGAGACATGATTCTCAGGCTGGGCGGCCTTCATGAAGGGGAAAACAGCTTTGCGGTGAGTATTTCCGATGTGGAACGCCGCCTGCGTTCCACTCCCTGGGTTGAGGATGTTTCGGTCAAACGGCTTCTGCCGGACCGTTTCGTTATCAAAATCAGGGAGCGTATGCCCAGTTTCTGGGTCCGGCATGATGACAGGCTCTATTACGCCAACGACCGGGGGGAAATCATCGCCCAGGTTGAAAGCGACAACTTTATGTCCCTGCCCATGCTGACCATCGAGCCCGGTGGAGAGGACGCCATTCCGTATCTCTCAAGGCTGATGAAGGACATGCGCAGCGGAGCACTTCCCATTGAGGTGGGCGCCATCGCCACGGTGGATGTCTCGCCCAGCAAGGGAGTGGAGATTTACCTGGAAGACAGGGAAATGCGGCTGTCGCTGGCCCCGGACGACTGGGAAGGGAATCTTTCCCGGCTCGGAGTGGCCATCGGCGACCTGGCCCGCCGAAGGGAGCTCGGCATGGTTCAGGAAGCCAGGGCGGCAGACGGCAGCGTCTGGGTCTCACTGCGCCAGCAATTACGCTAAATAAGGGCTTTTGGGGATATACAGTTGGGAGTCGATAATGGAGAAGACTGATACAGCACTCATTGTAGGGCTGGACATAGGCACCACGAAAGTCTGCGCCGTCGTCGGCGAGGTTGACACCGACGGGCAGGTCAAGATCGTAGGTATAGGCGACAGCGAGTCCAAAGGGCTGCGCAAGGGCATGGTCGTCAACATTGAGGATACCGTGAAGTCCATTCAGCAGGCCGTGACGACGGCCGGGCAGATGGCCGGATGCGATATCCGTTCCGTGTATGTCGGCATAGCCGGCAGCCACATCATGGGCATCAATTCCCATGGTGTCATTGCCATCCAGGGCAATGAAGTGACGACACACGATGTTGACAGGGTGCTTGACGCTGCCAGAGCCGTCGCGATTCCTTCCGACCGAGAAGTCATTCATACTCTCCCACAGGAATATATCGTAGATAACCAGCGCGGTATCGTGGATCCCATAGGAATGGCCGGCGTGCGCCTCGAGGTGAACGTGCATATCGTCACGGCCGCTGTTTCGAGCGCCCAGAACATAGTCCGTTCCTGCAACCGCGCAGGTCTCGACGTGGCGGACATCGCCCTTGAATCCCTGGCTTCTGCCAAGGCCGTTCTCACCGATGAAGAGCGGGAGATCGGCGTGGCGCTGGTGGATATCGGCGGCGGCACGTCTGACATCGCAATTTTCGAAAACAACGCCATAAAGCATACGGCCGTCGTTCCCCTGGGCGGCTCCATGCTGACGAGCGACATCGCCTTCGGCCTGCGCACTCCCAACAAAAGCGCCGAGAAAATCAAGGTCAAGTATGGCTGTGTTCTCAGAGATCTCGTCCAGAGCGACGAAGCGCTCGAAGTTCCGAGCGTCGGCGGCCGTCCGCCGCAGAAGCTCCGCCGCCAGGTGCTGGCGGATATCTGTGAGCCGCGTATGGAGGAAATCCTCAACTACGTGAACAAGACCATAGTGGCTTCCGGCTGCAAGGACCGCATCAGGGCGGGCGTGGTTCTTACGGGTGGTGCCTCCCTTATCGAGGGCTGCCAGCAGCTCGCCGAACAGGTTTTCGATATTCCGTGCCGCATCGGCTATCCGCGCAATATCGGAGGGCTCACCGATGTGGTCGACAATCCGAAGTTCGCTACCGCGGTTGGCCTTCTGCGCTACGGTGCCGAACAGGAACTCAGAAGAGGCTTCACGATGATCGAACGGCCGACACTCTCGACCGAAAGCGAAGAAGAACAGCCGAGCGGAGAGGGGTCTCTCTTTTCCAGACTGCTCACTCGTATGAAGCGCTGGTTTATGGACATTACGTAGCCTCATTTTCCCGCAGCCGGGGCGGCTGGGGGAAAATACGCACGGGGCATTTCGGCAGAAACATTCAATCGGGCATTTCAAGTAATGTAGAGGAGCGGTTTTATGTCAGAATCTATCATGGATCAGATTGTTGAGACTCCAGCAATGAGCGGCAACGCCAAGATTCTGGTTGTTGGTGTGGGCGGAGGCGGCTGTAACGCCGTGCAGAACATGATTGAGTCAGGCCTTTCCGGTGTTGACTTTATCTGCGCCAATACCGATTTGCAGGCCCTCAACAAGAATCCTGCCCAGACACATATTCAGCTAGGTGAAAAACTGACGCGCGGTCTCGGAGCCGGCTCCAATCCTTCCGTTGGCGAACAGGCCGCTGAAGAAAGCAAGCAGGCCATTGAAGAAGCTCTGACCGGTGCCGAAATGGTCTTCATTACAGCCGGCATGGGCGGCGGCACTGGAACCGGTGCCGCGCCTGTCGTGGCCGAAGTCGCCAAGTCCTGCGGTGCTCTTGCCGTGGCTGTCGTGACCCGCCCCTTCACCTTCGAGGGACAGAGACGCGCCAACTACGCCAAAGCGGGCATAGAAGAACTTTCCAAGCACGTAGACTGCCTCATTACTATCCCCAATGACCGCATCATGACCTTCGCTCCCAAAAAGACTCCCCTGAAGGAACTGATGCGCAAGGCCAACGACGTGCTTTACTATGGCGTCAAGGGTATCTCTGACGTCATCACCCAGCCCGGCTACCTGAACGTTGACTTCGCTGACGTACGTACTGCCATGGCCGAGTCCGGCCTTGCCCTTATGGGCATGGGCTCCGGCAAGGGCGAAAACCGCGCTGAGGAAGCTGTCCGCAGCGCCATTACCTCTCCTCTCCTCGAGGACGTCTCCCTGTCGAGCGCCAAGGCCATCCTGTACAACATCACCGCTTCCGACGATATCTCCGGCGAGGAAATGGAACTTATCGGTGAAAAGATCCGCAGCGAGGTTCCCGAGGAGGCGAACATCAAGTTCGGTATCCTCTTCGATGAAAAACTCGAGGACGAGATCCGTGTCACCGTGGTGGCCACCGGTATCGAGCCGTCCGTCACTCCCGAGGTCAAGCCTTCTTACGATCGCCCCACGCAGCGGGTGGTCCGTCCCCAGCCCTCCGTCCGTCCCAGCCAGCCCGCTGCCCAGGCCGGAGCCTATCAGCCCGCTCCCCAGCCCCCTTATTATCAGCCGGCTTCCCAGCCCATGGGTAACCGCGTGGACTTCAGCGATGTACAGCAGGCCCAGGGATTCCAGCAGGACGCCCGCAAGGCCCGCAGCCAGTTCGTCCGCGATGCCCAGGAGCGCTGGAAAACCGAGTCCCGTCATGGCGACCATGATGGCATGAACGCCCATCGCCCCGGTGAGCTCGACTTCCAGTATGAGGATGACCTGAGCATGCCGACTTTCATCAGGAAGCAGATGGACTAAGTCCAGCCTGATCTCTGATTTTTCAAGGCCCCGCCTCTTCAGCCTTGAAATGCCCCTGGGGGGCCCACGCCCGGGCCCCCCTGAGCCGGCGTTCTTCCGGCATACCGGAAGAACAGCTTCCACACTGGAGAACCGAATATGGGATATTTTGCAGCACGTGAGGCTCAGACCTCGCTATCCTGCCCTGCCTGCGGCAAGAAACTCAAGATCGCGCGGACCTGCCATAGGGCCTACATGGTCTGTCCTTCCTGCGGTCAGACCTTTCCTCTCAGGGATTTTATTGAAAAAGCCGATGAGGCCATGGAAGATTTCCTGAACAACTGCTTCATCGATCGCATCTGAAACGCCGCCTTCCTCCGCACGGCAGAGCTTGCACCCGTTGTGCAGGCTTTTTTTTTTATCCGCCGGTGGGACGAGCAGCGTAAGCAGGAAGATTCCGATCGTGTCCGGCCCGCAAAGCAAGAGAGCGGAAAAAACGATTATGATTTCCATTTCCCAGCAGCAGGGCTGAGGATCTTTATACGTTTTTTATTGGGGCCGGCCCCGGGGTTATCCATCCTGACCTGTTGCTCACCGGTTTCTTGGCCGGATTGCTTGTGAAAAATTTCTAAAATGTTTTGTACCTGCCTTGCCCTAGATTTTGTAAGGTGCTAGCTTCTCCAGAAGAGCAGACCGGCTTTCCCTTTTCGTACTGGCGGTTCCGGAGTGTGGTACGCATGGCTTTTACCTGGTTGAAATCATTGCTCTCTTCCCGCAGGAAGGAAGAGAAGACAGGACCGGAACAGGAGCAGCAGGACAGAAATTTTGCTATCCTGAGCAACCGCTTTCGTATGTTTCTCACAGCCTGGAACCGTTTCCAGGAAATAGAGTCGCAGATCGAATACACGCTCTGCTGTGAACATCCGTTCGGCATTTACAAAGTGCGGGCCCTGTGCACGGATGTTGCCCTGCAGGTCTTTCAGTGCGTGCGCCAGCTGAAGGCCCTGGATGGCAGGCATACGGACGAGCTGGTGAAGCGCTTCAGCGTCCTTCAGAAAGAAGTAAGCTCCCTCGTCTATGATCTCCACAGACGCATACAGGGGCCTTTGATTCTTCCCCTGAATTCCCCGGAACTCGCTTCCAGCACACTCCTGGCTTCCCCCGAGGCCGTACGGCTCAGCACGCTCCCGGATAAATACCGGGATCTCGTTCCCCGCGGTTTCGTGATCACGGGAGCGGGGTGTGACCTTCTCCTTGGAGAGAAAAAAATACGCGAGGAAATCAACCGCCGCATTCAGTCGGAAGGGGGACTGAAGACGAAGCGTGTGCTCAGGCTGGGCCTCGGCGCCGAGCAGGTGGTCAGAGAAACTCCCATGCCTCAGGAACTGCAGGACGCAGTCAGGGCAGCGCTGCATGAGCTGAGGGAAGAGTGCCGTGACAGCGGGCCTATGCTCCTGGTCTTCAAGGTACGCCTCTGGCCTCCGGAATCAAAATACGAGTCTGACGGGCTGTACATGTGTCCTGAGGCCCTGCCTCTTTCTTCCCCTGACGAAGAGATACTGGAGGCTGTGCACCGGGCCCTCTCCCTGAAGCAGTGTGCGCAGGCGCTTGTGTACCGCCGCGCCCGTGGCCTCACCGGATCGGGCACGGGCTTTTCCGTTTCCTGCATCGCCATGGAGAGCGGCTCAAAACGCGGCGTCGTGAAAACGGCGCATCCTCTGCAGCCGGAAGGCTCGCTTCTGCAGGTGTACGTGTTCCATGGCCAGCCGAGGGAAAAGAAGGATTCCGACCGGTTCTCCGTCTCCCCGAATCCACCGTACGCCGTGCGCGTGACAAGGGAGAGCGCAAATTTCTCTGAGAGTCTTGATAAGGCGACGGTGTCCCGCGTGGCTGGCATTGCTGCCGAGCTGGCGGCCGACAAGGGCTGTCCCCAGTCCATGTCCTATTTCGTCACGCCGGATGGAAGAATTTACATTCATACCCTCCATGACCTCCTGCTCAGGCAGCGCGCAGCCACGCCTGTGATGAAGAAGGAAGAAGAGGCAGGTCTCCGGGGGCCTGAAGAGAAGCATTATGCCGAGGACGAGCTTCTGGACAAACTTCCAGATCCGATTCTGTCCGGAGGAATGACGGCCAATCAGGGGGTTGCCGCAGGACATCCCGTCATTGCCAGAAAATGGAATGATCTCAGGAATTTTCCACCTCATGCTGTCCTTGTCGTTCCGGATGATCATTACCTCTGGGTTTCAGCCCTGGACAGCGTCAGCGCCCTCATTGTGGAGAAGGGCAGGATGAGCTCGCGCCTTGCTGACATCTGCCGCGAGTTCCGCATTCCCACTATTTTCCAGCTTCCGGGAGCCATGGAGAAGCTGAAGGAACTGGAATGGGTGACCGTGTCGGCCAGCGATGGCTGCGTGTACGCCGGCCTGCAGGACGTTCTGGCCGCGCAGGCCGTACGTCCCATAGACTACATGCCCACTTCACCGGTATACCGCATTCTGGATAAGGCATCGAAGTATATTTCTCCCCTGACCGTGGATCCGCAAAGCCTCGATTTTACAGCGGCCAACTGCCGCACATACCGTGACATCGCCGTGTACTGTCACGCCAAGGCTCTGGATGCCATGTTCGCCCTCGGGTCCGAGCAGAAGGGAACCGAACTGCGCGTGCGCCAGCTGTATGACCAGGTTCCCAAACAGTTCTGGGTCATCAATCTCGGCGGGGGATTCGCTCCAATCACACATAAAGGACCGCTCATCGATATCCGGGACATCACATCCGTTCCCATGCAGTCCTTCTGGCACGGCATGAACGCCTACGACTGGGAAGGACCGCCGCCTGTGGACGGCAAGGGTTTTCTGTCGGTCCTCTTCGAGGCGACCACAAATCCGAATCTCGAACCGTCTGCCCAGACACAGTACTTCACGGAAAAGAATTATTTTCTTGTTTCCGGAATCTATATGAGCATGTTCGCCCGGTTCGGCTTCCATTTTATTTCCGTGGAGGCCCGCGTGAGCGAGCGCCGTGGTGAGAACTATGTGTCCTTTACACTGCGCGGCGGTGCTGCGGATATCGAGCGCCGCGTTTCGCGCGTGAATTTTGTGGGAGATCTTCTGTGGGAATTCGGCTTCAAGCCGGACATCCGGGGAGATTCCCTTACGGCCAGGCTCGAGGGAATGACCCTCGAGGAGGGCAGAGCGCTTCTGGCTGTCGCCGGTCATCTGACCACGCATACGCGCCAGCTTGACATGATTATGCTCGACAAAGAGCAGCGGGCCCGCAAGAAGGAAGAAATTCTGGAGCAGTGCCGTGCTCTGTACACGGGGCGCAGGTAATAACCGAATCTGCATGGCTTTCCGGGACGGCACCGGGAATGCCGGGAGTCAGGGCAATGTCTGAAAAAACAAACCCCAGACGGGAGTACCGCCGGATATACCGCAATGTGCTGATCACTCTTCTGCTTCTGGCGGTAACCCCGCTGGTGGCTCTGGGATGGTTTTCCATCAACCGTATCGACAGCGTCTACGATGAGAAGATCAGTGCCGGACTGGAAGCTCTAACGAGTTCCAAGCGCCGGGCTCTGGATACGTTCCTTGGAGAGCGCATCTCACAGATCCGCACGCTGGCCTTCACGCACAGCTATGAGGAACTCAGCAATCCTGGCAGACTGAGCAGCATCTTTTCCGTGCTGCAGACGAACGGCCGTTCCTTTGTTGACATAGGTGTCATCAATCTCGAGGGACGCCATGAGGCCTATGTGGGGCCCTACAACCTCCTCAACGCGGACTATCACGATGCGGAATGGTTTTCCGAAGTTCTGCACAGGGGCACGTACGTAAGCAACGTCTTCCTTGGCAAACGCAATCTTCCTCATTTCATCATCGCGGTGCTGCGCCACGACGGGACGCACAGTTTCATACTGCGCGCTACTATTGATACCGAAGCCATTCTGTCACTTCTGCAGCGTATTTATTCGGGCAGCCGCGCCGATGCCTTTCTCATGACCAGGGATGGCATTCTGCAGACCGATTCCATCTATTATGGAAAAGCCATGTCGAAGGTGAACTTCGGGGAAGTTCTGGGCCCCGGGGAGCGCGATTCCATCGCGCTGCGTACGCTGAAGACGGCAGACACACAGCAGAAAGGAAGCGGCAGTCTGCTGGCCGCCTTCACTCCTCTGGAAAATATGCCCTGGGTTCTGGTTGTGCTCGATGACGTGAGGCAGTCCCTGACTCCGCTTCGGACGCTGAAAATCTTTATTCTGGGCTTTGTCATCGTGGGTCTTGTGCTTGTGACGGCAGGCGCTGTCCTTTCCACGCGCAAGCTCGTCAAATCCATCGAGGAAAAGGACCGCCAGCAGGACAATATCGATGCCCGCCTGCTTCAGTCCAGCAAGATGGCCGCGCTTGGCAAGATGGCTTCCGGCGTTGCGCATGAGGTTAACAACCCGCTCATGCTCATTCAGGAGAACGCGGGCTGGATAAGCGATCTCCTGAGTGACGAGGATCGCAGCAAGATGAAGAATTATGATGAGATCCTGGCGAGCTGCGACAAGATAAGCGCCAATGTGCAGCGCGCCCGGGGCATCACGCAGCGTATGCTGGGCTTTGGCCGGCGCATGAACCCCGGCAGGGCAGAGGTCATGCTGAGCGTCGTGGCTGACCATGTGGAAGAGCTTCTCCATTCCGAGGCTACCAGCCATAACGTGCGCATCATAAAGAAATATTCTTCCGATGTGCCGGTCATTCTTTCGGATCCGGCCCAGCTCGAGCAGGTGATTCTGAATATCATCGATAACGCCATTGATGCCATTGGCCAGAACGGCACAGTGACAGTGACTACCGGGCGTACGCCCAACGGTGGAGCCTCCATTGCCATCTCCGATACGGGACCCGGTCTTGATGAGGAAACAAAGAGCAAGATTTTCGATCCCTTCTTCACCACCAAGCCTCTCGGCAAGGGAACTGGCCTTGGCCTGGCCATCTGTTACAATATTCTGGAAAAGCTTGGCGGGCGCATTGACGTGCAGAGCGAAGTGGGCAAGGGAACGACCTTTACCATCTTTATGCCGCCCGAACCGCCTCAGCAGTCCCTTATGAAAAACAGCCTGAGCGATAATGAAAGCCACGACAAAGCCTGAGACTGCCCTTCAAAGGAGATGTACCCATGCATGTGCTTATGGTAGATGATGAAACGGAATTTCTGGAAATCATGAAGAAACGCCTGGGCAGGCGTTCCATGGATATAACTACTGCTTCCAACGGTATGGATGGCCTGAAATGCGTGCAGGCCATGACTGACGGAACGGGACCGAAGTTCGATGTGGTGGTCATGGACGTGCGCATGCCGGGCATGGATGGTCTTGAAACGCTCGGAGAGATGAAGAAAATCGCGCCAAAGCTGCCTGTTATCCTGCTGACGGGACACGCTTCAGTGGGAGTGGCCGTCCGCGGCATGGAAAATGGAGCGTACGATTATCTGCTGAAGCCTGTTTCCCTGAATGAGCTGATCATAAAGATGGACGAGGCAGTGCGGGCAGCGAAGTAATGGAGTCGCCATGGGATTTCTTTCCAGTTTAGGAAAGCTCTTTCACAGGGAGCACATACCCACGCCGGAAGAAAGGGCCGAACTTGAGGCTGTGAAAAAACAGATCCGGGATCGATGCAAGCGGTTCAGGAGCCTGCTTTCAGCCAACAAGATGGCGCTGGAAATCATGAGCGATATCGAGGAACACCTGAGCGGAACGCGTCCGTTCGGCATGGAGTGCATCAGGGGCGCCGGTACGCGCGCTGCGGCTTCTGTCTACCAGATGGTGCGCGAGCTCAACTCCCTCACAGGCAATGCCTATCCGGAACTCCCTGATGCGTTCAGCCGCGTAAGCGGACATATCGATACGGTTCTGAAGCCGGCGGTCTACTCCACCGACGGGCCTCTTGTGCTGCCTCTTCAGGCTATCAGTCTGGCGAATATCCAGGAAGTCGGCGGCAAAATGGCAAACCTGGGAGAGGTGAGCTCCGGGGCGGGGCTGCCCGTTCCCTCCGGCTTTGCTGTGACTGTTACGGCATACAGACTTTTCCTTAAGGAGAACGGTCTGGCCGAGGAAATTGAAAAACGTATCCGCGCCACGGATATGGATGATATGTCCCAGCTTTTTACGCTTTCTGCCGGCCTGCAGCAGGCTGTGCAGCAGGCGCCGCTTCCGGCCGCGCTGGAAGACGCTATCTGGGGACAGATTGAAATTCTCGTGGACAAGTACATGAGCGAGGATATCCGTCTCGCCCTCCGCTCCAGTGCCGTGGGAGAAGACGCTCTGGGAGCGAGCTTCGCCGGACAGTACCGTACGGAGCTCAATGTGCTTCCTGATGAGGTCTGCGACATCTGGAAGGAAATCGTGGCCAGCAAGTACACGGTGGCCGCGCTGAGCTACCGTTACCAGCGCGGCATTCCTGACGATGCGGCGCCTATGAGCGTCGGCGTGCTGCGTATGGTAAGGGCTCTGGCCGGCGGCGTTGCCTACAGTGAGGATCCCGTGGCCGAAGGCAAGGACTCAGGATCCCGGAATGTTGTCCTGAATTCCGTGCCTGGCCTTCCTGAGGCCGTGGTCGACGGCGGTGTCATGCCGGACACGTTCACGTTCTCGCACAGTCATCCGGCACGCCTTGTTTCCCGGCATATCGCGTGCAAAGCGAGCCGTCTGGATACGGATACAAGCCTGGCCACGGGCATTCGCAAAACCATGCTTACGCCCGAGGAGGGCAGCGCGCCGAGTATTACGGATGAGCAGGCCCGCGAGGTGGCCCGCATTACGCTGGCTCTGGAGGAATACTACGCAAAACCCCAGGACGTGGAATGGGCTCTGGAGACGACCCGCGACGGGAAAGGCACGCACGTGATAATTCTGCAGAGCCGTCCTCTGCAGCTGGAGAAGTCAGAAAACGGAGCCGAGGCGCAGCCGGAAATCAGAGAAGAAGATGTGTCCGTGCCTCCGGAAGAAATTCTGCTGCAGGGCGGTATAGCCGTGAGCAGCGGCGTGGCGCTCGGCCCTGTCCATATCGTGCACCGCGACCTTGACATGCTTTCCTTTCCGAAGGGCGGAATCCTGGTAGTGGAGCGTGCGTACCCGCGCTGGGCAACGCTTCTTCCCCGCGCGGCGGGCATGATCAGTGAGAACGGCGGCACAGCCGGACATCTTGCGTCGGTATGCCGCGAATATCACGTGCCTGCGCTCTTCAGCCTCGCGGAAGCAGTGAAAACGCTCTCGAACGGCCGTGAAATCACCCTGGACGCCAATCACCAGCGCGTCCTCTCCGGCCTGCACAGGGAACTTCTGCAGGGAGACAGGACGCACCCGCGCCTCATGGACGGATCTCCTGTCATGAAAGCGCTGCAGGACGCGGCCCAGTACATCGTTCCCCTGCATCTGCTCGACCCGGACTCCAGCGATTTCAGACCGGAAAAGTGCACCAGCCTGCATGATATCACCCGTTTCTGCCACGAGAAGTCGGCCAATTTTATTTTCAGCGGGGACACGGACATTTCCCGTTCCATGGGCAAGCAGCTCAGGGCCGGAGCCAAACTGCAGTACTGGATAATCGATATGGACGACGGCTTTACGCGCGATGTGCAGGGGCCTGTGGTCGATATCAGTGAAATCGCCTCGAAACCCATGCTGGCCCTCTGGGATGGCATGTGCGCCATCCCCTGGAACGGGCCGCCAACGGGCAGCGCGGCAGGCCTCATGAGTGTTGTCTTCGAGAGCACCATGAATCCCGAGCTCGAAGTTACGGCGCCCAATACCATGGCCATGCGCAACTACTTCATCATTTCGAGCGCCTACATGCTTCTGCAGGCGCGCTACGGCTACCACTTCTGCACTGTGGAGGCCCTGGCATCGAATGAAAAACAGGAGAATTTCGTCAGTTTCCAGTTTAAGGGCGGCGCGGCCGACGTCAACCGCCGGAAGCTGCGCACGGCGATGATTTCCGGCCTGCTCGAGCCATACGGTTTCCGTGTGGATTTGAAGGGTGATTCTCTCTATGCCGTTTCCGAGGACATGGAGCGCGATGATATTCTGATCCGGACCGAGCTCATCGGCTATCTGCTGATTCACACGCGCCAGAGTGACATGATCATGGAGGACGACGGCCTGAGAGAAAGCTTCAGAAGCAAACTGGAGGACGATATGAAGAAAGTCTGCGCCCGTGCCAGGGCCAGGCTCCAGAGCGCGGACGGGGGGGCTAAACCTTGACAGGAGCCTACTCTTCAGGTAAGAGGGTGCCCAGCATAACGGACGGTTAGCTCAGCTGGTAGAGCGCTGCCCTTACAAGGCAGATGCCGCAAGTTCAAGTCTTGCACCGTCCACCATTACCGGACAAAAAAGCCATCAGGAATTTCCTGATGGCTTTTATCGTTTTCTGTTTCCGTATCAGACAAGCAGCGGCGCGTCGTTCCTGCCGGAATCATCTGTTTTCTTGCCGGAAAGATAGGTCTTAAAGGCGTAAAGTCTGTTCATGGTGCCGAAAACGTACAGCACATCGTTTCCCTTAAGCACAAAACTGCCATCGGGCGAGGGGTACATGTGCGGATCCCGGTAGACAGCCACCAGCGTGACGCTGAACCGGTTGCGCATGGCCGTGTCCGAAAGGGTCTTTTCACAGAGAGGGGCATTTTCGTCCATTCTGAGAGCCTGCACGCCCATTTCGGGGAGTCTGTCGACGAGGGAACCGAGATCTTCTGCGGAGTGGGTCATACGGCGCACCATGCGATAGCTCTTGTGGCGGGCGTGATTGCAGAGGCGTTCAATGTCCTGACGGGGCACGAGGTAAGTGGAGAGCACCTGGCTGAACACTTCAAGGGCGGATTCGAATTCTTCGGCAACCACATAGTTGGCGCCAAGCGCGTGGAGCGGCCCCACCTCGGTGACAAAGCGCGTACGGGCGATGATGGTGATCTGGGGATTGGCAGCACGGGCCTTGACCACGATAGCCCGGACGGCCGCCGGGTCGGAAATGACGATGGCTATGGCTCTGGCGCGTTCGATGCCGAGGCTTTCAAGGATGGAGGGCTGGCTGGCGTCGCCATAGGAAATGGGCAGCCTTCCCCTGTAACGGTTGACCGTCTCAGGGTTCATTTCCAGAATATTGAAGGGCAGATGGCATTCTTTTGCGGCGTTGGCGAGCGTTTTGCCTGAAAAGCCGAAACCGATAATGATGATGTGATCGGTAAGTTCGCTGGCCGTTTCCTCAGCCGCCTCGGTGTCCCCGCCGTGAACGTTCAGTCCGATCTTCTTGAGGACGCGGCAGACACCGGCCGCGAAAGGTTTGGAAGCCGAGATAAGTCCGGGCGTCAGCATCATGCTGATAACGCTCAGGGCGAGAAACATCTGATAGGTATTTTCGTTGAGCAGGCCTGCGGAGACGCCGGATGCAGCGAGAACAAATGAGAATTCGCCGACCTGGGCGAGGCAGAGAGAGCCCATGATGGCCGTTTTGAGAGGGTACCCCTGGACCATGATGGACGGCATGCAGAGCAGGGTCTTCAGAACGATGAAAGCGGCCACGATGCCTGCGATGAGTCCGGCGTGGCTGATGACGAAATCGAGCATCATGCCCACGGAGATGAAAAAGAGGCTCATGAAGACATCCTTATAAGGCAGGATGTCAGCGATGACACTCATGGAATACTGGGAGCGGGCCAGCATCAGACCGGCGAGGAAAGCGCCCAGAGACATGGACATGCCCAGGAAGGAGGTAATGCTGGCGAAGCCGAGGCAGAGTACCAGGGTCGTCAGCAGAAGGATTTCCCGGGCTCTCGTGCCGACCACGGCGTTCATGAGCCGGTCAAGCAGGAATTTTGAGAAGATGAACATGCCTGCGGCGAGGCCAAGTATTTTCACCGCCGCGCCTATGAGCACGTTGGCGGTAAGCTCAAGCTGTCCCGAGAGCATGGGGATGAGCAGCATCATCGGGGCGACCATCATGTCCTGAAAGACAAGGATGGCCAGATCGAGGCGGCCGACAGGTGTGCCGGCTATGCCTTTCTGCTGGAATATCTGAAGGACAATAGCCGATGAGGAGAGGGCGAAGAGACATCCCCACAGAACGCCGCTTTTGGGGTTGCCAAGGTAGAGACCGAGCCCCCAGCAGGCCGCGATAATGAGGCCGATCTGCAGGCTGCCGCCTACAAAAACGGGCTTTTTCAGGCGGTTCAGTGCGTCTCCGGAAAGTTCCATGCCGATGGTGAACATCAGCATGGCGACGCCGAGGTCGGCCACATGGTCGATGGTGCTCTTGTCACTGACGAGACCGAGTACAGACGGGCCGCAGAGCACGCCCGTGAGCAGAAATCCTACCGTAGCGGGAAGCCTGATCTTGCTGGCCGCAAGGTTTACCAGGATAGACAGCAGGAAAAGAATGACGATCTCGGCGAGAGGGGAAAAATGCATAGTGCCTCCGTGAAGGGTTCCCACTATCACCGGCAGGAACAGTCCGCAAGAGACAGCAGAAAAGGCGAAAGAGAACGTCCGCAGGTATAAAAAAAGGGCGGCGCCCGAAAAGGGGTGCCGCCCTGATGCGTACACTAATCAGGCTGCGTCAGGCAGCTATGTACTGACACCGGTCTTCAGTCCGGAGTTTAGTACATGCCACCCATGCCGCCCATACCGCCAGCAGCGCCTAAGTCAGCTGCATCATTTTTCGGCAGGTCGGTAACCATGCACTCGGTGGTGATCATCAGGCCAGCCACAGAAGCCGCGTACTGCAGAGCAGAACGGGTTACTTTGGTTGGGTCCAGGATACCCATGTCGATCATGTTGCCGTATTCTTCGGTTGCTGCGTTGTAACCGTAGTTGCCGTCGCCGCCTTTAACGGTGTTAGCAACAACAGACGGTTCTTCGCCGCAGTTCAGGACGATCTGACGCAGCGGAGCTTCCATTGCACGCAGTGCAACTTTGATACCCACGTTCTGGTCTTCGTTCTGACCACGCAGGTCAGCCAGTTTAGACGCTACGCGGATCAGCGCAACACCACCACCAGCAACCACGCCTTCTTCTACCGCAGCACGGGTCGCGTGCAGGGCGTCTTCAACGCGTGCTTTTTTCTCTTTCATTTCAACTTCGGTAGCAGCACCTACTTTGATAACTGCAACGCCGCCTGCCAGTTTCGCTACGCGTTCCTGCAGTTTTTCACGGTCGTAGTCAGAAGTTGCTTCTTCAATCTGCTGACGGATCTGAGCAACACGGCCCTGGATTGCAGCTTCTTCACCCACGCCATC
>ERZ773235.2614-NODE-2614-length-14584-cov-3.656067_pt1 | contig 14584 bp, 4 predicted proteins | sample MGYA00580522_ERZ773235 | MGnify/ENA primary metagenome ERZ773235 (study PRJEB29015, sample SAMEA2737797) | human gut metagenome | biome: human gut; feature: human-associated habitat; material: faeces | place: China | collected 2012 ...
CAAAGGCGACATTCCGTCACCCGCGAATCCGCCAAAGGGTTGCAAATTCCACACTCGTTGTTCGGATTGCATGAGTGCATGCAAACTGTTCCAACCCAAGTTTACCGATCTCGGCGGCGGTCACTATGTGGCGTGCCATAAGTACGACCAAAAAGTGCTTGACGAGATGCCGTTCTACGACGAACTTTGCAAGCTCGAGGACGCACGCAATGCCGAACTCGACGAGATGAAGGCGCAAAAACAACAAAAGAAAGAGGACGTCGCAAACAAAATCAAAGATTTGCTTAAAATCAAAAAGTAATTTGCGACAAAGCAGGGGAAAATAGAGTGTCGCTCAGGCGATAAGCAAGACCGGGGACGTCTTGCAAGGAGAAAAAACATATGACAACATTGAAGAAAATCGTACCCATATTTGCATTGGCATTGTGCATAGTGCTTTGCTTTGCATTGGCTGCGTGCGACGACACACCCCCGGAACCGGAAACGACGCAATATACGGTTACTTTCGTATATGGTGGCGATACGGCAAACGAGATCGTCAAGGTTGATGAAAACTCGCAGGTGACAAAACCCCAAGATCCCGAAAGAGAGGGATACGAATTGGCGGGGTGGAAACAAGAAGGTGCAAGCGTTGCCTTCGATTTCGACACGAAAATCACAAACGATATAACCCTCGTTGCGCAATGGAACGAGGTTGTGAACACCGCGCGTATAAGATGGTCGGACGATGAGGCCGTTACTTTCGTTTTTGCAGGCGCGACGCCCAAGAACGTTGCGGTAGGCACACTCGTCGAATTCGGTTTGCGCGTGTCTCCCTATTACGTCGGTGAAGTCAAAGTTTACGCAGGCTCGAAAGAGTGCACGCTCGGCGCGAACGGAAAATACAGCTTCACGGTTGAAAAATCCGTTACGGTCAGCGTTGAAGGTCTTCGTTACGACGATGCAAAGATAAAGGGACTCGGCAACGCAAAAAGCCCATATCTCATTTCAAACGCAGCACAACTTAAAGCGTTTGCCGACAGCATCAACGCAGGTGAGGATAAATACGCAAAGGCGTTTGTGGCTCTCACCGCGGATATCGATTTCAACGGCGAAACGATTGAACCGATCGGCGGGCAAAAGACTTATTTCCAAGGCGAATTTGACGGAAGAGGACACGTTGTATCGAATTTCAATCTCGACGGCGACGAGGGCATTGCCGGATTCTTCGGATATATTGCAACGGCAACGATCAAGAATCTTACAATTGATTCGGATATCGAAGTCGAAGCGATAAACAAACAATACAACTACATTCTCGGTGGTATCGTTGCTTACAACATGGGCGGCGACATCGTGAACTGCAACTTCAAAGGCTCGTACACCGTAACGGCGTCTTTGCCCGACGACAATATCGTTTATCTGGGCGGAATCGTCGGATTTATGCAAGGCTACGGCACGGAATATACCGCAACCGCATCCTTCTGCTCCGTGCAAGCGGACCTTGTGTCAAACGGTCAATCTTCCCTTTACGCAATAGGCGGTATCGCGGCGGCAACGTACGGCCCGAACAATGCATCTCCGGCATACGTCAACAACTGCTCGTTCGTCGGCAACGTCGAAGGCAGAAACAAGTACGCAGGAGGTATCGTTGGATACTTGCGTTCGGATTCGGCTGTGGCAAATTGCTACGTTGACGGCAAAATCGAAGCGAGAAGCGGCGGCGATGCCTCTTACGCAGGCGGTATCGTGGGCGCAAGCGACAATGAAGCGGCAATTTCGTCAAGCGTTGCAATCGGCACTTTGTCCAGTTCGAAACAAATCGGCGAGGACGAAGTGAGCGACATCTCCGGCTTGATTTTCAGAAAAGGATTCAACGAAATCGACACGAGAAAGGCGGTTTTGTTCAAAGCGTATTACACGCAAGACGGCATCGTCACGGACGGCAAGACGTATTCTGCAAATTCCCTTGCGGATTTGAGCGAATTGCTCGGCTGGGTCGTTGCCGACTGGAAAGAGGAAGACGGCGCGATTTTGCCCGTATACAGCGATACGGCGACCGGCAACGTCAACGTTAAGTTCGTTTTCGGCAGAAACGTCACCAAAGAAGACTCGGACGGCAATCCGCTCACGCAAAGCGAGGACACCGTAACCATAACCGACGTCGTGCCTATCTACTACATCTACGGCGGCAGCGGAATGAACAATTTCGTCGCGGATAAAGAGGGTGCGGACGATACGAAGAACGTGGTTTCTTACGGCTACTTCTTCGACGCGGCTTGCACGCAAAGAATTCCGTCCTCCTTCCTTATCACGTCGGATATAACGGTTTACGTCGGATTTGCGGACTATTCGGAGGTTGAAGGCGACTACTACGCAGTGCTTCAAACTTTGAAAAACAACGAAATTTACAATGCGGAATTGCACCTTGTCTTTGACAACAACGGCAAGATGACGATGTACTACGACGGCATTATCGCCGATTATATGTACGTTTACGACGGAGAGAAACTCCTCGTCAAAGACGCATATTTCGCATACCTTTCATACACTTCGTCAAGCGGTTATTCGCTCCTTGCGGATTACTATGCGGACATCGAAGGAAACGTGCTCAACATTTACGACAACTTGTTCTTTACGAGTGAAAAGAACAACGTCATCGTGGCAAGAAAGCAAAACGCCGCAATGGGTACGTGGTACACGAGCGACGGCGCAACGTACACGTTCCTTTCCGACCTTACGGGTTCGAGAACGAACGCAAATGTCACTGAAACGTTCACTTATTCTTGCAACGACAACGTGGTTACGATTACGATAGGTTCTACAAGAATCATCGCATCAATCACCTCGGACGGAATGAGCATGAAATCTATAAGCGCGGGACTCGAACTTGAAAAGCGCGATATTTTCTCAGGCAAATGGGAGTCAAGCTTCAACAGAATCGAAACCATAACCTTTGACGGAAGGGGTGGCGTAACCTATAAAGGCACAACGTACGAATACGTTTTGGACGGCGAAAAGGCAACCTTCGGTTCAATCGTGGCAACGTTTGACGAAAACGGACTTTTGGTTGTGAAAGACGGTGAAGTGTCCACCACTTACGGCAGAGACGGTTCGTTTATCGGAACGTGGACGGATACATTTCTCAATTATACGATCGTGCTCGACGGCATCGGCAAAAACGGCTACGGCACTGGTAGAGATACCAACGGCATCAGCTTCCACTATTTTGCGGAATACGACGAAACGGGAACGTTGATGGTCAACATGTACTATCGCACGTCCCTTTACGGCATGTTCAATCTTGCAACAGGCGCGGACGGATCACAAGTGCTTTATCTTGCGGGATACTACTTCGCAACGGGTATGCTCATCGACGATTACAACATGGCGTATTACGATCCGTATTACGGAACGTGGAACGGCGCAAACGGCGTGACATACACGTTCAACGGATTCGGTCCGTACAACATTGACATAACCACGTCGCAAGGTAGATGGTATGTCAAGGGCTTCGTGACTGTTGAAAAAGACGGAAAGACAAGCGAAGTTGAATACTATTACAACAAAAAGACTGGCGAAGCAACGTTCACGATCGACAACGTGACGTACGTCGCAAAACTCGACGGAAACGGAATTTTGGTAAACGAAGTGATCTTCAAGGCTCCCAATTACGCAAGCCAATACGAATATCACGTCGGTGACGCAGTGTTGCACCTCAACGGCAAGAGCGCGGTGGGTCTCGGCAAAGCGACGCTCACCACGGCGGACGGCGTTGAAAATTACGATTACACGGTGGACGGCGATATCGTGACGCTTACGAAAGACGGCGTAACCGTTTACGTCATCACGTTTGCAAACGGCGGCGCAACCATTGAAAAGGACGGAGTGAAGGTTGACGATTTCGGTTTGTATCACAAACTCGTCGGCAAAGAATATCTCTTGTCGGACGACAACACCTTCAAGATTACCGCAGCAATGGACATCAACGGCATTACGAAGGGCGTTTTTGCAGGAATCGAAGTGGACGTGTACTACGTTGACGCAAACTACGTTTCGCTCTACGTCGACGGTACGTTCTTGTATTACGTAGGATACCTTGACGACAACAACGCGGTCATCCTCGATGGCAACAAACAAACAGTGACCGTCATTACGATTGCGGACGAATACGCCGGCACTTATACGGCGGCGGACGGTTCGACGATCGAGCTTGACGGAAGAAGCAAAGGTTCGGAATACGTGTACGCTTACGCGACGCTCACTATCGTAGAGGACGTTGACGGCGAGCACGAAACAACCGAATATATGTATGCATACAAAGTAGTCGACGGCGAAATTTATGTGTACGACATCGACAAATCGGGAGAGGAGGACGCACTTGTGCTCAAATACAAAATCAGCTTCACCGAAGTTGAGGGCGCAAAAGCGTTCGTAAGCGAGGACGGCAGCGTCACGATATATCTTGTCGAAGCGGGGGAATAAGGAGCGGATATGAAAAACAAAAGAATTGCATTGAGCATATTGGCGATTGCCCTTGTCGCATGCATAGCGTGCGTGGCCGTTGCTTGCAACGAAAAAGGCAATGATCCAAAGACTTATACCGTCACGTTTTCGGGCGAAAGCGTGAGTGGTATCTCCGCGCAGACCGTTGAAGAGGGTGCGTGCGCGCAAAGGCCGCAAGATCCTCAAAGAGACGGCTACGATTTCAAAGGCTGGGCGGAAGAAGGTCAAAGCGAGCTTTTCGACTTTGCAACGCCTATCACGAAAGATATTATTCTTGTTGCCGTTTGGGAAGAATCCGATTCAAACAAGCCCGGCAGCAAAAACAATCCGTATCTTATCGGCACGGCAGACGATCTTGCCAACTTTGCGGATAGACTGAATCATATCGAAACGGAAGAGGACGAACAGTATGCAAAGTCCTATTTCAAACTTGTTGCCGACATCGATATGGATGGTATGAAGTATGTTTCCGCAGGTCAACTTACCACTCTTAACGAAGGTGAAGAAAACGAGAAAACCATTTACGGTTTCAGCGGAAATTTCGACGGCAACGGCCATACGATAAGCAATCTTACCATCACTAGAAACATTCGTTCGGGTATCGTGTACGTCGGTATGTTCGGCTACTGCACGAGAGCGACGATAACCAATCTTACGCTTGAAGACGTTTGTTATTCGGTTGTCAGCGGCGCGGATAAAAACGACATCGGCGCATACGTGGGCGGCTTGGTTGCGTTCGGCAACCTCACGAATATCACCAACGTAAAAGTTTCGGGCGAGATTAAACTCAGCTTGTGCGCATCGAACCCGGCACACGTCGGCGGTATTGCGGGCGGACTTAACGTTTACGACAAAGACACCGCATATATCGCGCACGTTCAAAACTGCGTATCCGAAGTAAAAACGGTTGCGGAAGCGTTTGAAGACGGAGATGCGTCCGTTCTCGATTCCGTCGTAAACGGCGGTATCGTCGGTGCAACGTCGTCCACTTCTAACGGCGCGCTTGCAATCCTCAATTGCGTTTCTAACGGCTCTGTGGAAGGCGGCGAATGGGTTGGCGGTATCGTCGGCTATGCAAGCTGCTCCAGAATGTCGGTTATCAACTGCATAAACTACGCAAGAGTTAAGGCAACCGACAAAGAAACGTCTTACGCAGGCGGTATCGTCGGCTATTCTAGCAACGACAACACCATTATGGACTGCGTCAACGTCGGCAGAGTAACCGCAACGAGAGCGACCTCCAACATCTATAAGAGCTTTGCGGGCGCGATTGCAGGTTATACCGTCGAGGACGATTACGACGGATATTACAGCGCAGGCATCGCGATCGTAAACTGCTATTACAAGACGGCGGCAACCACGGCGGACAAAATCAACGCAACCGGCACGAAAGTCGGTACGGAAGTCGAATTTGACGCAGACTGGCTTGCACAAAACGTCAAATGGGATATGAACGACTGGTCTATCGACGGCAACGGCAAAGCAGTGCCCGGCAAGCGTCTTGTGGGCGAAGGTTCGTACAAAATCAGCCTTGTTAGCGGTTCGAGCGTCGTTAAAGAAGAAACGAGAGAATACAACGAAGACAAATTTGCAATCGTGGGCGTTCTCGACGCAGAAAAGAACGAAAACGGAAAATTGTTCTTCGATTGGGAATTTGAGGACGGCGTGAGATATCGTTATTACGTTCCCGTTATCAAGGACATGACTGTGACGGCGCGCTTTGGCGACGTAAGCAAGGTTGCGCACGTATATACGGGCAAGGGCGAGTATCACGGCGACGTGGACGGCGGCGTGCTCGTATTGAAAGAAGACGGCACGTTGATGTGGGTAAATTCCACCGTTGTCAACGGCAAATACACCTATAACGGTGACGACGTGCTGATGCTTGAATTTTACAACACTATCGGTGAAATCTCCGGTCGCGTCAACAGCAACGGCACTATCAGCATGACGGTTGAATACGGCATGTCTGCAACGGTCGAATACACATTTACAAAGAGCGATCTTACGGTTTTCGGCGAGTATTTCAACGAGGACGGCGACAGCTTGACCTTCTCGGACGGCAACGTTACGCTCAACAGCAACAAAATCAGCCTCAACGCAGACAAGGTTGCTGAAACCTATTCCAAAACAATCAAAGGCACTTATGAAATCGGTGCTGACGGAAACATCACGTTCGGTGGAGCGATCAAAGACTACTTCACGTCAATGAGTGCAAGCTATGCGGACGACGCAATCACCGTGACGTTCGTGTCAAAAGACGAGAGCAAAGCTCCCAGCTACGAAAACTCCGTATTCGGCAGACCGTCGTCAGATTTCCGCGGAAAACCGTATGTCGGCAGCTTCTCGCTCAGTTATTTGGGTATAAGCAGCAACAAAGCGACGCAAAACGACTACACGCTCATCTTCAAAGAGGACGGCTCGTTTGTATATAAGACAAAGTATTCCGAATCCATAGGTGCATACTACAGTTTCAAGAACGATTCGCTTATCAAGATAAATTATGAGGGCAATTATTCCACGTTCTATTACTATCCCGAAGAAAACGTATTTTTCGGCAGATGGAACAGCGGAACGACGGCATATACCTATGCGGTGCTCACCAACAAGAGTGAAGGAGAGCAAACGGTGTATCTCACCGACTTTGACACAAAGAGCTTCGTTGCAGTCACCGAAACAGGAAAGATATACTACGTCAAGGATGCGCAATTCATCCAAGATGCTAACATCGACGCTCCGGACGGATTCGAGGACGGTGCAAGAGTCACGATTGACGGCAAGGCATATATTGCCAAAAAGTACGTCACCTACAACAACGGCAAGGAGCTTCTCGGCCACGGCCTTGAAACGATAGGCTCGGAGGAAGGCACGTACACCTATAACGGTAAGACGTTTACTCTGAACGGTATCGGCGAAATCGCAGACGATGCAAAAGGCCATTACTGGACGTATGAAAACGACTTCGTCGTGGTGATGTTCTCCGATCGCACTATAATCGGATTCGATTATTCCCAAGCGCAGGCAAACGGCGGACAAGTAACTCTCGTTGCTCCCGACAAATATCAAGGCATTTGGTGCGAGGATAAAATTGTCAAAGTGCTTGACAAAAACCTTAACGAAACAGGCGAAACAAGACTTGTAAAAGGATATCATCTGTTTATACTTGACGGATACGGCCATGCCGCATACGTCTATTTGTCCGACGAAGAGAAGTACGAATACAAGGATAACTGGGGACAAGCCAACATCTGGAGAACCATGAGCGAAACGTCCACAGGTATTCATGTCGAGTTTAACGGTAGCAACATCGTTGATTTTGTATTCTATTATGACATGAATGTTGCATACGTCAAAAAAGGCTTTCACGGGCATGATAAAGAGAAGTTCCTTTACAAGTATGGTTACACCGGCACTATGGAACTTCCCAAGCTCCCGACGAGTACGGTGGGCAGCTACACGGGTACGGAATCGAGCGGAACGGCGGTTGTGCTCAACCTTAAACAAGATTTGACGGGAACGTACAAGGGCAATCCCTTCGTTGCGGTGTACGATGGCGTGAAGAACGTGTCCTTTACGATTTCAAGCACAAAATACTTGTTTGACGTGACGACAAACACCATTTCTTACGGCAGCGAAAACGTATCTCTCACAAGAGTTGGCGACGTGACGGAAGTCATCCCCGAAGCGATCTGCGGAACGTGGCGCGGCACGTGGACGCGTTCGAATGCAACAAGTGGCACCGGAAACAATATCGATTTGACAATTGAATCTGATGGCACGTTTGTATTTAACAAAGACGTTAGAGGTATTGCGAATTACGATGCGGCAACAAACACCGTCACGGTTTCTTGCACGTATGCCGAAAAGCCATATGTGTTTACATTGAAATATAATGCCGACACAAAGTCTTTTGGTGGAAGATACGAAACCGAATACGACGGAAGCACGTATTATTACGAGTGTGATTCGCTAACGAAAGTCACTGAATAAGCAAAATGCAAAAATACGGTGTTTTGTGCAAATTATGCACTGAAACACACGTATTTATGCAGAAAATCAACAAATTTATGCAATTGTATTGAAAATTATGCATTGCAAACCCTATCCCTCAAAAAAACCTCAATTTTTTGATAAAAATAAATTGACGGTTCGGGGGATGGGGTGTATTATTTTTACATTAAAAAAGGCTTAAAAGCTTGACATGTATCAAAACAAACGTAAATAAACAAAAAAAATAAATATTATGGAGGCACAAAATGACGAAGAAAAGATTTCTTATTGCAATAGCAATTGTGATGGTTCTTATCTTGTCCGTGGCAGTCTTTGTTGCTTGCAACGAAAACCAAACGAAGTCCTACACAGTCAAATTTGTTGACGGTGAAAGCGAAGTCAAGTCGGTCAGCGTTGAAGAAGGAAAGACCATTGCCGACGCAGACATCCCTGCCGACCTCACGAAAGACGGATACGTCTTCGATGGGTGGTTTGCGGGTGAAGTTGCGTTTGACAAGAGCGCGGCAATCACAGCCGACGTGACGTACTTGGCAAAGTGGACAAAGCTTCATACGGTCAAATTTGTTGACGGTGACGAAACGATCAAAACCGCAACCGTAAAGGACGGCGAAAAACTCACAGATGCAGACGTTCCTGCTGACCTCACGGCATCGGGCAAGGCGTTTGAAGGTTGGTTTGACGGCACGACGGCATTTGACAAAGACGCAACAATCACAGCAGACAAAACGTTTGCGGCAAAATGGGTTGGTCTCTTCAACGTAACTTTCAAAAACGGTGAAGAAACAATCAAAGTTGCGCAAGTGAAGGACGGCGCAGTTATTGCGGCAGCAGACATCCCCGAAGATCCCACCGACGACAACTATGCGTTTATCGGCTGGTTTGTTGGTGAAACCGCATACGACAGCAGCGCAGCAGTGACCTCCGACATCGTTGTCAGCGCAAAATTCAGCACGATTTACAAGTCTTATTTCGGAACTTGGCACGGTGCAACGGACGATTGGGATTCTATCTCATACACCGTTGTTGTTGACGCTACGTCCATAACCGTCACTATCGGTGATGCAGACGCACAAGCGGCAACAGACATTGACGTTGATACCACAGATGGCACCGTTAAGTTCAAACTCGGTGACACCGAATACAAGCTTTACGCATACTATGACGGCAATCTTCGCATCTATGAATCTTCGGAAATTAAGCTTTCCGCAGAGCTTGAGGGCAGAGTGCACGTCAGTTCTTCCGACATCGTTGGCACGTACACAACGGAAGGTGGTCATACAATCGTGATCAACAAGACGTTTGTAAAAGTTGACGACGTTCTCGGAACGGGCTTCTATTACAATGCTAGCAGTGGTTACTCTTGGTCAATCGGTGACAATTATAGTTCTCTTGCATACGACAGCAGTGTTCAAGCATGGATTTACAAAGAAGGCACTTCTTCCGATGCAGACAAGCTCATCGTCCCCGAACTCACTGCAATCGACATTCCTGCGGAATTTATCGGCAACTGGTACGGCACGGTTGAAAGCTTTGGTCAAACTAAATACTTCCTTGTCAAAGTGACCGCAGACGGCGTGTTTGCTTACACTCCGGGCAGTGGTTTTGCAAAAGTCGGTGTTGCTACCGAATACAAAGACGGCAAGCTCACAGTCGTAGGCCTTGACGAAACAATCACGGCATCCATTGCCGACGGCAAACTCGCCTACAAGAGTGATGCGGCATACGGTGCAGATTATCAACTTGAAAAAGGCACGGTTGTCGTGTTCGAAAACAACTACTCAGTGTTCTACATCGCAAAACTCGGCGCAGACAACAAGATCGATCAAAGCACTTTCGCTCTTGAAGATCCCCAAATGAAAGCAGGCTACACCTTCAAAGGTTGGCTCAGTGATCTCGATTACGTGACCGAATTTGACGAAGACGCAACCTTTGCAGACAGCACAGTGTTTGTCGGCTCGTCCGAAAAGACCGGCTATGTTGTGACTTTCAAGAAAACTTCTTCCGACAGCGATCCCGTTATCGCAGTTGTGGAAAAGACCAACGGCAAACTTGCAGCCGATCAAATTCCCGCAGCATTGACTTATGAAGACGGTTCTGTGTTCGCAGGTTGGTACACTTCTGCAGGCGTCAAAGCAACTGCAGACCTTGCAATCACCGCCGACACCACGTTCATCGCAAAGTCAGTCAAAGAATCCGACTATGCAGGTGCATGGGTTTCCACCGAAGCAGGAAAGGAAATGACGCTTCTTGTCGCAGACGGCAAATTGACTTTCGGTGAAATAAAGAACGTTGCATACACGTTCAATGAAGACGGCTCTATCTCTTACGGCAAGAACCGTGACAACAGTGCAAAGTATTCTGTCGTGCTTACTGTAGATGGCATCAAAGCAACCTATCGCCATCTTGATTCGAATAATGAATACTATGAAGAAGACGTGTACACCATGACTGCATTGAAAGCTATCTCCGGTGTTGCAGGTTCGTACAAATCGGACAATGCCCACAGATATGTCATTACAGAGAACGGTTTGGTTACAACTGCGGAAGACACCGGCAATGTCTTTATGGGCTATGTTACAGGTTCTTCCAAGTCTAACTTCACGATTGTTTACAAGACGTCAAGTTCTTCCAAAGTCACAACAGTGAAGGGTGCAAGAATCGATGCAAAAGGCAACTTGGTCCTTGGCAAAATTACTGCTGATGCAGAGATTCTCATAAAAGATCTCAAAGGCTTCAAATCCTACTATATGTCGGACGAAGGAACATTGTATGTCTACACCAACAGCGATGACACAATCACATACGTGTTCAAGACTTACAGCGGCAAGTGCGCGTACGTCAAAGCAGAAGACATCAATGGTAAGGTTGCCGAAGGCGAAATCTTCACAATCACCTATGGTTTGTACAATGGAACGTACAAAAAGACCAACACAACTCAAACCTACAAGATTGTCAATGGCAAACTTACAACCGCAGGCGCAGAAAAGGGTGAATATACTGCAGAAGGCAAAGATGCATTGACTCTCAACGGCTTTGGCGATGCAACGCTTGGTGAAAAGTCCTACAAGTATAGCATCAACGCAAAGAATGTTGTTGTTCTCACCGGGGAAACCACTCTTGGCGTTACGCTTGACAGCGAGGCAAAGACCTATTCAGAAGTCGCAAGTGACGGTTTTGCACGTTCTTATATTGATGTGAACAGCAGTAAAACATCTCTTGTTTTTGATGGATTTGGAGGAGTGCTTTACACATATGCTTCGTCTTATGGTTCACCGACGTTATCATATGGCACTTATACGCTTGGCACTGGCACTGTTACCGTCAAAGATGCATACTATTCCTACAACAAAGAATACACAGTTGAAGAGAGTGGTAGCGTGCTTGCAAGTGCCGACGGCAAGATTGTGCTTGCGGTTGCAGGTTACGTTGTAGAAAGCAAGATTGACCAATTCAAAGGCTATTGGGTCAACGGCTCCGATACCATTGAAATCACTCTTGACAGCAGCAACAATGCAAGTGTTTCAATCAACGGCGCAGCGGCAATCAAAGCAAAAGCGAATTGGAACGGATCTATCTTGACTTACACCGCAGCGGATTCCGACAACAGCAACTCAACGTGGAAGACTTTTGATACTGAATATACGCTCAAAGCTGTTGGTATTGATGAAGAACCGATCTATTCTGATACGGCAACCGTCGTCAACTACGAGGCAGGTTCAAAAGCTATGGACGGAGTAGAGGGAACTTACAAGAAAGGTTCTGATGTTATCGTGCTCGACGGACAAGGCAACGGAACGTATACGACCGGTGGCAGAACGCACAATTTCACTTACACTGTAAGCGGTTCTACAATTAATGTGTCAAACTTCTATCTCTATGATGACGATGAGAACACATTTACTGTTACTTCAACCGGTATAACCGTTAAGTGCTCTGGTGACTATGGCAATTATAGTCTTGAAGGTGATTTCACCAAAGAAGCAGCGGCAACGCTTGACGCATTCGCAGGTACTGGAGTGGCAAAGTCGGTCAGAACAAAATAACTGTTGTGTGCGATGGTAAAGGTAATATCAAAATTGGTGATACGTCTTACACGTATACAATTACGGATGGGAAAATCATTGTAGGCTGTTATACGTTCACAAAGAGCGGAGATGCAATCAAAGCTGTTTATGACGATGGTGAGTATAGCTTCGATGGTACACTCACCAAACAAGCATAATCAATGCTAAATTAAGTCCTTTGGACTTTGCAAAAGCCTCGGCAATTACGCCGAGGCTTTTTGTGTGGAAGCGGCAAAGTTGAATTTTTAAGGTGCTACGCCACGCAAAACGCAAATTGTGCGTTTTTGCGTGTGAAAAGAGGGAAGAAACGCAATATATTCGGTTGACTTGCGCCGCTTTTGTGATATAATAGTAAAAATTTTTATATTTTTGCGGAGCGCGTTGCGCGAGAGCAAACAAACGGAGGTTATATGGCAACTTATTTCAATCAACCGTCGAGAACTTTCAACGAGTACTTGCTCATCCCCGGATATACGGACGAAAATTGCATCCCGGCAAACGTGAGCCTGAAAACTCCGCTCGTCAAATTCCGCAAGGGAGAGCAACCCGCACTTTCACTCAACGTCCCGATGACTTCTGCCATCATGCAATCGGTGAGCAACGACACGCTCGCAATCGCACTGGCAAGAGAAGGCGGGATTTCTTTTATATTCGGCTCGCAATCCATCGAGAGCGAGGCGGAGATGGTGCGCAAAGTCAAAAACTACAAGGCAGGCTTCGTGGTGTCCGACAGCAATCTCACGCCCGACAACACGCTTGCCGACGTGCTTGCGCTTGTTGCAAGCAAGGGACACAACACAATCCCCATCACTCACGACGGTACATCCAACGGCAAACTGCTGGGCATGGTCACAAGCCGTGACTATCGCGTCAGCCGCATGAGCCCCGATCTTAAAGTCAAAGAGTTTATGACTCCGCTTGAAAAGCTCGTCACCGCGCCCCAAAACACAACGCTTATCGAGGCAAACGACATCATCTGGGATCACAAACTCAATTCGATCCCCATTCTCGACGACGAGGGCAGATTGTTGTATATGGTGTTCCGCAAAGACTACGATCAGCACAAGAAAAACCCCGACGAATTGCTCGATTCAAGCAAAAGATACATGGTGGGCGCAGGTATAAACACGCTCGATTATGAAAAACGCGTCCCCGCTCTCATCGAAGCAGGTGCGGACGTGCTGTGCATAGACTCGTCAGAGGGCTACACCGTTTGGCAAAAACGCACTCTCGACTATATCCGCAAAAACTACGGCGACAAGGTCAAAGTGGGAGCAGGCAACGTGGTGGACAGGGATGGTTTCAACTTCCTCGCAGACTGCGGTGCGGATTTCATCAAGGTCGGTATCGGCGGCGGCTCTATCTGCATTACGCGTGAGCAAAAGGGCATTGGCAGAGGTCAGGCAACCGCTCTCATCGAGGTTGCAGAGACTCGTGACGAGTACTTCAAAAAAACAGGAATGTATATCCCGATTTGTTCGGACGGCGGCATTGTGCAAGACTACCATATGGCGCTCGCTCTTGCTATGGGCGCGGACTTCCTTATGCTCGGCAGATATTTCGCGCGCTTCGATGAAAGCCCGACCAACAAACTCGTCATCAACGGCAACTATGTCAAAGAATACTGGGGCGAGGGCAGCAACCGTGCGAGAAACTGGCAACGCTACGACCTCGGCGGAAAGAGCGGACTCGGTTTCGAAGAGGGCGTGGACAGCTACGTGCCGTATGCGGGCAGCCTCAAAGACAACGTGCGTAAGAGTTTGTACAAGGTCAAATCCACCATGTGCAACTGCGGCGCAACCACCATCGAAGCATTGCATAAAGACGCCAAAATGACGCTTGTGTCCGCAATAAGCATCAAAGAGGGCGGCGCGCACGACGTGATTCAGAAAAACACCACCTACGCAAATAATTGACGCGCGTTTGTTTGTCCTCCGCAAGAGTGTAGGGGAAAGTATTTTAATGCAATTTTCCCCCTTCCTCACGTGTTTCCCCCACCGCCGTTCCCCCTTGAAAGGGAACCC
>ERZ773235.2615-NODE-2615-length-14582-cov-6.271357_pt1 | contig 14582 bp, 9 predicted proteins | sample MGYA00580522_ERZ773235 | MGnify/ENA primary metagenome ERZ773235 (study PRJEB29015, sample SAMEA2737797) | human gut metagenome | biome: human gut; feature: human-associated habitat; material: faeces | place: China | collected 2012 ...
GTGTGCCAGGCAGGCGGCGGAAACGATGGAGCCTATTTCGGTGAGGTAGCTGCCTTGCAGTTCCGGGTGGCGGGCAATGAGAACTTTCGATACATCGTTGCCTAATGAGCGGCCTACGCATGATACTTCCAAGCTGTGTGTCAATCGGTTGTGGACGAATACACTACCGGGAAGAGGGAATACCTGGGTTTTGTTCTGCAGACGGCGGAAGGGGGCAGAGAAGACAAGGCGGTCATAGTCACGTTGGAATTCCGAGCGGTTTTCATGGCGTTCCTGGTGAAACTCTTCCAGTCCGAAGCGTTTGGCAGATATGAGCGTATTCCAATTCATCATGATGTTATTTGAGATTTGACGATTTACTATTTACGATTGAAGTTACTATTATTTAACTGCAAATGTATCACTATTTTGTATAAAAAGCCGTATTTTCGCCCAAGTTTATAGTAAAAGGAAGATGAATTGCGAAACTTGAATTACTCGAATTGTAAGAATAGAAGTAGCCCCAATCGTAAATAGTAAATCGTCAAATCGTAAATAACATCATGTTGAACGTACAAATCATCAATAAATCAAAGCATCCGCTTCCGGCTTATGCCACTGAGCTGTCTGCAGGAATGGATATCCGTGCAAACCTTAATGAACCTATTTCGCTGGCTCCGATGCAGCGGTGTCTGGTGCCTACTGGCCTTTATATCGCTCTTCCGGAAGGATTTGAGGCGCAAGTGCGTCCGCGTAGCGGATTGGCCATTAAGAAGGGGATTACCGTGCTGAACTCCCCTGGAACGATTGATGCCGATTACCGTGGTGAAGTTTGTATTATTCTCGTCAACCTTTCTGCAGAAACCTTCGTCATCGAAGATGGGGAGAGGATTGCACAAATGGTGATAGCGCGTCACGAACAAGCTTTTTGGCAGGAAGTGGAAGTGCTGGATGAGACGGAGCGCGGTGCCGGTGGCTTCGGGCATACGGGTAAAAAATGAATGGATATTGTTCCGTTTTACGGGTTAAGAATTTATAATTAAATAGATGAGAATCAGAGTAAAAATAATACTTGCGTTGTTGATAGGTACCTTCTGCTTTACTACGTACGGAGTGCAGGCTGCCAATGTTCAAGCTTCTAAGGAGAAAATGAGCGGGTACGGTCGGTCTGAAAAGGCACGGAAGGAATTGAAGAAACGGAAGAAGTCGAAGAAAGCCGACGTTTCGCCCGTAAAGGAGCTTACCCCCGAACAGCAGCGCCGTTACGACTACTTCTTTCTTGAAGCCGCCCGTCTGAAAGTCCAGAAAGACTATGATGCGGCTTTCGATGTCCTGCAACATTGCCTGACGATAAACCCGAACGCATCATCGGCTTTGTATGAGATGGCCCAGTATTATATGTACCTCAAGCAGGTGCCGTTGGGACAAGCCGCCTTGGAAAAGGCGGTGGAGAATGCTCCCGATAATTACTGGTATGCCCAGGGACTTGCCAATCTGTATATGCAGCAAAATGAAACGGAGAAAGCCGCTGCCTTGTTGGAAAATATGGCGGTACGTTTCTCGGATAAGCTGGACCCGCTATACAACTTGCTGGAGATTTACAACCGCCAGGAAGAGTATGACAAAGTTATCGGTATACTGAACAAGCTCGAGGAACGGATGGGCAAGAATGAACAGCTCAGTATGGAGAAGTTCCGCATCTATCTGCAAAAGAAGGACGACAAGAGCGCCTTTCATGAAATAGAAAGTCTGGTAGAAGAGTATCCCAACGATATGCGCTATCAAGTTGTGCTGGGGGATGTCTATATGCAGAACGGGAAAAAGCAGGAAGCTTATGAGATTTACAAGAAGGTGCTGGCCGAAGAGCCGGACAATGCAATGGCCATGTACTCATTGGCTTCTTACTACGAAGAGACCGGACAGAAGGAGCTGTATGAACAGCAATTGGACACGCTGTTGCTGAACAAGAAAGTGGCTTCGGACACCAAACTGAATGTGATGCGGCAGTTCATCGTGCAGAATGAGCAGGCAGGCAAGGACAGTACACGTGTCATTACGCTCTTCAACCGCATCATGGAGCAGGAGCCCGATGAGGCACAATTACCTTTGCTGTATGCCCAATATCTTCTTTCCAAAGGAATGAACAAGGAGGCAGGGCCGGTTCTGCGCCAGGTTCTGGCGATAGACCCTACCAACACAGCGGCTCGTATGACATTGCTGGGGGAAGCTGTGCGCCAGGAGGATTACAAGGAAATAATGAATTTGTGCGAAGCCGGTGTGGAGTCCAATCCCGATATGTTGGAGTTCTATTTCTATTTGGCCATTGCCTACAACCAGGCGGAACGGACGGATGATGCCCTTGCCATCTGTCAAAAGGCTTTGTCGCACGTCAAGGACGACAGCAAGAAGGAGGTCGTATCAGATTTTTATGCCATTATCGGTGATGCTTATCACACCAAGAATCTGCATGCGGAAGCTTATGCGGCTTATGATTCCGCTTTGGTGTACAATCCTTCAAACATCGGTGCCTTGAATAACTACGCATATTATCTTTCCGTGGAGCGCCGCGACTTGGACAAGGCGGAAGAGATGAGCTACAAGACAGTGAAAGCCGAGCCGAACAATTCCACCTATCTCGATACATATGCATGGATATTGTTTGTTAAAGGTAATTATGCCGAGGCGCGTCTCTACATAGATGAGGCGATAAAGAATGATAAAGATAGCAGTGACGTGGTCTTGGAACATTGCGGAGATATCTATTACATGACTGGCGATGCGGAAGGTGCCTTGAAATACTGGAAACAAGCCTGGGATAAGGGCAATCGCTCTGATACGTTGAAACAGAAAATACAAAAAAAGAAATATATATCAGATGAAACTAAACCTGCTGAATGATATGGCAAGGATATGCCGCCTGTTGTCCTTGCTGTTGTTGCTGGCTGTGGGGCTTGCCGGTTGCAAGACTTCGCGTCACTCAAGTTCTCTGTCCGGAGAATCTGCCTGCCTTTCCTCCAAAGTGCAGCTGACGGTACCCCATAAAGATGCCACCCTTACTGTGAACGGTACGATGAAGTTGAAGAAGGAAGAATGCATGCAGATTTCCTTTCTGATGCCGATACTTCGTACGGAGGTGGCACGTATGGAAGTCACCCCGGATGAGATTCTGTTGGTAGACCGTATGGGAAAACGTTATGTCCGTGCAACACGTAAGGAACTGAAGGATGTGCTGCCCAAGAAGGCGGATTTTGCCCATTTGGAGAAACTGCTTTATGCTGCTTCCAAACCCAATGGCAAGAAGGTGCTTGCCGGCAAGGAACTCGGGATACCCTCTCTGGAAAAGGGAAAGATTGAACTTTCCAACTTCTCGGATAAGCCTTTTGCACTGACTCCTACCCAGCTCTCACAGAAATATAAAGAGGTGGAGCTGGAAGAACTGCTGGAAATGCTGATGGACCTTTGATTAGTTGATAATTGTCAGATAATCCCTCATAACTTATAACTCATAACTTATGAAGCTTCTCCTTCTCTTCTTTCTCCTCCTTTTGCCGGTTTCTCCGCTCCTTGCCCAGTCCAACAAGCTGATTAAGGAACTGGAAAGCAAGCGTGGTGCCTTGCAGAAACAGATAGCAGAGTCGGAAACGCTGTTGATAACCACCAAGAAGGATGTGGGAAGCCAGTTGAACGGTCTTGCTGCACTGACCGGACAGATAGAAGAGCGCAAACGCTATATTCTGACTATCAATAATGATGTGGAATCCATAGAGCGCGAGTTGTCTTCATTAGAACGTCAGTTGACCCGCCTGCAACGTGACCTAAGGGACAAGAAGAAGAAATACGAATCGTCCGTTCAATATTTGTATAAGAACCGCTCCATTGAAGAGAAGCTGATGTTCATTTTCTCTGCCAAGAGCCTGGCACAGACCTATCGACGCATGCGCTATGTACGTGAATATGCTACTTATCAGCGCCTGCAAGGCGAGGAAGTGTTGAAAAAGCAGGAGCAGGTGAACCGTAAGAAGACTGAGCTTCAGCAAGTGAAGGTTGCCAAGGAAGGATTGTTGAAAGAACGTGAAGAGGAGAAAGTCAAGCTGGAAGCGCAGGAGAAGGAACAAAAGTTGTTGGTAGCCAATCTGAAAAAGAAACAGCGGGGATTGCAGAACGAACTGAATAAGAAACGCCGTGAAGCCAATCAGCTCAATGCACGCATTGACCGTCTGATAGCGGAAGAAATAGAGAAAGCGCGTAAGCGTGCGGCGGAAGAAGCGCGCCGTGAGGCAGCCGCACGTAAAAAGGCTGGTGAGAAAACTGAAAAAACTGCAACTGCCTCTACGCCCACAAAGCCGAAGGCACAGCCTTTGGAAACTTATTCCATGAGCAAGGCAGACCGTGAATTATCCGGGAACTTTGCTAATAATCGCGGTAAGTTGCCGATGCCCATCACCGGAGCGTATATCATTACCAGCCGTTACGGCCAGTATTCTGTGGAAGGTTTGCGCAATGTCAAGCTGGACAATAAGGGCATCGATATACAAGGGAAACCGGGTGCCCAAGCCCGTGCTATCTTCAATGGTAAAGTGGCGGCTGTCTTTAAACTGAACGGACTGTTCAATATCCTTGTCCGTCACGGGAATTATATATCAGTCTATTGCAACTTGTCATCGGCCTCGGTGAAGCAGGGCGATGATGTTACCACCAAACAGACTCTCGGACAAATCTTCTCGGATGGGGCCGACAATGGTCGTACGGTGCTACACTTCCAATTGAGGAAAGAGAAGGAAAAACTGAATCCGGAGCCGTGGCTGAACAGATAATGATAATTTAAATTTTTACTCCTTCCAGCAGCTCCAGATACATCCCTATCGCCTCCTCTATCTCCTTGACAAAGATAAATTCATCGGCAGTGTGTGAACGGGCACTTTTCCCCGGTCCCATCTTCAGAGAAGGGAATGGCATCAGTGCCTGGTCGGACAAGGTCGGTGAGCCGAAAGGAGTACGTTTCATGGCAATAGCCTTTTGCACTACCGGATGCTCCGGAGCTACGTGTGAAGAGCTTAGCCGGAAGGAGCGGGCTTTGGCTTCACACGTGATGTGTTTCTGTATTTCATCGAATAGCTCCTGATTGCTATAACACTCGTTGCTGCGAATGTCTACGACAAAAGTACAACGGTCGGGAATGACGTTATGCTGTGTACCGGCGTTTACCATGGTTACGCTCATCTTCACGGGACCCAGCAGGGAAGATTCTTTTGGGAAACGGTAATCACGAAACCAGGCAATATCATCCAATACCTTATATATAGCATTATCTCCCTCGTTTCGGGCAGCATGTCCCGATTTTCCGGTAGCAGTTACGTCCAGCACCATCAATCCTTTTTCTGCAATGGCAGGTTGCATCTCTGTCGGCTCGCCTACAATGGCAAACTGTATGGGAGGGAGTTCCGGCAATACGCATTCTATTCCCCCCTTGCCTGATACTTCCTCCTCACACGAGGCAAGATATATTAGATTGTAGGCCTGAGTGGTGCGGCACAATGTCAGGAATACTTGCAGCAGGCTGACTACACTGGCTCCGGCATCGTTGCTGCCCAGCCCGTAGAGCTTTCCATTACTTTCCAGCGTTGGTTTGAAAGGATCTTTTCGCCACCCGTTGACGGGTTTTACGGTGTCGATATGGGAATTCAGCAGCAAGGTCGGTTTCTTTAAGTCGAACATCGGGCTGAGGCACCATACATTGTTGCCTTTACGTCCTGTTGCCATGCCTTGCATTTCGATATAGTTCTGCAGATAATCTGCCGCCTTCTCCTCGTCGCGGCTCAAGGAAGGAATCGCTATCAGTGATTTGAGCAATCCGATTGCTTCGGAAGTTAAAGTCGGTATATCGTAAATCATATTCGGTAAATAAATAATCTGGCCGCAAACTTACGGATAAAAAATGAAAAGGACGCCAAACCGACGTCCTTTCTGTTTTTTCAATATTGTTTAGAAGAAGCAACTGAGTGATATCATCAAGTTGCGGTTTTTGTTGCCTGAATCTTTAATGTTCTCTACCAGTCCCCAGTCATAACCGATGGAAATCTGATATTTCTGACTGAATTCGACTCCGGCTTTTAATCCGAGACCGAAATCAAAACGCTTCATGGCATCATCCCCGAATACATTGGTGGAGTTATCATCAAACTCATATTCGTCAAGAATATCTCCTTCCGCCTTGGCTTTGCCAAAAAGACCGATGGCTAAATAAGGACCGGCATTGCCGAATATGGCAAAGTTCTCATTCACTGCATATTTATAGCCAATGTGTACTGGAATTTCCAGGTAGTAGGGATTGAACTTGATAGAAGCAGCAGAGCCTCCGTCTATTTTGGCTCCTTTCAGCGTAAGTAATGCACCCATATCGAGGTAGACTCCTTCTGAAATTTGAGGCAATCCTACTTCAGCCTTTACCCCAGCATGAAAGCCTATTTTACTGTCGAAACCGGTAATGGAGAAGTTACTGGAGTTCATGCCGACTGTTGCTCCCCATCTGAGGTTGTCTTGAGCATTGATGCTTGCTAAACCTATGGTCAGCATAGCCATTAAAAGCAATACTTTTTTCATGTTCATTGAATTTGATTTAGTTTGTATATCACCACAAATATATATATATTTAATATATTTCTATTGTTTTAATGGTAAAGAAAGTATCTTTTGTGGATAATTTGCTAACGGATGGTCGGATACTTTAAAGGTAAAGTTTGAATAATTACCCGCTAATATCAAATTAGTTTCAAATGAAACCACTACCTTTGTACCGTATTTACCAATATCAAAAGTTATGACTTATCATCATTTATCTGTCCTGGTGCATCGCCAGGCAGAGAAGTATGGAGACAAAATAGCCCTGAAATACAGGGACTATGAAACTGCACAATGGATACCCATCTCTTGGAAAGAGTTCTCACAGACTGTACGCCGGACTGCCAATGCAATGGTGGCTTTGGGAATAGAGCCACAAGAGAATATCGGTATCTTCTCGCAGAATAAACCCGAATGTCTCTTTACTGATTTCGGTGCATTCGCCAACCGGGCGGTGACTATACCTTTGTATGCTACCAGCTCACCGGCCCAGGCACAGTATATCATCAACGATGCACAGATACGTTATCTGTTTGTAGGCGAGCAGTTCCAGTACGATGCCGCTTTCAGCGTGTTCGGATTTTGCCAGTCTCTGCAGCAGCTCATCATCTTCGACCGTGCTGTGGTGAAAGATCCGCGCGACATGACTTCCATCTATTTTGATGAATTTATGGCAATGGATGAAGAGTTGCAGCACAATGCCATTGTAGAAGAACGTACAGCAGCTGCCTCAGATGATGACCTCGCCAATATCCTTTATACTTCCGGTACTACCGGTGAGCCGAAAGGTGTCATGCTCCATCATTTCAATTATAGAGAGGCTTTCCGCATTCATGATATCCGATTGCCTTTCATGACAGACCAGGATGTTTCCATGAACTTCCTTCCGCTGACCCATGTATTCGAAAAGGCATGGACCTACCTTTGTATACATCGGGGAGTGCAGGTCTGCATCAATCTCCGTCCACAAGATATCCAAACTACTATTAAAGAGATACGCCCTACACTGATGTGCAGTGTACCCCGTTTTTGGGAGAAAGTCTATGCCGGTGTGCAGGAGAAGATTTCCCAGGAAACCGGTCTGCGTAAGGCGATGATGTTGGATGCCATCAAGGTGGGCAGGACGCATAACATTGATTATTTGCGCCAAGGAAAGACTCCTCCGATGATGCTTCATCTGAAATACAAGTTCTACGAAAAGACCATTTATGCTCTGCTGAAGAAGACGATAGGTATTGAGAACGGTAATTTCTTTCCTACGGCAGGTGCTGCTGTGCCCGATGAAATCTGCGAGTTTGTGCATTCTGTAGGTATAAACATGGTGGTGGGCTATGGTCTGACGGAATCTACGGCTACCGTTTCCTGCTTCCTCAACGAAGGCTATGAGATTGGTTCCGTAGGTACGGTGATGCCTGATGTGGAGGTGAAGATTGGCGAGAACAACGAGATACTTCTTCGTGGTAAGACTATCACTACCGGCTACTACAAGAAACCGGAGGCAACGGCTGCTGCCATTGACCGTGACGGTTGGTTCCACACGGGTGATGCCGGTTATTTGAAGGATAGCCATCTGTATCTGACGGAGCGTATCAAAGACTTGTTCAAGACCTCCAACGGAAAATATATTTCGCCGCAGGCATTGGAAACGAAGCTGGCTATTGACCGTTACATTGACCAGATTGCTGTCATTGCTGATGAGCGTAAGTTTGTTTCCGCTTTGATAGTTCCCGTTTATGGCTTTGTGAAGGATTATGCCAAGGAGAAAGGCATTGCATACAGCAATATGGATGAGTTACTGCAACATCCCAAGATACAGGCGTTGTTCCGTGCCCGTATCGATACCTTGCAGCAGCAATTTGCCCATTATGAGCAAGTGAAGCGTTTCACGCTTCTGCCGGAACCATTCAGCATGGAGCGTGGGGAACTGACGAATACGCTGAAGCTGAAACGTTCTGTTGTGGCAAAGAACTACAAGGAGCTGATTGATAAGATGTACGAAGAATAAAACTTTGTTTTTTTGTTTATAACCGTCCGACCTGGGGTGAATCTTTTTCATTCCGGGCCGGACGGTCTGTTTTTTATCTCCTTCTTCTGAACAGAAAGAAACTACCCCCTGCACTGCGAGAAACTAATCATCTGTACACTGCTGACTGGCTGTTTTTATGCTCCATATTATTCTTACAACAGCTGTTGTAAGAAAAGAACACAGCTATTATAAGAAAAGAATACAGCTGTTGTAAGAAACTAACATGACTGTGATAAGAATAATGAGATGCGAAAAAATAGTTAGTTTGTCGCAGTGGAGAGGTTAATTTGTCGCGGTGCCGGGGAGGAGTTCTCTTGTAGATAATGAAAGCCTCACTCTTAGGCGAGGGAGAGAAGGGTGATGCCGTAATCTGCTTAAAACCATGCAATAAAGCACCGGTTCTGCCAGCAGCTTTTATTCATTAACTTTTATTAGCAAATAAATCGTCCTTTTCCGATAGGGTTGCGGTTGTACCCCCGGTTTTATATACGAGAGCTTGAAAGAAATCTGCAGAATAAAGACATTTGGATAAGCTTAAATATTAACCGTAACATACTAATAGCCTATGAAGCATACAAAGAAGAAGAAATGAGAGGAACAGTCAATCAGACTGGCCGATCGGGATAACAGATTTCCGAGAATCTGTTTATTAACTTAACACATATTTAATCTAATATTTATTTTCCGAAAAACAGCTTATGAAAAAAAGATTTATGCTAACCTTGGTTTGCCTGATGGCGGCTATTAGCTGGGTAGCAGCCCAAAATTCCCCCATTACCGGTATCGTTATTTCAGCTGAGGACAATGAACCGATTATCGGAGCTTCCGTATTGGTAAAAGGAAGCACTACCGGAGCCGTAACGGATTTAGACGGCAAATTCACTATTACAGATGCGCCCGCAGGTGCGAAAATCCTGCAAGTGTCTTTCGTAGGTATGATAACACAAGAAGTTCCCATCACTCCGGGGACGATAAGAGTCACATTAAAGAATGATGCCAAGCTGCTGGATGAAGTGGTGGTAACGGCATTGGGTATCGCAAAGAAAGAAAAATCACTGACTTACTCTACTCAGGTAGTAAACGGTGATGAATTGGCACGCGTGAAAGACCCCAATATGATGAACGCATTGGCCGGTAAGACGGCAGGTGTGCAGATTAATAAGAGTTCTTCCGGTTTGGGAGGTTCTTCTAAAGTGATTATTCGTGGTAACCGTTCTGTAAGCGGAAGTAACCAGCCGTTGTATGTGATAGACGGTGTACCGTTCGGTTCATCTACCAACGAAAATACCTCAACTACTATCGGCGGAGACAACGACAGTGGTAACTACGACCGTGGCGACGGTATTTCCAATCTGAATCCCGATGATATTGAGAGCATGAACATATTGAAAGGCCCTGCCGCAGCTGCACTTTACGGTAGTTCGGCTGCCAATGGTGTGGTGATTATTACCACTAAGAAGGGCAAGGAAGGACGCGCCAGTATCAGTTTCAATACCAGCACCACTTTCGATATAGCTGCATACGGTATTCCCGAATTCCAGAATCACTATACGGGTGTGTCAACCAGTTGGGGCAGTGATATCAAAGGTAGTCCCGACTATACAGACGATTTCTTCAAAACAGGTGTCACTACTATCAACTCGCTCTCGTTGAGCATGGGTTCGCAAGCTATGCAAACTTACTTTTCCTATGCTAATACTTACGGCAAGGGCGTGGTGGAAGGTAATAGCTTGGTGAAGCATAATTTCAATTTTCGCGAAACTGCCAACTTCCTCAATAACAAACTGACTGTTGATGCCAATATCAATGCGATGTATCAAAGGGGGAACAACCGTACTACTTCGGGAGGTTATTACATGAATCCTTTGGTAGGTCTTTATCACTTCCCGCGTGGTGGTGTTGAAGGTGGAAAGGACTTTAACTACTACAAAGATAATTATCAGATTCTTAATGCCGGTCGTAACATAATGGACCAGAACTGGTATAAATCTCAAGGTACTGATATGGAGCAGAATCCCTATTGGTTGATTAATAAGGTTCCGAATGAGGATACCCGTTATCGTACATTGTTGAATCTGAGTGTGAAGTATAAGTTCAATGACCTGTTCAGTATACAGGCTCGTGGTAGTGCCGACTATGTTGTAGACAAGAACAATACACGTATGTATGCAGGTACCAGCCCGGTGTTGTGTGGTATGAATCCGGCTGGAACAGGAACTAACGGTCGTTACATCTACGGTGAATCAAGTAGCCTTTCTTCTTATGGGGATGTTTTGTTTACTTATCAACAGCAATTCACTAACTTCAGTGTCAATGCTTCGGTAGGTGCCAGCATCAACGATTATACAGGAAACGGTACAGGTTTCGATTCCTATCCGGGTATACTCTCTGTGCCCAACGTATTCACTATGCAGAACTGCTCCTTGAACAAGGGCTCATTGACCGATTGGAAAACCCATACTCAAAGCCAGAGTGTGTTCTTCACCGGTCAGGTAGGCTTCAAAGATCAGATTTATGTGGACGTGACAGCACGTAACGACTGGACTTCAACATTGGCATTTACCAAATACAAAAACAAAGGCTTTTTCTATCCGTCAGTAGGTGTGACATGGTTGCTGAACGAAACATTGAAATTACCTTCTTGGATTGATTTAGGTAAGATTCGCGGTGCATGGTCGAAGGTGGGTAACGGTTTGAATACTTATACTTCAAATCCTCTCAACTCCATTACAAAGAGTGGTAGCATCAATTTCAACAGTACAGCTCCGTTTGCAGAACTGAAACCGGAAATGACTACTTCCATTGAGTTTGGTACTGAGTGGCGCTTTTTCAATAGCCGCTTGGAGTTCGACTTCACTTATTATAAGACTAATACAAAGAATCAACTCTTTACGTTGGATGCTCCGTCAGGTTCACAATACGCCCGATATTACATCAATGCCGGTGATATTCAGAATACCGGTGTCGAAGTTATGTTGAATGGAACTCCTGTCATGACTAAGGATTTCCGCTGGAAAACCGGTGTTAACTTTGCAACCAATAAGAACGAAGCAAAGGCACTGGCTGGTGATGACTTTGGTTATTTTACATTTAGCGGTGGCGAAAGTAACAATGTATGGAGTCGTTTAGAAGTAGGTGGTTCGTTTGGTGACATTTACGGTACTACTTTTGTACGTGACGAAAAAGGCAATATTCAGTATGAACCTGCAAAAGAAGGACAAAAAGATAGTGATAGACTTCCATTGGTGGACAAGACAAATCCGGTGAAACTGGGTAATTCTACTCCTGATTTTAACTTGGGGTGGAGCAATACAATCACGTGGAAGGACTTCTCTCTTTACTTCTTGATTGATGGACGTTTTGGAGGTGAAGTGATGTCTTTGACGGAAGCCGACCTCGATCAGCAGGGAGTAAGCAAGGCAACGGGTGATGCTCGTGACCGTGGTTACGTGATGCTGGAAGGCCGTCAAATTACAGATGTGGAAGGCTTCTATAATCAGGTTGGTGGCCGTGCGGGTGTGACCGAGCATTATATGTACAGTGCTACCAACATACGTTTGCGCGAACTTTCCATTGGCTATAGTCTGCCTCAGGCTTGGTTGGCAAAGACTGGTGTCATTAAGAACGCACAGGTTTCACTTGTAGGCCGCAACCTGTTCTTCTTCAAGAACAATGCTCCATATGATCCTGATGGCATGCTTTCTACCAGCAACCGTCTGCAAGGAGTTGATGTGTTTGGTATGCCTACCAACCGTTCGATTGGGTTCAACTTGAAAGTTAATTTTTAAACAGTAGATATGATTATGAAAAATATATTTAGACTTACAGCTGTAGCGCTGCTGGCAGCTACCTTATTCTCGGCATGTACGGGAGCGTTCGAGGATATGAACACTAATCCGAAGGGAGTGAGCGATGAAGAACTAAAACAAGATAACAACTACATTGGTATGCACTTCATTCCCATGATGCAGTCTATCTATTATAATAAAAATGCAGGTGTCAATGTATGGGAATATCAGCTTATTCAAAATTTGAATGCCGATTTGTGGTCAGGCTATATCAGTACGGCTACTGCATTTGCCGGCAATGTAAGTAATGTGACCTATGCCATGAATGCAGGATGGAATGACAACTGTTGGGATTATGCTTATAGAAACGTAATGGTGGAAAGCTTGAAAATCACCAACAAGTGCAAAGACGATATGGAGACGTATGCCCATTTCGAGGCTATCAATACCATCTGCCGCGTAATAGCTATGTCGCGTCTTGCCGACCAATACGGATGTATTATCTATTCTCACTATGGCGAATCGGCTACTGGTGGTGAGTATGATTCAGGACAGGATGCTTATAAAAAATTCTTTGAAGAATTGAAAGAAGCTGCAGACGTGCTGCGTACTGCTAAAGAAAAGGATGTGGCTTCGTTTATGATGTTTGATTATGCCTATGGAGGTAACTTGAACAAATGGGCGCAGTTGTGTAACACCATTCGTTTGCGTTTGGCCATGCGTATTGTGAAGTATGATGCTGCTTGGGCAAAAAGTGAGGCGGAAGCTGCCATGAACGATAGTAATGGATTGATTGAAACCAATGATGCTAATTTCGGCATTGCAGGAAACGGTTATGTCAATCCGCTTTACGGTATTGCATTCAACTATGGAGATGGTGTTTTAGGTGCTAATATTCCTTCTATCTTGTCTGGTATGGGCGATGCGCGTCTTGATAAGTATGCTACACAGAACAGCAAGAGTGAATATTTTGGTATTCGTCTTGGTATTAAAGGACTGGAAGAAGAAGGGTTTTCGGATGCCTATAAGGCGATTGTAAGTCGACCCAACTTGACAGAAACCTCTCCTGCTATTTTGGCAACTGCTGCCGAAACCATTTTGTTGGAAGCCGAAGCTGCTTTGCGTGGTTGGGATGTAAATGGTAAGGGCACCGCTCAGAGCTTGTATGAAAAGGGTATACGGACATCGTTCGAACAATGGGGAGCCGCTGTGGGCGATTATTTAAGCAGTACGACTACTGCTGCAGCGTATGTAGACCCCGTTATTCCCGCTGCCAGCATTGAAGGCCAGAGCAAGGTGACTGCTAAATGGGACGAGTCTTTGAGTAACGAGGAAAAATTTGCTAAGATTGCCACACAACGCTGGATTGCTATTTATCCTGAAGGTATGAATGGCTGGGCTGAGATACGTCGCACTGGTTATCCCAAATTATTCCCGGTAATGGTGAACTACAGTCAAGGTGAGATTGATACAGATCTTGGCCCACGCCGTTTACCCTTCACCATCAATGAAAAAGGCAATAATCCTACCGGTTATGCCAAAGCCGTCGAAATGTTGGGCGGACCGGACAATGGCGGTACTCGCATCTTCTGGGATGTAGATAAACCGAACTTCTAATCCGCATTATTATCATAGAGATTAAGTGATGAGGACTTTTTGAAGCATGTTTTTTTAAGGGGAAGTATGAAATCTGTTTTTCATACTTCTCCTTATGTTATATTGATATAGGGTCACCGTACCCAAATTCTTTTATGTATCCGCTACGAAGTGAGTACAATGATATTTTAATAATTTGTTGTAATTTATCGATGTTTTGTACTCGCTTTGCAGCTTCTTGATTATCAGTGTTATTATAATGCGCTGCATTCAGTATACGACTGAACTGACTTGGTTTAGAATAATTAACTAATAACCTGCGCTTTTACATTAGGGTTTGAACCTTCTCGTCGGTTCTTACTATAAAGGGGAATTCTTAACTTAGCACAATCAGGCTACTGAACCCCATTTTTCAATAGCCTGATTTAATCTTAAAAAATATATTATGAAGAAACTCATTAAACCTCTCTGCTTGTTGACCGGTCTGCTTTGTGCCCCGGCTGTTTTGCTTCATGCCCAAGTAGATGAAAAGTTGAAAGCCGACATCGTCAGCACGGGCTACGTGCACAGTCCGT
>ERZ773235.2623-NODE-2623-length-14507-cov-6.394686_pt1 | contig 14507 bp, 19 predicted proteins | sample MGYA00580522_ERZ773235 | MGnify/ENA primary metagenome ERZ773235 (study PRJEB29015, sample SAMEA2737797) | human gut metagenome | biome: human gut; feature: human-associated habitat; material: faeces | place: China | collected 2012 ...
TAATCATGCAAAAATTGCTTCCAGCTTTCTGGAAACTGCATTGCATCAGCCATTTACATTCCCTCCATTTCTTTTCTCAGGGAATCCTTGATATAGTAGTCCAGCCCAAGTTCCAGGCACAGCCGCTCTGCCTCCTGGCCAAACTTCTTCCAATCAATATTGGACTTGTGATAGTTCAGCTTGCCAATTTTTACTTTGTCGATGATGTCGTGGCAATTGGACAGCATATCCAGGACAGCAGCCGGATTTACAACAGGCTCACACGATACCCAAGTACGAATTCCGCATTGCTTGGCTGAATATATATCAACCAGTCTGTCCGACGGCTCATAAATGCCATGGCTGGAGCCATCGTATGTAATCCCATACCAGTCGTTCCCATCCAATAGGTCAAAGTCTCGGCTACCGTCCCCTTTTGTAAGAATCTGAACATTGTTTCCGCTTGCCTTGATGGCTTTGATAACTTCACGGGTGACGGATGTATCATACCCCGTTGGGTACGGATCACAGGTAAAGCACAGGTGAATCAGCTGGTCTTTGATGTTCGCACGCTCCAGCTGCTGCTTTAGGGCTTCCACCAGCCCAGGGCGGGGTTTCACATGGGTGTGAAAAGTTTCCCTGTCTCGGTGCAGCACATTGGGTGCGAAGCAGTAATAGCACCTATGAGGACAGCCGGTGTAGATATTCACGGCATAATCGCCGTACTCCTTGGCCTTGCCTTTCGGCACATATAACGGTTTCATTTCAATTCCTCCAAATCCATTTTTGCGCCGCAGCTGGGGCAATAGTCATCTTCAAAATAGCATGACTTTCCATCGGTTGAAACAAAACATCCATTGACGGTTCTGGTATTTTTGCAATGGGAACAAGTAATATCAGTCTCACCCGTGTTATCATCGTAGACACACTCCCACCGCCCACGCCGGACCTCTGCCGCATCGGCGGAGGGGAAATTTTTAACATCGACAGCCGCGTCAAAAAACGTGTCCGCTATGATTCCGGCCTCGTCGCCGAACTCTTCGTATTGTTCCCGGGCTTCGCTCGCCAGCTTGAGGAAATGCGCCGCCAGTGCCTCCCGGCTTATGTAATCAGCCATTGTCAATCCTCCAATCTAACGTGCCGTGGCACATTGGGCATTCAGACGGTTTTTGTTCAGCAACCAGCAATCCTAATCTCCGTTTGCAATGAGGGCAATATGGGATGTTCCACCATCTGAACGAACCGCCCAGCTTCCTTTTTACCGATTTGTAAAACGGTTTGTTATAATCCGCCATTACCCAATTCCTCCACATAGCACCAACTCTGGGGCGGGCGTTTGATATGACCGCCATTTTTGCAATATGCACACCCATATTCATCACACACTTTGCCTATGCAGATTTCAAACGGGCGTGAAAACTCGCTCAGCGGTTTCGGCGTATCGTAGATTTGCAACTTGGAAATGTGCCAGCCGTACAATCCGTTTGCGCCGTTTGCATATTTTCGTATTTCCGCAGCAGACAAGCACGTTTGCAAAACATAATCCTCGTCCAGCCAGAACCGGCTATTTGAAAAAAGATTCGTTACTTTGTTGCAGGTAAACTCGCCAACAACACTGCCATTCCAACATCTATCAAAAGCATTGTGGTTATGGTCGTCTACGTAAATGTATCTTCGTGCGTTCCAAAGCATTATATTCTTCTGGTTTGTGCAATAGATATAAACCTTAAACGGCGTTTCTAGTTTCGGCCTGGTCTTCCGCACCTCAACGGTCTTCTCGCCTCTGGCAATCTTCTCGCACCACTTTGGTCGGATACTGATAAGTACCGCTTTACTCATGCTCAGCCCTCCGGTTCCAGGCTTTACGAGCTTCTTCTTTTGTGCGGCCTAGTTTTGCATTGGCTCCACATTTCTGGCACTGTGCCATGTACCGATAGTATAAGTACTTGTTTTCGTCTTCAAGTATCTCTACACCTTTGCCCCCGCAAAACGGGCAGGGCTTCAATTTGATTTCGTCCATTCTTATTTCCTTTCCGCCCGGGTTGCCCCGGGCTTGATTTAGCAGCTATATTCCACTGCCTCCTGCCGATTGATGAAAAAGTGGATTCCGGCAGCGCATTCTTGGAATCTGTCTTCGCAGAAATCCGGAACGGAAACCGTTTCCCCCACCGTGTAAATGAAATTCCGGTCTCTGTTACTTGCTACGCTGACAATTCCGGGGGCTGTGCCGTCAAGGTTTTCGATTGCTATCACAACCGCCTTATCGCAGCGGCACTTTCTGCCCGTGGCGGAACTGCGCCTTGCATCCTCCGGGATCAGCAGCTTCACGATTTTACCACCAGCCTTTTTCCAGGCCGTGAAAACACCGGAATCTGGGCATGCCATCGGAATATACGGAATGTTTTTGGCCCCGGACAGGTAGGCCCCGGACAGGTAGGCCCCGGACAGGTTGGCCCCGGACAGGTTGGCCCTGGTCAGGTAGGCCCCGGACAGGTCGGCCCGCATGTCCTCCCACCCTTCGCAATCCTGCATCAGCCAATGCTTATGGTTGCGCAGAATTTCATTCCACTGCGCTTGCGTGTATGTTTCCATATTCATCCTTTCCGCCCGGGCTGCCCCGGGCTTTTAAATGCCTCGATTTCGAGGCATTTAAAGTGACTGATCGTCAAACAGGCTGATACCCTGATATTCCTCCTGCTCCCGCCGTTTTTTCTCTGCCTTCTCCTGCTCCATCCGCGCGGCCTTGTAAGCATTGTATTTCTGCCGGTACTCATAGGATTTCCCGAAGATGTTCCACGCAGCTTTTACCAAGTTAGGCTCGTAAGGCCGGATCAGCTCCAAATCCGCAATTGCCTTGTAGCTGATGGGGCATCCGCAGCAGCCAGTCCGTGTCAGGCCGTAGACCTCGTAGGCATCGGAGTACCGGATACCGTAATAGTCCTTGTACCACGCCTTGTCCGTATCCGAGACGTAATACAGCGGTCTGAGCCGATACTGCCCTGAGGCCGTCTCCGTGAAGCACATGGAGGTGTTGTCCTTCCGGGGAACGGAACGCATACCTCCTTCGTCCCGCCGCTCTCCGGTAATCACCATGTCGTATCCCTTCTGGATTTGGTGGGCAACGTTTTTCTTGCAGTAGGTACAGCACTCGGCGGAAATCTTGAAGTCCGGCGGATACTCCCCAATGAAGTCCCGCATATACTTGCTGGAATTGATTACCAGCTGAATGTTGGGTCTCGGCTCGCCCTTGGAGTTGCAGCAGCACAGAAAATTCAGCACACTTTCGCACTTGGGATACCGCTCCTTCAGCTCTAGCCGTTTCGCCTGTTTGTCCTCTGCCCGGTCGTACTCCTGGGCCACGGATAGGGGGACTTCTTTTTTTTGCCACTCGCTCAGCCCGGCGGACATAATTTTGGAAACGAAGGGGATGCCGTATTTCCGGGAAGCCTGGACAATGCCCACCTTTGGCCGCACCGTTTCGATTTCCACACCGTACTTTTCCGCCGTGGCCTTGACGTGGTCTTTCGTTGCTTTCATCTCCAGGCCAGTGTTGAAGAAAACATACTTCACCGGCGGTAGGTCGAAAATCTGTCTGGCCCGTTCGATTACGTCGATCAGAATGTCGCTATCTGCCCCGCCGGAGTAGCTGCAAATAGCATTTGGATGCTGCCTCAGATGCTTTGCTACGATGCTCTGGATGGCCTGGAATTTGGCCGGTGCATCAAAGTCTGCATAGGCTGGCCGGTTTGTGTATACCCGGCTGTGGTATGTATCAGCCATTGTCTTCCTCCTCCACCGGGGAGCGGAGCCATGCAAGCCACGCATCCCTGCACTGGTCCATGCCCAAAAAGGCGTCGCAGCCCGGAACCGGGCAAGCACCGCAAAAGGTCATCTTGCTCGCTTTCTCCGCCAGTTTCTCATCCGTCATTGTCCGGATGCTGTCGCCGTTTGTTTTTGGCTTCACTTTTCGCTGAGATTCAAGCTTTTTAAGCGCATCCTGAAAGCAATTTGCCGCATCGTGGAGTCCGGCGGCCCATACCTGGTGCATCATCTCCATTTCCCATGCCCTGGGGTCTGGGCAGCACCCATTTTCTCCATGCTCGTGGGTTACTGGGTTTGGCGTAAGCTGTTCTACAACGCTGTTCATTTCTCCGCCTCCATTTCGTCCAGCATTCTATAAACCTCGCAATATTCGTATTTTTTGCAGCAGAATTCCAGGAATTGCAGCTCTCTGTGCTTTGCTGACCGATATTTCCATATCAGATCCGAGTACCCGTCAACCCCCTGGCAGGTGATCCGTTTTTCCCCGTCCGTGCCCAGAAAGTAGGGGCATCCGGCGTCCTTGTCGTTCCAGTTCGTTCCCATATCAGCCGTCTCCCTTCCCATCATCCTCCCGAAGCATACGCCTTATCGCAGCGATCTGATCCGGGTCTGTGTCCATCCCGGAAGGCTTCTCCGCCTCCGGCGGCCACTTCCAAAGCCCCTGCGTGAGCCATTTCGAAAAGTTGGGAACCCATCTGCCGGATTCCTCTGACCACTGGGCGGAGCGTTTCCATTTGGCAAGGCCATCAAAAACCGTCTGCTCCTCACCCTTGCCGACACTGGATTCAAACGCCTGCCAGCCTTCAGCAGTATTCCCTTGTCTGTGTACGGGGTATGCACACAGGATTCGGTCAAACCATTCTTTTCTTTCACTGTCAGCCGCCCACTCACCGCTTCGGTTCGGTTCGGTTCTATTCGGTTCGGTTCTATTCGGTTCGGTTAGTGTTCCAGTTGGAATCCAGTTGGAATCCGCTTGGAATCCAGTTGGAATCCGTGGGGCCTCTCCCGTGTAAGTTTCAAAAAGCGTCTTACTCCCCGCCACCGGGTGGTCCGTGTAGCTCTTGTTCGGGTTCATCCAGATCCTCGCCGCCACATCCGGATAGTTCAGAGGCTTCATTCGGTCATTTTTCAAGGTATTTGCCATTTTCCAGTGCTTGATAACCACGACTTCCCCGAAATTCAGCACAAAACGCTTACTGATAAGCTCCTGTAGAGCCGCTTCCCCTTTTAGGATTCTGCATGTTACGCCATCGTAATTGTTGCAGAATCCAAGGTCATCCGCAGCCATGACAAGGTGGGCATAGAGAGCTTGCGCCCCCAGGCTCAGTTTGTAAAAGGCGTTGCTTTCCACCACCTTGCTGCTGATGCATCTTCGTGTTGCCACGCTTGTTTCACTCCCTCCTTTTTTGGAATCCAAACGGAATCCATGTGGAATCCAAGTGGAATCCAGAGCATTTTTTCTGGAATCCAAATGGAATCCAGCTTGTTTTCATCTCGCAAACGCCTTGGTTGCGATTCCAGTCGCCTGAAAAACCCTCCGGCAAAAGTCAAATTCGTCTCCGGAAGCGTCGCTAAGGTGGCACAGGTAGATTTGTCTGCATCTAGAAGTGTCCATAGCTCGCAGACATTCCAGCAGCTTTTCAATGTCCATGTGGGTGTTGGCGATCCGGTGTTTGGTCTTCTCCGGCATCTTGTCCAGCCGCTCCAAACGCTCCTTGCAGAAGTTCGCCTCCACCGCTAGAATGTTCACCCCCGGAAACGTATACGGCAGATTCACCGTGTCCGTTGCGAACGCCAGAATGTCACCGTCCTCCTTGCTCTGAATCAGAAACCCCAGCGGTTCCGCCGCATCGTGATAGGTCTCAAAAGGCAGGACGTCCAGCGTTCCGACCGCAAATTGTTCTCCGGACCGTATCTCTTCAAGCAGGGAAAATACAGTCTCCGGCAGCTCCAGTGCCTCAGCCGTTCCACGGCTCATGTATACCGGAACGCCGCTCTCCGCCACCCGCCGGACGGAAAGGCTGTGGTCCTTGTGCTCATGGCTCACAAGGCACCCGTGCAGCCTCGCCAGATCAAACCCGGCCCTCTTCTGCAGCTCCTTGTAGCTCAGCCCGCATTCCAGCAGGATACGGGTATTCCTGTCGGCAATCAGATAGGCGTTGCCCTTGCTGCTGCTCGCCAGTGACGCGATCTTCAAAACGGGGGCCTCCCTCCTGCGGCCTCAGCGGCCCCCTGCCCGGCGTTCTTGTCCAAAACCTCCCCGGTGCTCTGGTCGATTTTGACCTCCTCCTGAGGGACGTAGAGCTTCTGGTACTCCGTGCTCTTCCTGATCTTCTCCTGCGCCCATTCCGGCAGCTTCTCAAAAGCCGCTTGGTCAAACCCGTCATCCAGGTCAAACCAGTAGGGCGTGATGGTTGCTTTAGGCTCCGGAATGCCCGCCGGGATCTGCATAATGCCGTCAATGTTGGCGTACTCTCCCGTGTCGTTCAGCACCACGCTCAGCATGGCGGACTTGCCCAGCAGCGTGTTGGTGTCAAAGCTCATGTACTCGTCGTCCGTCAGCGCCTTGCCGATCCAGCTGCCCAGAAACTTCCGCAGCCCCGAGTTCTGGCTCTTGGCAATGTTAAAGGTACGCCCCAGCACCCGGGGTTCCTGCTTCCCGTCGATCTCCACCGTCTGCCCGATCAGCTCAAAACCGATCATCACCTGGTTGTTGTACCTGGTAGAATCTTTGTATTTGCACAGCTGCTCTCCGATGCCCAGGGAGTAGATGCACACCGCCATATAGGTTCCGCCCGGAACCGGGGGAATGCTGGGCTTCACGTTCTTTCCGATTTTCATACGATTCTCAGCTCCTTATCTTCCTCGCTCACCACCAGGCGGATCACCTGGCTCTGCATTTCTTCCAGTTTGGTAACACTCTCCGCGTTGTCCACAAACAGCGGCACCCGAACCCCGTAAAACTCGCTCAGGGCGTTGATAATGTCCATGCCAACATTGATCTGCATGGCGCTGTTCAGCCCGTTGTAGGGAACGCCGTCCACCGTCACGTCGCACCGCTCTTCCACGCCGCCGTTGGCCTGTTCCCGGAACAGCCGGATCTTTGCCAGCCGGAAGGGTGCGTTCACGGCGTTTTCCAGAAAGCTCGCCTTGAACCTGGTGAATTCCTCCATCTGGTACAGCGTCCGCTCCACCGCCTCCAGCGCCGCGCCCGTGTCCCGGGCCTCCTGCCGCAGCTGTTCCAGCCGTGCCTGGGCATACCGCAGGCTGCCTTCTCCAGCCGCCTCCTGCTGGACTGCTTTCAACTCCGCCATGACCGCCGCCAGCTGCCCATCCAGAGCCGCCCACTTCGTCTGGTACCCGTTTACTGCTTCCAGCTTGTCCTGCTCAAGGCTCCTGATTTCCCCTTCCAGAGCTGCCCGCCGGGCTTCATATTCCGGCATATCCGTAACGGTTTCCGCCGGTGCTTCCCGGATTTCCGCTTCCGCCGCCGCCAGGGCGCTTTCCGCTTCCGCCTTTTCCTGCCCCAGCCGTTCCAGGTCCGCCCGGTAGCCGTCGCACAGCGCCTTAGCGTGGTTCGCCATGCCCTCTATCCGTTCCAGCCGTGCCTTCTTCTTGGCCTCGAAGGCATCGGTCTGGGCTTTCAGCTGCTCAAAAGGCAGGCTCTGCCCGCAGGTGGGACACTTTCCGCCGGAAAAGCTCTCTCCGTTGGTATCTACCCATTCCGCCCGGTAGCTTCCCAGGCTCTTCTCCGTCCGTTCCAGGGCCATGTCCGTGTTGCTGATCTGGGCATTGGTGTAGGTCAGCGTCTTTTCCGCCGCCGTTTTCCGGCGCTTGGCCTCCACCGCCTTGTCCGCGCCCCGCTGCTGCTCCCGGTAGGCCCCGTTCTGGGCTTCCAGTGCCCGCAGCTCCTCCGTTTTTGCGCTCAGGGCGTATCCGATTTCCGAAGCCTTGCTTCCGGCTTTCAGCTTCGCCATCTGCTCCCGCAGGGCGTTTCCAATTCCGTCCAGTTCCAGTGCCTTGGCCTTGGCCGCCGCAAAGTCCTGCCCGCTCAGCTGGTCGATGAACTTCTGGCATTCGCTCATTCTGGCCGGGCCGTCGTTCTTGGCCCCCACCAGCCGCTTTCGGTCCGCTGTCAGCTTCTTTTTCAGGCTTTCCAGCCCCACCCCGGCGCAGCTGTCCTTCAGCTCCCAGAACGCCTCGTTCTGCATCATGATCTGCTCATCCGTCAGGTTCCCCACCATGTCGAAAAGCACCGCCCGCCGCTCCTGCCATTTCAGGTCCGCGCTAAAGTATTTTACGGAGGTCAGCATCCGGAACAGCCCCTCCCCCACCAGCTCCTTCACGGCAGCATCAAAGCCGTTCTTCTTCATGGGTACCCCGTCCACGGCATACTCACTGATGTTGCCGCTGTATTCCGGCGTGGGGCATCCCCGCTTACTGGCCCAGACCTCTTTCAGCGTCCGCCGCAGCACCGTCACCTCGCTGACTTCTCCCAGATCAACCAGGAACTCCGCCGCTACCGCCGTTACCGCCTGATGGTCCGCCACCTGCCCGTCAGCCCCCAATGGCTTGATGGCCTCCGCATCCGCGCTGCCCCGGCTGTCCTTGCCGAACAGCAGCCAGGTCAAGCCGTCGTAAATGCTGCTCTTCCCCGTGGCGTTGTCTCCGTAAATGCTGGTCTCCCGCCCGCCGAAATCAATGGTCAGGCTTTTGTGACACTTGAAATTTTCCAACGTCAGCTTCTGAATTCGGATATCCTTCATTTGACATTTCCTTTCTTTTCGGCTATAATAGCCTTGTTCTCATTTTCTATGCCGTCACCGGAGCTTGCCTCTCCGGCGGCGGCTTTCTTCTTGGCGTACCGCGCCCGGTTGTATGCCTGCTGCTCCATCTTGTGCGCCCGGTAGTAATCCATCCGGTAGGCAATCAGGGCCTCCCGGTGCTTCCGGTAGTATTCCTTCTGATAGGCCCTGACCTTCTCCCGGTTGCTCTCCCGGTATTTCCGGCTCTGGGCGGTTTTGGCCTCCTTGTGCCTTCCCGCGTATTCGCTGCCGTAGGCCAGCCGCTCCGCCCGGTGGTCGTAGTAGTATTGCAGCTGCCTTGACCGCTCCTCCTCCGGTATCCGCTTCTTAGACATAGCGCACCGTCACAGTCAGAGGCGCCTGTTTGTGGTTCCGGTGGATCGCCTCAAAAATCTCCGCGTTCTCCGCCTCAAAGGCCGCGCTGTCCGCCAGAAGCCCTTCCTTCAGGGCTTTGTTCTCCGCCTCCAGGGCCTTGATTTGCTGGCCGCATTCGTCCAATATCGCCAGATCTGAGGCGCAGCCCGTCAGGTCAATTTCCGTGTCCGGCTCACTCACCGGGAACACGGCGTTGACCGCATCAATGGTGGAATCCATTCCGTCGATTTCCGGTGGCAAGTCTTTTTGAACCATGTCCCAGAAATTTTCCTCTGCCATTTTCAGGGCGGCGATCTCGTTCTCGTCCCGCTCAATGGTGAACACATAGAATCCGATGCCCAGGACCAGAACCGCCAGATACCAGCGGTCGAGGCCGGAGACCATCAGATAGTGAACGCACTGGCAGTAGTAGGTTGCCGGGAAATCGCCGTTCTTGAACTTCGTCAGGTTCAGGGCATTGGTGGTCTTGATTTCAAGCCCCGCCCGTTCGCCGATCACAAGCCGGTCATAATTTGCGTGTGCGTATGGCATATCGTCCCGGAAGACGGTGTAGTTCTCCCGGCGGACCTTCTTGCCGGTGGCCTCCATAAACCTGCGTGCCACATAGTCCTCAAGGTCTGTGCCAAGCCGTACCGCCTCTTTTTCGGAAATGTCCTCCGGAATGACCTTGCCGGTTTTCTCCGCCCACAGGGCGTATGGGGACTTGTGTGGGTTCAGCCCCAGAATAGCGGCGGCATCCGACCCACCGATGGTGGAGGAGCGGAGCTTCGTCCACTCTTCCTTGCTCATATTGGAGGTAGGAATTTTTCTCAGCATCACTCCACCTCCGCAGCCTCGTTGAATTCCTCCATCGCCTCGATGCAGCTCAGGTGATAGAATTCATCGTGCTTCTCGATGTAAATGAGCTTGGAATCCGTGATAGGGGAGCAGCAGTGGGCGCATACCGGGAACCGAGAGAGGTAGTTGTCCCAGTCGGATTCTCTGGCCTCTGCCTGCCTCCACGGCTCGTAGCATTCAGGAATGTTCATTTCTGTACCTCCATTGCCACCTGGGTAGCGGCTCCGGCCATAGCCACAGTCACGGCGTAACCCATAGACACGGCACCGGTGCTACCCAGGATTGCCGCTGCCCCAGCGGTTGCCATCATGCCCGTTGCCACGATGACGTTTTCCAGGCTGGGGATCTGATTCCGCTCCACAAAAGGGGCTCGGTTGGCCCGACAAGCCATCTTCACGGCATCGTCCATGTGGGCCTCGTTCCAGCGGTCGGACCATTTCTGGCCAAGCCGGTCTTTCATTGCCTGAATCTCTTGGGGAGTCGCATCTTTTGCACTCATTTTGTGTTCTCCTTGTAAGGCTTAAGGTCAAAAGGGCTGATGCACTGGGAGAAGCCGTCATCCGATTTACAGAAAAAAGTGCCACTATCGCGAAAGGCGACAGCTGTTACAATCGTCCCATCGCTGAAGCAGTGAAGAGGGCGGTACGAATTACCGGTAACTACGAACTTATCACCGAGGTTTATCCGACGGGCTTCGCTGTGCTTATTGGTCGCTTTCTCCTGAAAAAGCCGTTCCACGGCGATTCTCGCACCCTCTGCCATGCTGTACTTGTCCTTGGGGTTACACCGGGCGTTTTCGACTTTAACAACCTTGCCGTCCTTGACAAGCTCCGCTACGGTCAGCCGGTCGTGGAAGCGAACGGAAACAGAGAACTTCGGCTCGACAAGGCCGGCAATCCAGTCCTCACAGAACGCCCACATACCGTTTCCCACAGTACGAAAAAATCTTGCCGGATATGTCGCTTCCTTAAACCTGTAGATTGCTCCAAGCGTTTCTTCCTCAACTTTTGATACAGTCAGCGTTTTGCCAAGGTACTGCACCATCGGATCAACAAAACGAGGGCTTGCGGGCCGCTCACTCACGATCCGCACCTTATCTCCAACCTTATACTTTGCCATAAAAAATCTCCTTTCACAGTTCCGGCTTCACGCCGTATTTTTCAAAAAACCATTTTTCGTAGGCCCCAATATCGGCCATTACAAAAGCCAGGGTCAGTTTGCCTATGTCCCGGATTGCTGCCTGGTGGGAAAGCTCTGCCTGTATCGCTTGCAGATCCTCTCCGCCCGCATCAGGAACTCGTCTGTTTTCGGGCTGACCAGGCTCCCCGCCAGAGCGCTGCTCACGGTGGTCTTGCTGATCGTGAAGCCCTCGTTTTCCAGCTCCTGAATGAGCCAGCCGTAGGTCAGCTTGTTCATGGTCACGGTCATGCGAATAAACATCGCTTTCTGCACCCGCTCTCTGGGTGTCCGGGGCATGGTTGCCTGGGTTTCCAACTTTCAAAACACTCCTTCCTTTCTTGGTGAATTTGAACAAAATTCAGAAAAACGGTTGCTTTTCCGAGTGGCGTATGCTATATTGGTTTTGCTGAAACAAATAAACCATTCGCCACTCGCCGGAGCCGGAACCTCTGAAAAATTGGGTTCCTACCCCGAGGATTTTTGTACTCATTTTTCGTGAACTGGTGTTCATGGCTGTATTATAGTTCGGTAAGTTAAGAAAGTCAAGAACATTAGTTAAGAAAGCTCTCTTTCTACCATCTGCACAAAAATGGAAGGTGTTTTTACACTATGTTTTACAAAAAGTTTATCGAACTATGCAACGAGAACAGAGTAACCCCTTCTTACGTTGGAAATCAAATAGGAGTATCAAAGGCGGCTGTATCTGGGTGGAAAACAGGTTCCATGCCTAGAGACACCCAGCTGGCAAAAATCGCTGACTACTTCGGTGTTCCTTTCTCCTACTTCTCTGAGGAAACCCCGGAAACGGAAAAGTCCCCGGCTCCCGACAGGGAAACCGAGGATTTCGCCAGATATTTTGCCATGCTCACGCCGGAGCATCAGCAGCAGATTCGTTCTGCAATGGCTGAGTTGATAAAAGAGCAGCTTCAAGGGTAAGTATCTTCCTCTTATTCTCTTCGTTCAGCTGTTCCCACATTTCCAAAACCTCTTCCAACATTGTCGCCGCCCCTTTACAAGTTATTATCGAATGTACGTTCAATTCATACCTTATGTATAGCACTTGAAATGTCCGATAAAACGGACTAATAATTGCCCCGCCGCCCGTGCCACAAGGCAGCGGGGCTGCCACCGGATGCGTTTATCCCTTGCCGGTTGGCGTACCATTATGGTACTCTGCGACGGTAGGTTTCGTAAATACGCACATCAGAAATTCCGGTGCTCTCAGGAAAATCCACCGTTCTGTATTAGAAATGTAAGGGGGCAAACCATGGCAAACCAGCAAATCATTCAGCAAATTTCTACAATTTGCGAAAATCTTCCTACGAAAATGAAGAACGCCAAGGAAGACCAGCGTAAAACGAACCAGCAAATCATAGACAGCACCGGGCTGAGCGAATCTACCGTCAAAAAATTTTTCTCAGGGCATCTATCCGGTCCAAGCATATATGATGTTACGGCCATAGCCATTGATCTGGGCCTTTCTCTTGATGAACTGATGGAGATTTCACCGCCAAGGCAAGACCAAAGCGCTGAAATTGCGCAGCTAAAAACCGAGCTCGCCCACAAAGAGGAAATGATTGCTGAGAAGGGCAAAGCCATATCCAGGCTGGAAGACAGAAGCCACATAATGGAAAATGAAATTTCTACAGTCCGTAGTAACTGGAAGGAAATTGCCTATGTAACATCTGGTCTTTCTGTGCTGTTTGGTTTGCTCCTGATGGTATATGTAACCTTGGACGCTAGGAATCCAAATCTTGGCCTAATTAGGGGCACCACAACAGCCCCAATTGTGTACGTTGCGGCTTTTTCCATTATCGGAATGTGCTTGTATATCGTCCGAACAGTGGCAAGGCGAAACGCAAAAGGGAGGAAACGGGATGCAAACAATGCCCATTGACCTGTCGGCGCTGACTCCGGAGGAAAGGCAGCAGTTTGCGGAGAATCCTTCTGTGCTGTCCACAGACTGCGTGGCCACCTGCTGCCTGTATATGCGCTATTCCTCCGACCGGCAATCGGAACAGTCCATAGAGGGCCAGCTCCGGGAATTGATATCATACTGTATCCGGCAAGAATACCGTATTGCCGCCGTGTATGTGGACCGGGCAATATCTGCCCATACCAGCATGGCAAAACGTGTAGCATTTCAGCAGATGCTTGCAGACAGCAAGCGAGCCGCATGGAACACCGTGCTCGTGTGGAAGCTTGACCGCTTCGCCCGGAACCGTCAGGACAGCGCCGCCGCCCGTGCCCTTCTGTACAAAAACGGCTGCTGCGTGGAATCCGCCACGGAGGCCATTTCCGCCACCAAGGAGGGCCGTCTCCTGGAATCTGTCTTGGAGGGTCTGAATGAATATTACTCCGACGAACTCCGGGAGAAAATCATCCGCGGCAACCGGGAAAGCGCCCTAAAAGGGAACGCCCTGGGTGGTTCTGTTCCTCTTGGTTACAAAATTGAAAACAAAAAATGGGCGATTGACCCACTAACCGCACCATTGGTGTCTGAGGCTTTCGACAGATACGCAAGCGGGGATACTGTAGCCGCCATCTGTGATGATTTTAACGCCAGAGGCTACCGTACAGCAAAGGGTGCTAAATTTAATAAAAGCAGTTTCAAGAATATCTTCCGAAACGAGAAATACATTGGCGTATACAAATACAAGGATATTCGTCAGGAAGATTCTGTTCCGAGAATTGTCACAGACGATGTGTGGGCAAAGGTCAAAGCTCGTCTGAAAGTCAATGAGGCAGCCCCTGCCAGGGGAAAGGCCAAGGTGCCATATCTACTCGCCGGTAAAATTTTCTGTGGCCATTGCGGCTCTCAGATGGTCGGAGAGTGTGGCAGGAGCAAGAACGGCCATACCTATAATTACTACTCCTGCGCAGGTCGCAAAATCCGAAGGGCCTGTAATAAAAAGCCAATCCCGAAGGACTGGATAGAGGATATCGTTGTCCAGGATGCCTTGGAGGTCCTGACGGATGATGTCATTGATTATGTCGCTACCGTCGCCGCCCGCCAGTCAGAAGAGGAAATACAGCAGAATACCAACATCCCCGCTATCCGGGAGCAGATCGCCGATATTGAACGCAAGGTGCGTAACCTGACCAAGGCTATAGAGACCAGCGGCATGGCCCCTGACACGCTGGTATCCAGGATTGCAGAATTGGAGTCCCAACGCAAAGGATTATCCGCCCAGCTGTTGGAAGAGCAGCACTCCGTCATCCACCTAACCAAGGACATGGTGGTCTACTACCTGGAATCCGTTCGTAAGCAGGCCGTCCCGCTGGAAACCCAGAAAAAGATGCTCATAGACCTGTTTGTCAACTCCGTCACAGTTTACGACGATGACCCGGGCTATTTCAAAATCACAACCGCTTACAATTTGTCAGCAGTTCCGACAAAAACATATCGTGTTTCTGCATCATTTGTAGAAGCCGGGAGTTCGGATACGGGGCCGAATGGTCCACCATTGGACGCAAATCCGAACACGATAACCGTTTCCGGAATGGTCT
>ERZ773235.2651-NODE-2651-length-14386-cov-3.498011_pt1 | contig 14386 bp, 13 predicted proteins | sample MGYA00580522_ERZ773235 | MGnify/ENA primary metagenome ERZ773235 (study PRJEB29015, sample SAMEA2737797) | human gut metagenome | biome: human gut; feature: human-associated habitat; material: faeces | place: China | collected 2012 ...
AGAAAAAGGAACAATACCAGAAGTAAAAGTTGGAGACATAGTAGCATATAAAATAACAGTTGAAAATACATCAGACATAGAGCTATATAATGTAACAGTAACAGATGATAGAAAAATTAGTTTATCATTAGAAGACATAGAAAATGAAGAAAACTTTACAAATAATGTTGGAACAATATCAAGATTAGGTGTAAAAGATTCAGAAACATCACGCAAAGATTTTATAGTATATTACAAAGTAAAACCAGAAGATACAAGTGTAGCAAGAAACCAAATCATAAATACAGCAACAGCTACAGGAAATTATCAAGATAGTAATGGAAAAAATAAAACAGTAGAAAACAGCAATACAGCAGAAATTACAGCAAAAGCAATAGACAATATCAAGATTTTAAAACAACAATTTATAAACACATCAACAACACCTGCAGCTAATGGAACACAAGTAAAAGAAAATGATAAAATTAATTACAAAATAACAGTAACAAACACAGGAAATACAACATTAACAGGAGTAACTATTACAGACGAAATGACAAATAATATGGGTACTATCCAAATATCAGAAGCAGACAAAAATATAGGAACATTAGCACCAAAACAAAGTAAAACAATTCAAGCAAAATATGATACTGTAAGAGCAGACTTTGGTGAGGTTTCAAAAGATATAATAAATACAGCAACAGTAAATGCTAAAAACGAACAAGGTAACGCAATGGAACCAAAATCTAGCTCAGTAAAAGTAAGTACAATTACAGGAAAAGCACAATTTACAGCCCAAAAATCAAGTGTATTAACAAAAACAAACAAGGAACATGATAAAAATATAGCTGAATATGGTGATACAATAAAATATAGTATAACAGTAACCAATAATGGTAATTTATCAGGAACAACAACTGTAAAAGACAAAGTTCCAGAAGGAACAACATTATTAACAACAGGAACCAATTTAAAACCAGCAGAGTTAGAACAACTAAAATCAGAAACAGGACTAATAAAAGATATAGAACTCAAAGCAGGAGGAAGTTATACAATTACATTTACAGTTAAAGTAACAGGAACACCAGGTTCAAAAATAACTAATACAGCAGACTATAAAAAAGAAGAAAATACTAACACATTTGATAATGTCAAAGATCCTAAAACACACCCAGTAGAAAAAGAAGTAAAACTAACTAAAAAATCAGAAAAAACAATAAATAGTAATGTAGTTTTAGTAATAGATGTTTCAGGAAGTATGGCAGAAAATGATAGATTATCAAATGCCAAAGTTGCAGCAAAAAAATTGATTAAAGGAATTGACTTTGAATCAGGAGGACAAATAGGAATTGTTACATTTAGTAGTAATGGAAATAGTGACAATGCAAAATATCTAAATATCTCATCCAATACTAAAAATTATGCTACAAGTTCTGCAGACGTAAAAGAGTTAGAAGATAAAGTGGATGGATTAAAAGCTTATGGAGGAACACGTATTGCAGACGGACTTGTTAAAGCAAAATCACTAATAGAGGAAATGTCAAGAAAAAAACCAAAAAATAATAATATTGTAATAGTTCTAAGCGATGGAGACTACAGTGTCGGAAGATATGATAAAAATACATTAAAAAGTTCTGCAGGTGAAACAGTAAGTAGAGTTACCCAAAAAGCAACAGCTTTGAAACAAAGTAATGCAAAACCAAAAGTATATTCAATAGCTATAGTAAGTAATGAAGAACAAACACCAGGAAACACAAATATAATGACAGAAGTTATACCATCAGATCCAAAAAACTATATAAAAGCAACAGACGGATATCAAAATATAATAGATGCATTCAAAAAAGTAGAAAGTGAAATAGGAAAAGATGTAGTTGAAAATAAACTTTCAAGTGAAGGAAAAATAGAATTAACCAATTTAAAATTAGGATCAACAGTGGTAATAAAAGTAAATGGAAAAGCAATTACAAATGTAGATTCACATTTAAAAACAGAAAAAGGAAAAACATATTTAGATTTAAGTACATTTAATGCAGATGCAAAAATAGAAATTGAATATAAAACAAATTAATATAAAAGACCAGTTTAAAAGCTGGTCTTTTAAAAAACCTAAAATAATGCAAAAAGAGAAGACCATTTTTTTGATCTTCTCTGTTCCTGTTGAGTCAGGCTATAATTCAAAATATATATTAAATAACAATATTTACAATAGTTAAAAATAAAGCGTATAATAAAGTTTTAATAGATATTCTAACAGTTGTCTTTTTAACTTTATTAATTACCATTAATCTATGTTCTTTTCTAACTGTTAAAGCTAAACAATTAGTTTTTGGATAAATGTTTTCCTGTGTATTCATAATAATCAACTCCTTAGTCTTGTGTAATTTAAAAAATCTTAAGTAAAACTATCTATAGTTTAATTTTACGACAAAAAAATGGAGTTGTCAACACTTTTGTAACAAAAAAGTAATGATTTTGTAATAAAAATGTAACATTTATGACAAAAGTGTAATAATTATGATAAAAGTGTGATAATTTGATGATTGTAATAAACTTTATAAATATTTAGAGTTTTATCAGTTTTTCCCAACTTAAAAAATCTTTACCAAAGTGACCATAATTAGTAGTAGATTTATAAATAGGTTTTCTTAAATCTAAATAATTTATAATCCCTAAAGGTGTTAAATCAAACTTATTCTTAATCTTTTCTAAAATTTCATTTTCAGGAATTTTATTAGTATCAAAAGTATCAATAAAAATAGACAATGGTTCTTTTAAGCCAATAGCATAAGATACTTGTAATTCACATTTATCTGCCAAGCCATTAGCCACAACATTTTTAGCAATATGACGCATCATATAAGCAGCAGACCTATCAACTTTTGTACAATCCTTTCCAGAAAAAGCACCTCCACCATGTCTAGCATAACCACCATAGGTATCAACAATAATTTTTCTACCAGTCAAACCAGTATCACCCAAAGGTCCACCAACAATGAATTTACCAGTAGGATTAATATAAATTTTAGTGTTTTTATCAATATATTTTTTTTCGTTATCATTAATTGGAATTCTTTCAAACTGCTTAGTAATTGATTCAATATCATCTTCTTCAACAGCTCCTGTAATAACAAAAACGATATTTTCCTTACAAAATATATCCTTTTTATATTTTACTAATTCCTCTAAACTGATTTTTTTTATAACTCGTTCTTCTCCTAGTATTGATTGCGATAATGAATGTTCTTTCCAAATTGCTTTATCCGAAATCTGCTGTAGTTCCTCTTCATCCTCTTTTTCATATATTTCATTGAGAACAATCTTTTTTTCACTTTCCAGCTGCTCATCTGTCCAATTAAATGTAGTTAATATTTTTTTAAAAAGCAACAAACTCTTTTTCAAATATTGGGGTCTGACTTTCATTCTGTAATTCATCATCTCTTTGTATGTTGTACCTTGCAAAGAGCTTCCCATACATTCTGTCTCTTGATATATCTCTTCTTGAGACATTTCACCAAGTTGTCTAAAATGTATATGTTCAAGCAAATGTGTAATTCCATTATTTCTTTTGGTTTCATATCTCGAACCTGCTTTCACATATAATCCAATTTCAACTGATTTTGCATATTGAATTGGATAAAATATAACTGTTAATCCATTTGACAATTTGCTTACTCGCATGTATCTTTTCTCCCTTACTAAACTAAGTTATATAAAACAGTATATATGTTTATTTTGGTAAATTCTGTTTTTTCATGCATCAACATTTCTTCCAAAAATTTTATTAATTCATTTTCTTTGTGAATCTTAACCGCTATATCTCCTAATGATATTATTGCGTATCCTCTTACATAACCGCTTGTATCTTTTTTTGCTATTTTTTTAGTATATTGTAAGTTGTAACCGATTCACTTATGCCCAACGAATCACATGCTTCAGTTCTTACCAGCCATTCCTTATCATTAGTTAAGCGTAATAATATTTCTTCTCCTTTTTCATCACTTGAGTCGACTAAAATTCTTGCAACAATAGCTCTAATAGTCAGTTCTTTATCATACGATAATTCCTTTAATATGCTATAATCATCTTCATCGAATTCCTCCTCATATGCTTTATCATCTAACCGTGTCAATACTTTTATTTTTTCTTTATATTTCATTCTTTCAATCCTCCTGTAAATGTGTATATTTTCCAACAGGTTAATGTAATTTTATAGTTCTCTATCCCAAAATAAGTCGTTTTTTAAATCGTTTATTAATTCTTCTATCGAGTTAATTACAATTCTTTTATTCTCATTACTTCTACGTTCCTTTAATACCCTAAGTATTTCATCTTTATTATTTTCACTTGCAATATAATCCAGACTATTTATTACTGAAATCCTATTTATATAATTTTTTTCATTAATCATTTCCAATAAATTATATAAATAATTTTCTTTTCCAATAACGTATAACGATGTGTATATACATATTTTTATAAATGGCTTTTCCTTGTTTTTTATTTTTCCTTCTAAAAATTCTACAAGTTCATTTTCTTTATGTAACCTACGTGCAACATCTTCCAATGATCGTATTGCATAGCCCCTTACATTATCTGCTTTATCTATTTGAGCAATTTTTTTTAATGTCTCATATTCCACTAAAGTTTTACCAATACATAATGAGTCACATGCTTCAGCTCTTACTGATGAATCATTATCACCAGTCAATCGTAACAATATTTTTACACCTTTATCAGTATCAGAATGAATTAACATCTCTGCAACTTTTTCTCTTATACCATTTTCTTCATCCCATGATAATTTATCTAATACTTGCAATTCATATTCATTAAAGTTTCTTTCCTCTATATTTTTTTCTATCTTCTCCAACAAATCATATTTTTCCTTGTTTTTTATGTATATATAATCTCCTACAATTATATCTGCATATTCTTTAGCCTGTCTCTCTTCTCCTATTTCTGTTAATTTTATTTGATTTATCCATTGAAAATAGTGCGTCAATTCATGAGCCATAACATGACAATATGATATTAATACATTCCTCCTTCCTCTTTTTATTTTTTCTTTACAATAATCTCCTACTGAAATTCTTATAAATGGTTCTTCAAGTTTATCATAGGGTCCCCAAAAAGTACCATCTACCAATTCACCATCTATAGCCTTGATTTTCATTTTAGATTTTACATATACATTTACTCTATACGGAAAACTATATTCTTTCCTTAAGTGTTTTGCAAAATCCTTTAATGCTAATTTAACTTCTTTATCAACATTAACATCAAATCTCAATCTTAAACCATTGCGTATATTATTACCTTTATAAACTTTTTTCCAATTGTCGCAATTCCATATATTCATATTATTTTCTTCCTTTATATTTATTATGACCTCTATCTGGTGTATGTTTTTTTGGTTTAGCTGGCATATTATTCCTCTTATTGTTTTTAGGTTTGTAGTTTTCTTTTGTTCTATTCTTATTTTTATTTTCTCGCCCTTGCTTCTTTTGATTTTTTCTACCATATGGATCTGGATTGTATTCTTTTGTTTTATGTCTTTTTGCCGACACAACATCAATAGCTTCTTTTGTTACTACAATAGATACTACTGCACTTATAAAATAATATTCAACTAATGGAATCGCTACTACAAAATGTCCACTCGGATCTACATAATTAATAGGATTTCCTCCACAATACGCGTACAAATTCCATGTTTCATAACTATCTATTTCTCCCCTGTAACTGTCCTGCGTAATAAATGTAGCTGTATCAGGGTTATAATATCTTGAATTAAAATAATAAAGTCCTGTTAATTCATCATATACTCCTGATGTGTAGCATATTTCATTATAGAAATTTAAATTTCCGACCTTTGTTGTTTTTCCATAATCTCCATATTTGTAACTTGCTATCGCTTGTCCGCTTTCATCTATTATATTGGATACACTTGTACGTATATCTTTGTTGTAAAAGTATGAATGCTCACCCTCATTTTCATAACGTATTGTCGCAATAATATTATTCTGAGGTCCTATAATATTATGACTTGTAACATTTCCACTTTCATCCGTTGTATATAATACAACCTCTCCCTGATAAAAATAATTAGTTACTGTTCCATTATCATTTTTTTCAATTCTTTTTCCGTCATAATTATATGCATTTTCCTGTGTATACCTTATTTCTCCATTTGTATTTCCATTTCTACATATAACCTTTGTCAACTGATTGTTTACATCATATTCTTTCTGTACTGTCTCAGTTATTGTCGATGTTTCACCTATCTAAAAAAATCCTTAAGCATTAACCTTTCCGGTAAGTGAGATTCTATATGACACACCTGGTTATGCTTAAGGATTATGTTTTAATGTTATTCACAATACAATCTTTAGTATTTAATTTTCAACTTATTAATGTAACATTACAGTATATTTGCCACACCTATATGTATTAATGCCACACTTCACTGCTATACTTTGCTCCTGCTTCTACTAATTTAGAACCTGAATAAATTTTAACAACGACCTGTACTCTGTAATAATATCCCGAATCAACACTTACTGTTTTTGATAGTGTTTTCTTTCCTGTTCCTGAATAAGTCTGTGTCCATGTTTTATATGGTGTATATGCCTTATCACTCTTTGTACATCTTTGTAATGTCATTGTTATTTCGCAGGTTTTGTTGGCTGTCATTTTACATATACCCTCACATGCAGCCTTGTTTCCACTAATTGCTAATGTTGAAGTAATCTGGCTCATATTGGTATATCTTGGTGTTACACCCTCTATATCCGCATTTTGTAATTCCTGTGCTGCTACATTTGTATATGACATCATTACTACAACTCCCAAAAACATACATAAAAATTTTCTAAATCTCTTCATTAAAATTTCCTCCTCTAAAATTTTAGTTCTTTTTCACACTCTCCGCTACCTTAACCAATTCTTCTTTGGTCACTCCGATTCCTTCTACTTCTATAAAATAATCATTCTCTTTCCATAACAACTTATTTGTATTTCCAATTTCCTCATACTCTTTTTCAACATACATAGCTCTTTTTCCGTTGATATCCAAATATTCAACTTTTGCATTTTCCGTATCTATTGAATATGTTGTACTATCAATGTCCTGTTCAAATGTAATGCTATTGTCATTTACATCTGCATATTCTATGCATCTTGATAATGTGCTACACGATGACGTTAATGTACTAAATCCTTCCGGCAAATATGTTACATTGTATTCTTCTGTCCATTCAATATCAAACCTGCCCTCGCTTACCCTTGAACTATTTTCTTTATTAACATCATTAGACTGAATCTGTGTAGCTACTTTAGACTCCTTAACAAGAAATCCCAAAGTTGCGCTTCTCATGGCCGGTACTGATACAACAGATATATTAAACACAATCATAACTACCGCAACAGCCACCGATGCCTTGTAAAACAGGGGAATTCCGTTCTTTTTTTCTTTACTTTTGTTGAATTGCACTTTTTGATTATCAGTAAACAAATCATCCATAAACTTTGTATAATTTTCAGGTAGCGGCTCCCCACTCTGTTTATTTAATTGATTTGCTTCCTCAATGATTTTTTTTCCTTCGTATTCAACATATGTTGATGATGCTTTTTTTAATAATTGCTCAAGCCCTCTTTCATTTCTTATCTTCATTACTCTATCTCCATCTCTTTTTTAATAATATTGAAAAGACGCTTCTTCGCTCTTCCCACATATACATGAACCTGTTCCTGCTTTATGTGAAACATCTCACTTATTTCCTTTTCGCTCATATTCCACAAGTACTTATACACAATCAACTCTGCATCCTTTTGCGACAATTTATCCATATAATTTTTCAAATTGTCCTGCAATTCTTTTCTAGCACAAATTATTTCCGGATATTTGCTTTCATCGTCATCAGGTATCTTTTCAATTTCATTATCTTCAAATCCAAAGTTTACATGTGTATTTTCGCGTTTTCGCTTTCTTGTATAATCAATTGAAATATTCCTGATTATACTAATCAAATAAAACGCAACCTGAGGTTCCTCTAGTTTTCGTATCTTTTCATAATTATTAAACACTTTTATAAATGCTTCGCTTACCATATCATCGGCTATGTGATAATCTCCCACTATCTCATGGGCCCTAGCCCTCATAATACGGTAATACTTTTCATACCAACCGGTTATCTCCCTTTTCTTTTTTTCATTGTTAATCTTCAATTGCGCAATTCCTTTTTCACTGGTAAAATTTCTCCCCTATATTATAAACGATATTAGAGCATAAAACCGAACACATTTTAATGAAAAATTTTATAAATTTCACTAAAATATGTTCGGTTTGCATTTTTCTTTATTTATTCATGGTTATGCAATACTTTTCTAATTCCGCACTACTTAAACTTACATTATTTTTAATCACATTTTGAGTTGAATATTTAGCTATTTTTTCATCTTCCGGAAAATTTCTTATATAATCTTTTCCTTCTGATTTAAAAATACATTCATAATCATTTACCGGATCATATGCATTTTCAACCAAATTGCTGTCCATTAAAAATAATATATACTTGTCACCAACATTAGGATATTCTGAATCTGTTGTTTTCTTTTCTATTAATGTATTTTTTCTTTCTTCTACACTTAATTCTTTAAACTTTTCATCTCCTACATTTTCAACTAACTGTTCTACTGTCATATAACCTCCATACAACAAAACCGTTATTTTATCATTCGTATTTACACTTCCTTTAAACTTTTCATTGACTTTTAGTTCCATAACAGTATATGGCTCTCCATATAATACTGTAAAAAACGTATTTTCAACTTCTCCTTCAACGATATACTCAGAATTATTATATAATCCTTCTATCTCTTTACATGATTTTGCAAATGACATTGATGATTTAACAGAAGCCGCCTCTTCCTTCTGTTTTTCCGTAAATTTCATTTTTTTTATGTTTACAGTTTTATCAACTACATTTGTTTTATTATCATTTGTAACCTCAGTTACTTCTTTTTTAGTATTTCGATATGTCAACTCATTTGTATTATTTTGACATCCACTTAGCATCAAAACTATTGATATTATTAAACACGTATAAATTAATTTACTATTCATTTTTCCACCTTCCTCGTCTTTTATTTGCGAAACATTCTACTTATATATATGATTTATATTATTGCAGTCAACTTTTGCCGGCTTATTTCTTTCAATCGCTGTATTTCCATTATCTGACAATATATATCTATCATCATAATTATACATAATAGAACTATTTTGTTTATTTGGCTGGTGGCTCAATCCCATTGCATGACCTATTTCATGCCCAACTAATCCTGTCTTTTTTCGTTGTCCATAGTCTTTGGTTTTATCAGTATCTATATATATAATGTTCCATGTCCAATCTTGTATTGACTGATCATCAACTAACGTACTATATGAATAATAATCTGTCTTTCCAGTTGTATCTCCACCTAAAGTAGTTGTATGTAATTCTATTGTTGCATCACTTTTATTTGAAGATTCTCTAAAAGAAATCGATGTTGTAACACCTGGATCTGATGATGTATTTATCCAATACGAAAATGCATTTCTAATTCTACTAGAGTAATTACTTGAAAAATTCGAATTAATCCAATAATACCTCTTATTATTTCCATAATTTCCTACACCACTTAATATTTTTTTATCATTGAATGTCTTTTTCCCATGTGTACATGATTCTGTGACTGCCATTATTGGAGCCGTTGTACATAAGGATGTAATTCCAACCACTAACATAATAACTATATTTCTTTTTTTCATAGTTAATCCTCCATTTTATTACATCTAATCAACTTAGACCATTCTCCAAAGTTCTTTTTCCCATCAATTATCTTATAAGCCCTAACTTTTAAGTAATAAGTTTTATTGGCATTCACTTTTCTTATGACACCTTTATTTTTCTTTACATTAACTGTTTTCTTACTTTTCGTTAATTTTTTATTTTCTCCAACTTTTATCACATAGCCATCTGCATTTTTAACTTTTTTCCATGTAATATTTAATTTTTTATTTTTTAACGTAGCTTTAACATTTCTAGTTTTATTAATCTTTACACTTATAGGTTTAGTCAATTTTATCATTACAGATGAATCTGAAAATTCTGCTGTAAAATAACTTTCTCCCTCTGGTAAAGTCTTAACATATTCTTCTTTTAATGTTATCTTCATAACATCCGATATAGTTGATACTGTATAATTAGATTCATCAACTTTTATTCCTTTGTATGTCAATTGATTAAATAAATCTGCATAAAATGTGTGTGAAAATGTATTTGATTCCAATAATGCTTCGGCATTTCCACTTCCGTTCCATTTTGAAAAAGAAAAGCTTGCATCCTTAAAGTCAATTTTATGTGTCACAACATAAAGTCTAATAGGAATAATCGCCTTAGCAAATACAGCTTTAAATGAGTACATTCCATCCTGCAGACTTTTTAGATAACTTTCATTTAAACTAATAACAACATTTCCTTTCTGTTCTGCTACAGAAAATTGACTATTTGAAACTGTATTCTTATTACATTCCAAATATTCAAATTCATTATATTTAGCAACATCCGAACCTTTTGTCAAATAATCGTTACCTATTGTGACAGATGCATTTCCATTTCCGTTCCATGTCCCAAACATTAAATATCCATCTTGATATGTAACCTTTGTAGTATTTCCATATACATTAAGACACATCATTGTCAAAACAGATACCATTAATAATATTAAAGCCTTACCTCTTACCTTCTTTGACATAATTATTGTCTCCTCTCTCTATTATTATTTCACATTATTTAGTTACTCAAAAATATCATATAAATCTTTTATAGTTTTACTTATTCCTGGTTATGCTATATTTTATTTTATCATCATATTAATTTCATTAACCATTTCTCCAAGCCCATTGTTGTTTTGTTCTTTTGTTAGTTCTTTAATATAATTCTGTGGATTAATTGTTTTTCCATTGTATGATACTTCACATATTTTGAAATTTCTCAAATCCATACCAAGCATATATTTCTCATAATCCAATTCTTCTTTATCGCTATAGTAGTTTTTCTTTTCCAACTTATCATAAAATTCATCATGTACAAATTCGATATTTTTTACTGTTGATGAAAGTTCTATCTTTTGCAACTCACTACAATTAATATTCCACACTTTTGTTCCCACTTCATACATTCCATAAAGAAATGCTGATGACTCTACTGTTTCACATCCCTGCTCAACTTTAACTTCTTTTCGTCTTGATGGAATTCTTATAAGCTTCTTTCCATCTTTTGAATAAATTACACCATTTATTGATTTGTAATTAGGGTCATTTTCCATTACTTCGAAATTGTTTGTCGGAATTGAAGTTATTACATCTATATTTAATGGAGTATTAAATTTTACTGTTTCGATTTTTCTATTATGCTCAATTCTTGTTAACTCTCTATTCGTATAATATTTTGCAACATCACTTCCTAAGCATTCAAAGTTTCCCGGCATAGTAACTTCAGTAAGATTTACACATCCCCTTACTATATTTGCCGCAATCTTTTCTACACTTGCCGGAATTACTATTTTTTCTATTCCGGTTGCTGCAAATGCATATTTCCCTATTTCTTTAACCGTACCTGGAATATTTATTTCTTTTAAATTTTCGCTTCCACTGAATGCCGCTTGTGGAATCTGTTCAATTCCTTCTTCAATATTTACTTTGCTTAAACTATCAATTTCTGAAAAATTAGGAATTTTTCCCTGTCCCTTTATATTCATTACTCCATTTTTTAATGTAATCTTTCCGCCTTTAATTGGCATATTTATGTATTTTGTTTTTGTAAAATTAATTGCATCTTCTTCTAACTCTACAACTGATTTAAATTTAACATTTTTAACTTCAGATTCATTAAATGCATGGCATCCGATTTTATTTAATGTCTTTGGAAATTCTATTTTTTTGATTCCTTTAACAAATCTAAATGCATCATCACAGACAGATTTTACACCTTCTTTGATAATTACTTTCTTTATCTTTCCACTATATTTTCCGGCATCAAATGTCATACTTTCCGGCATTTTTCCCTTACCATATATAGTGAGAACACCTTTTTTAAGTTTCCATTTAACTTTATTCTTTTTATTATTTTGCTTAATATTTTTTGTAGCAGTAGCTCGTTTTGCAGCATATACATTTGTTGATGCATTATAGGTACTCAAACATGATAGCATCATAGCTGCCACTAACATTATTGTGATAAATTTCGATATTCTTTTGCTCATAGAATTACCTCCCACAAGATTGTAATTTCATAATTAACAACTTTTTACTGATTTGACTTAATAGTGTTGTTTAATTCATCAGTCAAATCAAGCACACCATTATTTCTTGTTTTACCAAAAATCTGTTTAATAAACGTTTGTGTTTTTACTGTTCTTCCTTTATAAGTTATTTCCTGCAAATTAAAATCTCTCATACTTAAAGTTTCTATTGTTTCCAGATAATCTCCCATTTTGTTACACTGCTTTTTTTCTGTCCTATCATAATAATTATCTGTTTCAAGACAAATCTGCTTAACTGAATTTGCAAGTTCTATTTTTGTCAAATTACTACATCTTAAAAACCACTCATCGCCATCGCTTTCATACAATCCATAAAGAAACGCTGATGATGCTACATATTCACATCCATCTTCAACTTTTAGTTCTGTTCTCTTTGATGGCACTCTTACTAAATTTCTTCCGTCTTTTGAATATATTACTCCATTTATCACTTTATAATTCGGGTCATTTTTTGCCACAACAAAATTATTTGTGTCAATACCTGATATAACATCTACATTCAAGGGTGAATTAAATTTTACGACATCCACATTTGTATCTCTCTTATCAATTACATTTCTCATTGGAGTTGATTCTTCACCATCCCTGGCTATAAACTCAAATTCACCCGGCATTGTTACTTTTGTTAATTTACTGCATTCGCTAAATATATTTGGTCCGATTCTTTTTACACCAGATGGTATATTAATTTCCTTCAATCCTGTTTTTGAAAATGCATTTGCATTTATTTCTTCAACTGTATTTGAAATCTTTAATTTTTTCAAATTAGCACTTCCGGAAAATGCCCACATTGGCAAGGTTGTTATTCCTTTTCCGATATTTATTTCTTTTACATATGCATTACCCACTCTAACAGGTATTTCACCTTTACCGGTTATGTTCATCACACCATTTTTTAATGATATTTTTCCACCTTTAATAGGTATGTTTATGTATTTTGCATGATAAAGTTCTAATCCGTTTTCTTTGATTTTAACTTTTGACTTTAAGTCAACCTTTTTTAAATTTGTAAACTCAAATGCATTTTCCCCTATTTGTTTTAACGACTTCGGAAATTGCACTTCTTTTATGCTTTTTATAAAATAAAATGCATTATCACAAACAGACTCTACTCCCTCTTTAATAATAACCTTCTTTATTTTTCCTTTATATTTTTCATACTCAAAGGTCATATTATTTGGCATTTTTCCCTTCCCATATATTGTAAGTACACCTTTTTTAAGTTTCCACTTAACATTCTGCTTCGTATTTTTTGTAGCAGTAGCATGTTTCGCTGCGTATACGTTTGTTGTTATTCCACACTCGCTCCAACAGGATAACACCATAACTGCCACCAACATGATTGTAATAAATTTATATATTCTTTTACTCATAGAACTACCTCCTGCTAATGCATTTATTTTAATGTTCTTACTTTAACAAACGTATTTGTCGTATATAATATTGCATTTTTTAACTATTATTAATTCCAATTATTATAAGTATTTATTCTACTTCTGATTATTATTTATACTATTACATCACCTCCAGCTACTCTTTCTGTAAAATCCAACAATACACATTTAATATCCATCAAATTTACTTCTTATTATTTGTCATCGTCTATTTAGCATATATACTACACCAATTTACTGTTAATTTTTTCTGTTATCTTATTTATAGTTGGAATTAATAAAATTATTTAGTTACTTAAAAATATCATATAAATCTTTTATAGTTTTATTAGGATTTTTGTTAAGAATTGTGTTAGATATGTCTAATCCCCCATATAAAACTAGCCTCTACGTGTCTTTATTGAATATATACTAGTTATATACTCATTGTATAAGTTTAAAATCTATGCGTCAATACGTTTTTATTTTGTCACAATTTGTTTTTTACTATTAACCAACACTAATCTGTCTTTACTTTTATTTAACAATTATATTTATTTTTTATTCAAATCAAAATTAATCCCTTATATTATAAATGATATTAGAACATAAAACCGAACACATTTTAATGAAAAATTTTATAAATTTCACTAAAATATGTT
>ERZ773235.2673-NODE-2673-length-14245-cov-3.290698_pt1 | contig 14245 bp, 12 predicted proteins | sample MGYA00580522_ERZ773235 | MGnify/ENA primary metagenome ERZ773235 (study PRJEB29015, sample SAMEA2737797) | human gut metagenome | biome: human gut; feature: human-associated habitat; material: faeces | place: China | collected 2012 ...
TTCAAAGATAGTTCAAATAAGTCAAGCACCCTCAGCAACTGTATATCAAACACTAAAACCATTTACTGATTTAAGTGGTAAAAAGTTAAAATATGATTGGTATAAAATAAGCGATGAAACATTTTATAATTTCAATAATTTTTATATAACATCACTTGCACATTGTTATCCAGGAAAAGATAAAAATGGGAATGATAGAGTTCCTCCGAAGGTTTGCTATGAAAAATGGGTAAAAAAAGAAATAGAATATGTAAATAATGAATTATATATAGTTATTGGATCAAAGGCTGCAAAAGTATTTTTTCCTAGAGAGAAATTTAATAATTTAGTATTTAAAAACAATTATATTAATGGGAAATTAACAATAGTGTTGCCTCATCCATCGCCACTTAATATAAAGTGGTTTAAAGATCATCCTGAGTTTATGAATGAAAGAATTTACGAGGTTAGAAACATTATTAATAAAATTTTAGATTTGGATTAATAATAATTCATTAACAAATTTTCGTTTAAAACATATCTTAATATAGGATAAATTTAAATGGAGATGAAATTAATGGATTTTTTATTAAGAAAACAAATAAGAGGGATAGTTATTGATGCAGGACATGGTGGTGATGATTCTGGAGCAAGCGGAAATGGAATAATAGAGAAAGATTATACTTTAAATATATCTAAGTATATGAATGATAGATTTAAAGATTTAGGAATTCCTACATATATGACTAGGACAACAGATGAAACATTAAGTCATAAAGAAAGAGTGAAAAGAATACTTAATGCATTTGGCAATAGAGATGATGTTGTTGTTATATCTAATCATATAAATGCAGGGGGTGGCGATGGCTCTTGTGGTAAATTAACTTTCTTCGAGAAATATATGTAATAAACCACCAAAATATGGTATAATGATTACAGAGAAGGCAGTATTTAATCTCTAAATGGGGTAATACTGTCTATTTTTGTAGGAGGCAGTAATATGAATAGAGACATTATGTTGAAAAGAATAGAAAAATATTTATCAACCGTAAAACTTGATATTCAATATGATAATGCGGCTGGGCTTTTTGATATTAATAAACATTGTGAGAATTTTTATTGTGGCTTATTAAACTTAATTTATGGTTATCAATTGAAAAATGCAAACATTGAGAAAAAAAATTTTGATTCGGTTGATTTAATTGATGATATATCTGGTGTATATTTTCAAGTTACTTCAAATAGAAAAAGTGAAAAAATTAAGGATACAATTGATAAATTTATAAAAAAAGAATTTTATAAGAAAAGAAAATTAAAAGTGTTAATAATAGGTGATAAAAAACCTGATTATAGAGCAAAATTTAATACATATGATAAATTTGAATTTAATAAATCTAAAGATATTATAGACGATACAAATTTATTTGATATTATATCTAATATGTCTACAGATTTGATAAATGATATTATGCTATATCTAAGTAAAGAATTAGATGAAAAACATAATTTTGTTAATTTGAATATTGAAAAGAAATATGAAAAAACAAATATTGAATTTTTTTCAAAAAGATTTTTATATAATGCTGATGAATATAAAAAGAATGGATATTTTTCAGAATATAAAGTTTCAAAAATAGAAGACATTTTGATAGAAAATAATAAAATAATTATAATAGGTGATGCTGGGACAGGGAAAAGTGAAATATGCAAAAATTTAAATAACATAATTAATAATAATATAAATAAGGTTTCTTTTTATTATAAATTACTAAATTATACAGGAGAAAACATAGAAGAATTAAAACCATCATTATATTCAGATATTCCTAATGAGTTAGTAACTTTCATTTTAGATGGGTTTGATGAAATAAAAAATGAATATAAAGATATTTTTATAAAAAAGATTCAAAGTTTTTCTAATCAATATAGAAATATTAAAATAATAATAACAACAAGAAGGAATTTTTATGAAACAATTGATAACTTTAAACCATATTATTTAGTTGACTTTGATGAAAATAATATTAAAGAAATTTGTAAACATTACTGCGTAAGTTTCAATAATTTTAATTTGGAAATAAGAAAAAAAGAATTAAACTATATTATCTCAAATCCATTTTATGCTGATTTTTTGATAAGATATTATTCCATACATAAAGAATTGCCAAATAGGGAGGAAATAATTCCTAAATTAATGGATGAGTTGTTTTGCTCAGATGTAATAAAATATAGGACAACAAAAGATTTAGTTGCTGTTAAAGATAAAATATTTAATATTTTAAAACTGATAGCGTTTAGTATGGCAATGTTAGGAAAAAATAATTTGGATATAGATGAATTAAATAGAATGATACCAAATATGGATGATAGAAATTTATTAAATTATTTAAGTATCTGGAAAAATGAAAATGATAAGTATGGATTTATACATAATAATTATTATGAATATTTAGCTGCTGAAAAACTATTAGAATTAAATTTTGATAAAATAAAAGAAATTATAACCTATGACAGCTCAACATTTAATCCAAATTGGATGAATATAATTGTTCTAATGATTAATAAAAAATTTGATGTTGATTTTGTTAATTGGTTATTATATATATATCCAGACTTTATATTTTACTTAGAAAAAGATAAAATAGATAAAGAAAAAAGATTAAGTTTATTTAAAAAGACATTTATAATTTACGAAAATAAAAAGATATGGTTGCCAAATAATATTTATTATAATAATCGATTTGCAAGTTTTATTTATTGTGATGAAACTATAGAGTTTTTAATTAACAAATTAAATTATAATAATCATTACACTATCATATTTAATGCCTTAAATCTTATTGAACAATTTGATATAATTGAAAATAATAATGATGTAAAAAAAGCACTTATTAAATTATTATACTGCAATAAATATAATACATCACAAAAGAGAATTGCTTTAAATATTTTATCAAAAAATCATATGATAAATGATGATGAACTAATTGATATAATTAAATATAATTCAACTATAGAAGATTCATATTTAAAAACTGCGTATTATTACTATTTGAATACAAATGAAGTAAACATGAATAACATTTTTGTGTTACTAGATCGAATAGAAAATTCTAAAATAAAATATTCAAGTATCTGGGATAATGATGATGAAGTTGATTTAATAGATGAACATTTGGAATTTAATAAAGTATTCTTAAATATAAAGAAAAAAGATTTATTAATGATATTGTTGGAAAAAATTGATAAAATTAAAGATATTCACAATAGTAGTATTTTGTCTGAAGAAATAATAAAAAATTTATGTGAATCAATAGAAAATTTATCAATAGAAAAAAAAGAAAAATTAGAATTATTTTATAAATTGTATAAAATAATGGATAAGAAATATTTACATAGAGAATTAAAGATAATAATTGAATATTTAGATAAGAACAATTTTAGATTAGATTTTTTCAAAATATTTTTAAAAGATACTAATCAAAATTATTATAGTATTAATTTTTTAACAGATGATGAATGCCTTGATTACTTTTATAAGAAGTATAATACTGGAGATTATGATAATGATTTAGCATATAAAATGTTGACTAGTTTTAGTAATCCAGATGATGTAAACTATTTAAAATTAAATGACCTCTATAAAAAAAGAACGGGATTAAATTTTATTCAACAAAGAAAAAATAGTGGTAATTTAAAAAATATAAGAGGAAAGAGTATACAAGATTATTTTGATTCTATTTTTGATAAAGAGAAGTTCATGAGTAATTTATATGGTTATCTATCTCAATTTAATTTAAAGGATAAATCTCGAATTGAAAAAGATGACTTAAAAGTAATCAGGGAAGAATATTATGAGGATAATGATAAATACAATTATATAGTAGATTTTTTAGGAAGATTTAAAAAGAAAACTGATTATATTTTGATTGAAGATATAAAAAAAATTGATTGGGATTATTTTATATTAATAGAGTCATATAATGTTTTAATATATGAAAAAGAAATAAATATTTCTAGTGAACAAAGGGAAACAATTCAAAATATTTGCTTAAAATTTTTATCTAAAATATCCTATAGAAATTCAATCAAGTATTCTAAAAATGGACAATACACAACATCATATATGAGTATTTATTTATGGTTTTTAAGGTATAAATTAAATTTAAATTATCCAGAAAATGTTTTATTAGATATGCTTAGTTTTGACTGGGGAAGCATTGATCATCAAGCATTAGGTATAGATTATATAATTGATTCAGTTCCAGAATATAAAGTAAAAAGAAGGATTATAGATAATATTAAAACTAGAACAATGCATGGCGATGTATTGAAAAATCATATTATGTATTGTATAAAAAACGATATAGGAGATTTATATCCGTTTTTCAAAAAATATTTAACAGATAAAAAGAGCAAATATTATGAAAAACAGGAAATAATAGAATATGTTTTAAATTATTGTTCGATTAGCTTTATAAAAGATAATATACTTGATATAGTTGATTTTGATACTAAAATTTGTTTTATAGCAGGAATTTATAAAATTGATAAAAATTGTTTAATTGAATATATATTAAAAAAATGTAAGTACTCAAAAATAGAGAATCAAAAAAATATATATTTAAAGTATTTAATTAAATCGAATAATCTATGGGGATTAACGAAGTATTATCAATTATTAAAACAAAAAATGCAAACACTAGATGGTAAAAATGATATTCAAAATACTTTTAAGTCAGCTTTATGTGAAGTTGATGATGTAAATTGTTTAGATATAGTTAGTAATATTTTTATACTAAGCTTTAAACCAAATTTTAAGGATAATAAATTTGAAAGTATATATTCGGGCTGTAAAGAAGCGTTTATTAAAATTGCATTTTCAGATTTAAAAAATAATAGTTATTTAGAAGTTATTAATAAGTTACAATATATTATTGATAATAATAATGAAATAAATAATATTGGATTTACTTATTATATAATTGAAGATATAAGAAGTAGATATAATTTAATGACTAAAAAACAGTATTCTATAGATGATGTTATTGCTAAGACTAACGATTTGTTTGGGGAAAAAATAGTTACAGGATTAATATATTAATAATAAATAGAAAAAGAAGATTAAACTCAAATTAATCTTCTTTTTCTATTATTTTTTCTAGTTCAATTCCTATTTTTTCTATGATTCCAACAACTAAAGCATTACCCATCATAAAGTTTCTTTTTTTATCTGTCATACCTGTATTAGTCCAGTTGTCTGGGAAACAATTAATTCTTTCACATTCAATTGGAGTTAATAATCTAATTTTCTTAGTTTTATAATCTTCAACAATATGAGTGGTTCTACTTATTCCACCCTCACTAGTTAACATTGTTCTAGCAGGAGCTTCTAAATTATCAGGACATGGCATAGCACCTTCAGTATAGAAATATTCTTCTCCATTAGGTTTAACTCTTGGTATTCTTTTATTATCTTTAAGATATTCAAATTTCTTATAAGCTTCATCACTTAAGAAGAACTTTTTATCAACTTCTTCATGTTGAATAATTTTCTTTAACGGAAAAATTTCATCACAATCAGCTGATACTTTAGAAGTGTATACTTTACCATTCATCATAATTCCAGCATTATAAAATTGTGCTTTAAATTTATCACTTACCTCAACTAAATCCTTAAAAGAATCTTTTGATAAATTAGTTGTATTAAATTCAAGTTCTACATCTTTAATTGGAAATTGTTTAACTAACATTCCATCTTTAAAAATAATATCTTTTGGATTGCTTTTTGATAAAGATTTATAATACTCTGTAGATTTGTGATAAGCAAATATAAATACTCTTCTTCTTTTTTGTGGTAAACCATATTCACCAGCATTTATAACTCTCCATTGAACTGCATAACCATTATCTAAAAAACTTCTTAAGATTATACCAAAATCTCTACCTCTTTGTTTAGCAGGAGATAATAGTAATCTATCAACATTTTCTAATAATACGAATGGAGGTTTCTTAGTTTTTAATATATCATTTATTGCCCACCATAGAACTCCTTTTTTTCCTTCAATACCTTTGCTATTTGAAAGTGTTTGAGCTACTGAATAATCTTGGCAAGGAAATCCACCAACTAAAAGTGTATGGTTTGGAATCTTCTTTTTATCAACTTGGAATATATCAACATTGCTTGTGTCTTTATCTCCAAACCTTTTAACATAACAATCAAAAGCTTCTTGAGTCTTTGTTGCAGGTTCCCATTGATTAGCCCAAACAAATTTCCAATCTCCATTTTCTTTAACTTTATCATTTATAAGTTCAACTTTATTTAAACCACATCTAAATCCACCAACACCAGCGAATAACTCTACTACAGTTTTTTCCATGATTTTATACCTCCTGACATTGTTTATATTCACTAAATATATTATAATATATTTGATTGAAAAGATCAACGTTTGACTATATTATTATATAATATTGACTTAAAAAGATCAACCTTATACTTATATTTTAAACTAAATTTTTAATTAAAACAAGATCGAAAGGAGAATTTTATGAAAAAAGGTAGATTATATGATAGACAAGAAATTGAACTTATTGCTAAATCTGCAATTGGTAAATCATTAAATGATATTTTAAACGAAGAATTAGTAACAATAGAAGATAAAGAAGCTAATAAAGGTGGATTTGGACAACTAATAGAAAAATATCTTTTTGGTATGGATAATAATAGCGATTCTGAGCCTGATTTTATGCCTGCTGGTATTGAATTAAAAGTTACTCCATATAAAAGAATTAAAAAGAGCGAATTGTCTGCTAAGGAAAGACTTGTTTTAAATATAATTGATTATGAAACTGAATATAAAAATGAATTTAGAAGTAGTCATTTTTGGTATAAAAATAATAAGATTCAACTTTTATGGTATTTATGGGAAGCAGGAAAAGATAAGAAAGATTTAAAGATAACTCATGAAAAGTTATTAGAACTTTCAAAAAATGAAGATTTAAAACAAATAGAAGAAGATTGGAATTTAATTATTAAAAAAATTAGAGAAGGTAAAGCACATGAAATATCAGAAGCAGATACAATGTATCTTGGAGCTTGTTCAAAAGGTGCTAATGCTTTATCCACAAGAAAACAACCATTTAGTGATATTCCAGCTATGCAAAGAGCATTTTGTTTTAAAAATTCTTATATGACTCAGTTAGTAAGAAAATATATAGGTAATTATTCTGATGTTGAAAAAGTATTAAAGAATACTACTGATTCATTTAATGAATTTGTTAATGGAGTTATAACTAAATATAAAGGAAAAACTCAAAAAGAATTAATGAAAGAGTTTGGAATTGAATCAACTGCTAAAAGTATTAATAGTATGTTGATAAATAGAATGTTTAATGTTAAAAGTGAATTGGATAAAACAGATGAATTTCAAAAAGCTAATATAGTTCCAAAGACTATTAGAATAGAAGAAAATGGTAGAATAAAAGAATGTATTTCATTTCCAGCATTTGAATTTACTGATATAGTTGAACAAGACTGGGAAACATCTGATTTAAAAGAACAATTTGAAACAACTAAATATATGTTCTTTATCTTTAAATGTGAAAATGGAGAATATGTTTTTAAAGATATAAAAATATGGAATATGCCAGAAATGGATATTCAAACTTGGGTTATGGATATGTGGAAGAAAACATATAATACAATTAAAACAGGGAATATAGTAAGGTATATCAAAGATGGAAAAAGAAAAACTAATTTTGTTGGCTCAAGTGAAAATAGAGTATGTCATGTAAGACCTCATGGTAGAGATTCAAAAGATACATTTAAATTGCCAGTAGCTGATAAATTAACCGGCGCTACTGAATATACTAAACATTGTTTTTGGATAAATAATAGTTATATTAAAGAGATATTTAAGGAATATTTATAAAAAAATTAAAATTATTTTTTTAGTATTTTTTCAAAAAAGGTGCATATTTTTGCACTTTTTTCTGTTTTTTTATTTCTTTGTAGTAAAAGGGCAAATTGATGATAAAGTGAAGTATAAATCACTTTTAAATTAAAGGTTAAAGTACCATTTAAAATGAATGGACAAATAAATTTTTTTATGATAAAGTTGCTATAATAAGTAAAAAATATGACAAAAAAAGAGAAAAAAAGAGAAAAAATGAAACTTGCACAATAAAAAAACTTCTGTTAAACTTGATACAATAGGTGATAAATATATACAAGATGGATAAGGTTTAAACATCCCAACAAAATCTCAATATTTTATGTATTGAGATTTTTTATTTGCCTATTTTTAAATATCTTATTAAAGATAATTCACCCATATGGGATAAATTTTGCAAGTGCAAATTAAGTTTGGTACCATAAGAAACATTGGTTTTACCTAGAAAAATTGATGTTGCGGTACCATCGTCTTATCCTGATAAAAAAATACCAATTAAAAATTGGTGTTTTTGGGATTTTATAGAAAGGAGAGTATCATATTTGAAAAAAGATTTTATTATTATTCCAAGAGAATTAATGAAAGATAACAGTTTGACTAAATCAGACTGTTTTTTATTTGGTAATATTTATAATCTTAGTAGATTAAATGGTTATTGTTTTGCTACTAATAGAGTATTATCTAATTTATCTTTTGTTAAAATAAGGACAATTAATTATTCTTTAAAAAGATTAAAAGAAAAAGGATATATTAGTGTTGAAAGAGTAAGAAATGATGATTTAATACAACGAAGAATATATGTAAATGATATGCAAGATGATTCAGGATAATATGCAATATTGTGCATTAATTATATGAATAAATATGCATGTATAATAAATAAATTAAAAGATAATTAATATATAAAAAATTATATGTATAATTAAACAGGAGGTTTTGTTTATGACTTATAATGAGATATTATTATCTGGTGAGATAAATAATATTATAATTAATAATAAATACATTACATTGGGACTTACTTGTAAGAAGTATTCACCTAATGAGAATAGTAATATAGTTTTTGCTAGTTTAAGAGTATATAAAGATTTTTATGATAATAATAAGGGTCTTTTTTTGTTTGGTAAGAATGTTTATATAAAAGGATATTTGAATTCTTATTCTGATAAGAATAAAACAATCCATAATTATGTAACAGTAACCAAAATAGAAGGCTATAATTTTATTAGTGCTAATGGTCAAGTTATTGGAGAAGATTATGATGGAGTTATGTTATGGAATGGTAAAAGGTGTGAATCAATTTCACCAAGTGAAGAAGAATTAGCTGAAGTAGAAGAATTACTTAAACCATTTAAGGATGGTGATTCTAGTGAATAAACATTATATAGTAGACATAAATTTAAGTATGAAAGAAGATAAAAAGGAAATTTTTAAGGAATTAATATTAAATTATTTATTAAAGCAAATTATGGAAGAAAAATAATTCTAATGATTTGCTTATTTTTATTTATCATGGTAAGATGCACTTGTCTCGAAGAAAGTTAAGTGCTATAAAATGAGGAGGTAGAAAATGAATTATAGGTACTTAACAAATATGAATTATAATGTAGGTATTTATATTAGACTTTCTCAAGAAGATAAAGACAAAAAATATGAATCTGATAGTGAAAGTGTTATTAATCAAAAAGAATTACTAAGAAGTTATGTTAAAAATAATAATTTTAATCTATGTGGAGAATATGTAGATGATGGATATTCTGGTACTAATTTTGATAGACCGGGATTTCAAAAAATGTTAGAAGATATAAAACAAAAAAAGATTAATTGCGTAGTTGTTAAAGATTTATCTAGATTTGGTAGAGATCATGTTATGACAGGATATTATATTGAAACATTTTTTCCTGAGAATAACATAAGATTTATATCTATACTAGAATCATATGATAGTTTTAAAAATCAAGCTAGTAATGATTCTTCAACATTTATAATTGCTTGTAATGATTATTATAGTAAACAAAATTCTATAAAGATAAGAAATGTATTAAATGATAAAAGAAAGAATGGTAAATTTATAGGAAGTCAACCTTGTTATGGTTATATGAGAGATCCATTAGATAAAGGACATTTAATACCTAATCCTGAAACTGCACCAATTGTAAAAAAATTATTTAATTGGAGAGCAGAGGGAATAGGACCAACAGAGATAGCAACAAGATTAAATGATATGAATGTACCTACACCAGCAGGATATAAGAAAACTAATTATTCTTCTAGATTGATTGATAGAGATAGTTGGAATATATCAACAGTAAAGAAAATTTTAAGTAATAGAATTTATACTGGAGATATGGTTCAGCACACTCAAACAAAAGTAAATTATAAATCAAAGAAGAAAATAACTTTAGATGAAAGTTTATGGGTAATAGTTGAAGATACTCATGAACCTTTAGTGGATAAAGAAACTTTTAAATATATTAAATCTTCAGGAAAAAGAAAAACTAGAAATTATAGTTTAAAAACAGAAAGACCAAAAAGAATTTTAGAAGGTAAAATATTTTGTAAAGAGTGTGGTAATAGATTATCTGTTTATTACAGAAAGAAACTTGATTACTGGTCAATTAATTGTAATAGATATTCTAGAGATCCAAAGAGAGGAAGATGTAGTTCACATTTTTATCCATATGATTATTTAGAAGAACAAATACTAGAACAATTTAATAATTCAGTATCAACATTTATAAAAGAGTTAGATATAGAAGAATTAAATAAAGAAGTACAAAAAAATGTTCATAAAGAAACAGAAGATACAGATAAAAAAATAAACGATTTATTAAAAGAAAAAGAACAAATTATGAATAAATTATCTACTTTATATAGTGATAGATGTAATAATATAATTTCGACAGAATTATATAAAGAATTATCTGTTGAATCAGAAACTAAATTAAAAAAGATTAATAATATAATAGAAGAAGAAACAATGAAAAAACAAAATATTAAGAATAAAGCAAATATAGTACCAGATTATACTAAGAAAATAAAACAACTATTAGATTTAAATAAACCTAAAAAAGAGTTAATTAATACATTAATAGATAAAATAGTAATTGATGAAAATAGAAACATAAATATTATATTTAAATATGATGTGATGCCAGAAATTAATTTTAGATACGAGAATAGAAATTTAGTTAGAAATCCTTATGGAAAAAATGGTAAAAAATAAATTTTTAATGATATAATATATAGTCAAGGAGATGGTATTATGAAATCATTGTTTGACTATATAAACAGTAATAGTTTTTTAGCTACTTTAATAGGTATTGTTGTTGGTTGGATATTAAATTTTATTTCTATGATGTATTTTAATAAAAAGGAAGAAAAACAAAGAAAAAAAGAAATTGAAAGGCAAGAAAGACAAAGGCAATTTGAAAATAAGCCAGAATTGTTTATTGAAAATATTACGTGTAAATCTAATATAGATATGGAAATCTTTATTGGAACTTTCGATGTTAAATATAATGAAGGAAAGAAATATAAAATAGTTTATCCCAAAAGTATAAAAAATAAAGATAATCATGACTATAAAGATATTGTTATAAAGAACATAGGAAAAAGTGATATTGATTGTTTAGATATAATTTCAACAAATAAAAGAAGCATTATATTATGTGATTATGAATTATTAGATAATTTAGTTGATAACGAAAGCGTATGGTATAGTTATTGTTATGATAAAAAAATAGGGGTAGATAAAAGTGTTAAAATAAGAGTTTATTTTGAAAAAAATAGGCAACCTTATACACTTTTGAGTTCTACATTAGCATTTTTGTTTGAAGATCAAAATCATAATTATTGGGAACAACCTTTCTTTTATGAAAAAAATAATGTATATCCACCATATGCAATATCATATAAAGAACTTAGACAGTCTGTATCCCCAGATGATGCTTATGATTGTTTTGAGCAACCTTGGTTATGGTAACTATGAAAAATACTATTTTATAATTAAAGGATGTGAATTTAATGAAGGAGATTTTATTAGGTGTATTAACTAAATCAAAAAATTATAAACTTATTGCTTGGATATTTATTCTTGTAATTTTGCTATTAATTGTATTTTATCCAATTATTGATGCTAATTTTCTGTATTATAAAAGGGTTTCTAATAGGATAGAAATATTAGAAAAGATAACTAATATAGAAGAAGAAAAATTAGATAAAAATGATAAATTAAGGGATGAATATAATTCTATATTGGGGGAAATATCTGATAAAGAAAATAATTATTTAAACAATATTTTTATCACTGAAGATTCTAATAAAAATAATAATATAAAATTTATATCTAGTGCATGGATGTTTGTACTAGTAGGAATTATATTACCTTTCACAAAGGATAAATCGAAAGGTAAAAGAACTTGGACTAATTTTTGGAGTGGAATATTTTGTTTAGCGTTAGCTGGTTTATTTGGGTTTATAGGGTGTAAAATACCAACTATAATAAATGTTATAGTAAATATTATTTTATATCAAATTATAATGGTATATTTAGCTTATACGATTGCAACAGCTGGAACAAAAAAATAAATTAATTAACAGTGGTAACTAAACTCGCGAGGTGGCGATGGTGCTGAAGTAATATATGCTTTAAGAAATAATGATAAATTAGCAAAGAGCGTGCTTGAATCAATTGGCAAAGAAGGGCAAAATATGAGGAAGTATTATCAAAGAAGATATCCAACTGATCCTTCGAAAGATTATTATTTTATACATCGTGAAACAGGTAAAACTGAACCAATTTTAGTAGAATATGGGTTTTTAGATTCACCTAATGATGATGTTAATCAATTAAAAAATAATGTTTTAGATTATGCGGAAGCTGTTGTTAGAGCAGTAGCAGAATATGCTAATGTGCCTTATACACCACCTAAAGGAGAAAATGTATATACTGTTAAAAAAGGAGACAGTTTATATGTGATAGCTAATAAATATGGTATAACGGTAGATGAATTAAAAGCAGCGAATAATTTAAGTAGTAACTTATTAAATGTGGGACAAATATTAAAAATCCCTAAAAAAGAAGAGGCAACACCGAGTGAGTATGAAGTTTATACTGTAAAAAGTGGAGATAGTTTATGGTCTATTGCTACAAATTATGGGGTAAGTGTCGATGATATAATTAATTTAAATAATTTAGGTACTACTATTTTACAAATAGGGCAACAAATATTAATACCAAAACAAGTTGAAAGTGAAAAAAATGTATATATTGTAAAAGCAGGAGATAATCTATATTCTATTGCTAATAAATATAATATAACGGTAAATGAACTTAAAAAAGCAAATAATTTAGAAAATAATAATTTAAGTATCGGACAAGAGTTAATAATACCAGATTATTCTAATAATGACCCTATAGAAAAACCTATTAATGAAATAACATATATTGTACAAAAAGGAGATAGTTTATGGTCTATTGCAAAAAAATATGATATTAATGTAAATGATTTAAAATCATATAATAATTTAAGTAGTAATCTATTAAACATAGGACAAACTTTACTTATACCAAAAACAAGTGATTATCAAACATATATAGTAGTTTCTGGAGATAGTTTATATAAAATAGCAAATAAATTTAATACAACAATAGATAAGTTAAAAAGTGTTAATAATTTAAAAAATGATGATTTAAGTATTGGACAAGTATTAATTATTCCAAATTAAAAAAAGAAGAAAACTTCTTTTTTTAATGTATTTGTCTACATACACCTTCATACGGAATATAAAAACAGTGACTTTTATATCTTCCAGAATTTCTTTGATCGTACCATAAAGCAAGGCATGTTGCCCCTTTTTTAGGAGCGTAGAACCATAAAGCATTAGTGGCGGGATGGTAATACTCTCCACGAAGTATTCTATCAGCAAGCTGTAATTCTTTTGTTGTTGGACTTCCTACAAATAATGAAGAGTTAATCCCAGAAAATCCTCCAGGAGATTGATATACAGCATCATTTATACTTCGTATATCTTTAAAAGTCAAACAATCTCCAATTACACGATTAATAATAACATTACCTACCATGAGCATACCAAGGTCACCTTCACCAAGTGCTTCTGCTCTCATAAGCCTTGCAAGTAGCTCTCTTTCCTTAGTTGTATAACTTATAATACTCATAAAATTATTCACCTCATCTAAATAATTATATGAAATGTTAAAGTAAATATTGAAAAATATAAAAATTAATGATATAATTTTATTGCTGTAGGGGATTAGTTAAATGGTATAATAATGGTCTCCAAAACCA
>ERZ773235.2676-NODE-2676-length-14208-cov-6.394828_pt1 | contig 14208 bp, 14 predicted proteins | sample MGYA00580522_ERZ773235 | MGnify/ENA primary metagenome ERZ773235 (study PRJEB29015, sample SAMEA2737797) | human gut metagenome | biome: human gut; feature: human-associated habitat; material: faeces | place: China | collected 2012 ...
ATAACCCACTATGACACTTTCATCCCGAAGGGCTGCAAAGTGCCGTGGGCTCTCCGAGGGGGAATTGCGGTCATTGCGATGACCGCTGCTGAACTGCCCGGAAACCGTCTGCATCGCTTCCTGTTGTTCAGCCCGGACAGCCGATGTTTTGCAAAACATCAGCCATCCGGCGGCAGCGAAAAATCGAATGTTTTCGCCACCTGTCCACAGCAATACTGCGGTATTGCCATGGGGACGGGAGATACGGATAACAGGAACGGCGGACATCATTTGTCCCTCCGCTTCTGCCATACGAGGTCATAGCCAAGGGCGTCGGCAAGCTGTACTGCCTCTACATACCGCAGAGACTCCCGCTGGAGCTTGTTGGACAGGTTGGAAACGCTGTCGCTCCAGCCGTAATCCTCAGAAAGCCGGTCAACGACTTCCTGCATCGTGTAGCCGGAACGCACGATGTACGACTTGATTTCATTTCTAAAATTGGATTTCATAGAAAATACCTCATTCTTTCGTAAAGTTAGTTTGCCGTGGGGTACACACGCTGCACGGTACAGTAAATTTTGATTGCTTCTTAAAAATCACTCAGGATTTAGTCCATGAAGAACTGTCCAGAATAGCACCCCATCGACTTTGCGATTAGGTGGGCTTGCAAGCGAAACCGTGAAAATAGTTACCTTTCCGCATACCACTATCACCATTCTGTAAATCACGGAATGATGATTTGTGTTCTGTTTATAGTAGTGTTTTTCACCGTTTGCACAACCATTGATTGAGCATTGCCAATTTTAACGCCCAGCCGAGCTATCAAATATAAAAATAAACTTTGATTTTTTGCGTTCGTGCGTTCCTTCGTTCCACAGGCTGTACCCGATTCGGAACGCATGAACGCACGAACAGAAGGTTTTGAAGTTTCATTACAATTTCACAGGTGAGAGCAGAGCATAAATGCCCATATATCCTCGGCATCGCTTCCCACCGCCGATGTGCAGATTGCTAACCGGTTCCAAATGGTAGCGTTCTGCATTCTGGCTGAGCTGGTTTGCGAAGCTCTTTGGGGACAGTGGGTTTTCTGCGTTGTCTTCGCACCATCGTTTATAGGCTGCATACAGATTTTTGGTGCTGGCTTCATAATCGGCCTTGAATGCCACATAACCCTCAGAATCGAGAAAGTCCAGAATGTTGTTGGCATCCCGAACTGCGGAAGTGATATTGTCCCTGGCTCTCTGGCTGATGGTAAAGTGATAGTGATTGGCGATCAGCCGCCGCAATCCCTCCAGCATCCAGAGGAAGATTCCCTCTTTTTCGGCAATCAATTTCTCAGCAAGAAACGGGTCATCGAACCGATCCGCAGGCTTATCTTTGGTGGTCAGAATGATCTGGCGGCGAAAGAAACCATCGCTGCGGTCGTGAAGTGCAGTCAATGCTCCATTGCCAAAGCAGAGAAAGCGTACATAAAGCAGTCCCTGATAGCTCTGTTCTTTCTTCCGCTCCAAATCCATCCGCAGTTCTGCGGTCACGATAGATTTGACATAGTTGGTTTTGGTCAATGCGTTCATGTCCAGATCATCGTCCACCATGAGCAGCTTGCCCTCCAGGTCGGCTCTGGCGAAACGACTGTTTTCTACCTTCTGGATGGAAGTGGTGTTCATGTTGAGCCCGAAAATGGCGCTCATCACCACACCGATGCGGCTTTTGCCCTCACCGCCCTTGCCGATCAGCATGAGCATTTTCTGGCCCTTGGTGGACGGAATCAAGCAGTAACCCAGATACTCCTGCAAGGCGGGAATATCCTCTGGTTCCAGCAGTTCCGAAAGGAAGCGCAGCCAGTATTCCGGCGCAGGGGCATCTGCCCGATAGGACACCAGAAGGCGGTTGCTGCAATACTCTTTTTCCTCCGTAAAGGTGCCATCCAGAAAACACGTGCCGTTCGCCACATGGATGCGGTCACATTGCAGGGGCAGAGGATCTGTGTATGCCGCCAGCTTCAACGCCTTAATCACCTGCTCCACCGTCTGTGCGACCTTGGCATGAATCCAGGGTGAGAGTTCCTCATAAATTGTGCGCTTCAATTTACTCTCATCCGGCAGCGGTCCCTCCACGGTATAAAAGCGGTCGTTGATGCAGCGCATCGGATGCCGGGAAAGAAAATCCCGGCAGTATTCCGGCTCGACGATTTTGCCTTTATCATCGATCCAAACAGGGGTGTTCATGATATCGCTCCTCTCTCAGGCGGGCCTGTAATTTGCGGATGTATCCGTCTGCCGTTAGTTCATTCACGACTTCGCCTCGCTCATAGGAATCGCCTTGCAGCAGGATGTCCAGCTGATACTCTGCCCAGGGTAATCGGTGGCAGGCTTCTACAAACCGCTCGTCCAGTACATCTTCCGGCGCTTCCGGCGCTTGCGGTGCATACCGTTTTTCCCAATCCAGGAGCAGCCGCCGATACTCGTTCAAAACAGAAAAGCACAGCCGCTCGTTCTCACAAAGCTGCTGTACTTGGGTTTTGTGTTTCATTTTCCGGCGAATGGCTTCCGGCAAGGGCTTGTCCGGTGCAAGGTGAAAGTCGGACGCCAGCTTTCGGGCCGCATCATACAGCCGAAGATCAAACAGTTTGGCGGTCAAATCGATCACATCCCCATGCGCCCTGCAGGCGAAACAGTGGTAGTGGTCATCCGATACATACAAGCTCGGATGACGGTCATTGTGGAACGGACACAGTGCCATGCCATGGTGGTTGACGTCGATTCCATACGCCTGCGCTGCTTCCTGTGTGTTAATACTGGCTTTCACCACTTCAAACAGATTCATACAGATTCCCTCCATTTCCTTTTTGATGGGGCAGTTTTCTCACCCCTCTGTATAGGTTATGGGGAAAAACGAAAAAAACAGGCTAATAGCATGACAAGCCGTTTTCAAAAAACATGACAAGGTCTTTGTTGTGTGCTATTATGAAAATAGAAAAACATGACGGGAGGGAGAAGATGGATCAGATCATCAACCATGCGGTTTTATCGCTGGATTTCTGGCAGGACACCGTGACCTATGAGGGGAGTACCATGCCCACAGGAACCATTGGCTGCGAGGTGCTGAACATCCCGGACAGCACCATTGAAAAGCTGGATACTCCCTGCAATGTGCTGAACCAGCTGCTTCAGGGGATGAACACCGGCTCGGTGGATATGGGGCTGCTGCCGCAGGTGCAGCAGGCCGCTGGCAAGATCATCTCCTTTTTACAGGCTACACCACCGTTCTCCCGCCTGAATCAAAGCTATTTTGAGCAAGAACTTGCAGCCATCTTTTCCGAAGAATACATGGAAGACGCCAAAGCCTATTTGCAGCTCACCCAACAGAAGCAGCTGATCTGTGCTTTGACCGGGCAGTACGGCAAGGCAACCATGCTCATTCGAATCGCGCAGGTACTGGGGCATTTGAGTTATTCTCTGGGGCAGTACAAGGAAGCCTTGACGAAATTTGCAGAGCGGTTGAATGAACCAGGCTACGACCGTACCCCGGACGGTTATGCAGCAATGTTCGGGCAGTTCTTCAAAGGTGAGCCAACTTTATCGCTGGATAACCCGGCCTGGATGACCCTAACCAATGCTTCGGTACAGTATGTATCTGCCATTCGGCCCGGAAAGACGGAGCCTCAGCTGGTCAAGAGGATGCACTATGTTTCCTTTGTGGGGATGTTCCGTTCCGATCTGTTTGAGGGGCTTTGTGTGGGTCATGCACCCAAGAAGTGCCCCATCTGCGGTAGATGGTTTCTCACCATTGACGCACGGCACACCAAATACTGCGGCGGTCTGGCCCCTGGTGACCAGCGTGGACGGACGTGCCGACAAATCGGCAATCTGAGAGGCCGGGAGCAGCGGGAGCTTGCAGACGATCATCCCATTAAGGTGATTTATACCCGCCGTATGAACACCATTTTGCAAAGCACCCGCCGTGGAAAGCTGGATGAAGAAACGGCAGCAACTATGAAAAAGCTGGCAAAAGATAAGATGCTCCGTGCGCTTTCGGATCAGCGCTATGCCAGCACTGTCTATGAGCAGGAAATGACCCAAGATGCACTTTTGAAGGCCGTACAAAAGAAATAAGCAGCGAAACATCCGAAAGGTGGTGAGGGAAAATGGATACAGCGTGGACATGGGAGCTGTCCGGATACTGTGCCAAATACAACTTTCTGACGGAACCAAAGGGCTTGACCATGCGGGAAGTGGAACGCATCTTTCAGCTTGACCCGGAACCGCCTGTCCATCAAAATCTAAACAATTATATTATTAAGGCTGTGCAGAGCCATAATTTGCGCTGGTTTTCCTTTTTCCTGCACCACTATGAAAACCGGCTTAATGGTCGTGTTCGCCGTTTCCTGTTGCGGGAGGGGCTGGAGCGCTATGACCCGGAACGCTTTTTGGACTACAAAATGGGCTGTGTACTTGCCATGCTGGATTGTCTCAGGGGATACAATCCAGCACAAGGGGTGGATTTTCTGACCTATGCCCATCATTTTATTGGGAACGCTCTTTTGACCTGCCGGATGCAGGAGGAGGTCGGTTCCTTTGAAAATGTGGATGAGTACAAGGCTGTTCGTGGGATTGCTTGGCTCTATAATCAATCCGGCCAGTCTGCGCAGGCGGCGATCCAGAAATATGCCCAGAAACATAACTGCTCAAGTGAAACTGCAGCGAAGTTTTTGGCGTTGGCCAAGCAAAACCGAAGCCGTGTTCCGTTTTACCAAACCGTACAGGACGAGGACAACGAAGAAACCGGCGAGGATGTCAGCCGGGATGATCACTGGGACTATGCGGAGATTCTATGGAACGGCATCCAGGCTAAAGCTGTCCGGGAGGCATTTGAAAAGCTGAATTACCGAGAGCAGACCCTTTTGGAAAAGAGAAACGCCATCTGTATGACTTGTGGGCGGGTCAGCCCCATCAGCACCCGGTTGACCTTTGAAGAACTGGCAATCCTCTTTGAGGGCAGCACAGCCAGCAGTGCAGAACGGGCCTATCGTAAGGCCGTGGATCATTTGACCTGTTTGCTGACAGAGGCCGGAGTCCTTCACATGATTCGCCTGAAACGAAAATCCCAGACCAAACGCAAAAAGAAAATCGCCGCCGCTGTCTACCTCTACCAAGTGGACAACGACGGCGAATGGGGCGAGATTTCGTTTGATTTTGAGGCAGGAACAGCGGAGATCATCCGGTTGGCAGAGTGGGATACGACGGTAAGTAAGAAATTTGCAAGAAAAGTGATTCGATACTTTTTGAACAGTGATTCTGATAAATTATATAGAGAAACTCCTTTGATATGTGAATAGAAGCCTGTGCCCTTGCACAGGCTCTTTTCCATTATCGGGAGTTTGCTTTGTGGTTTGATAAAGTCTTTTCTGCTTTGCTTTTTGCTGGTTTGGCAGAATTTTTTGGGGGAAAGTTTTCTACACCTTACCACTATCATACACAGCCATAATCGAAGGCTTTTCAATTGACACTTTCTTTTAAGCATGATAGTATGTTAGTATGTAAACTTACATTCTAATTTGAGAATGGTGGTGATTCTTTGATTGTTGATGATTCTATGAAATTCTGCAATTTGCTTGCACAAATGATAAAAGAAGCAAATTTATCAAATGTCAAGTTTTACACCGCACTTGGCATAAAGAAACCTTACTTTTACGATATTTTAAGCGGCAAAGTTAATCCGCCTCCTCCTGAAAGACAAATTGCAATGCTTCAGTTATTAAGGCCAAAGCCTGAACAAATAGTGTTGTTTTTTGACTTAGCTGCACAAGAGCGAAATGAAGTACCCGTTGATATTGCACAAAAGCTAAAAAATAAAGATTTGTGCAAACAATTGAGAAATGATATAGACTACGAAAAATTATTAAAGAACGGAGAAAACAAAGATGAGTGGTAATAAAAGAGAACAAGAGAGAGCAGAACTTCACAATACAATTTGGGCACTTGCTAATGAACTTAGAGGCAGTGTTGATGGTTGGGATTTCAAGCAATATGTTTTAGGTATGCTATTTTATAGATACATATCTGAAAACCTTACAACTTATCTCAACAAGGGTGAATGGGATGCAGGAAATACTGATTTTGATTATGCCAAAATCAGCGATGAAGAGGCTTTAAGTATTAGAGATGATATGGTACAAGAAAAAGGCTTCTTTATTTTACCCAGCGAATTGTTCGAGAATTTATTAAACAGAATCAAAAAAGCAGATAAAGATGCAAAGGATCAAGCAGAAAAAGATGGTAAAGAAGTAGAAGTTGCCGATTTGGATGAGAACTTAAACGAAATATTGCAAACAACCTTTAAAAATATTGAAGCCTCTGCTATTGGTAGTGCGAGCGAAGAAAACTTTAAAGGATTGTTTGACGATATAGATGTAAATAGCAATAAGCTTGGGCCAACAGTTATTAAGAGAAACAAGAGGCTTAAAAAATTAATTACCGTTATCGGGGATATGAATCTTGGTAATTATCAAGATAATTCAATCGATGCTTTTGGGGACACCTATGAGTATCTAATGGGAATGTATGCTTCTAATGCTGGCAAAAGCGGCGGCGAATTTTTCACCCCACAAGAGGTATCTGAGCTTCTGACAAAAATCTCACTTCTTGATAATAACGGTAAAATGAAAACAGAAGTAAACAAAGTATACGACCCGGCTGTGGGAAGCGGCTCGTTACTTTTGAAGTTTGCAAAAATTCTCGGTAAAGACAATGTTCGCAATGGATTTTTCGGTCAGGAAATCAACATTACAACTTATAATCTTTGTCGTATCAATATGTTCCTGCACGACATAGGTTACGATAAATTCAGCATTGAACACGGTGACACTTTGACTGATCCTAAACATTGGGATGAAGAACCGTTTGAAGCCATCGTTTCAAATCCACCCTACTCTATCAAATGGGAAGGGTCTGACAACGGAACACTGATAAACGATCCCCGGTTTTCTCCTGCCGGTGTATTGGCTCCTAAATCAAAAGCGGACTTTGCTTTTATTATGCATTGTCTGCATTGGCTTGCTACAGATGGAACAGCGGCTATTGTTTGTTTTCCCGGTATTATGTATCGTGGTGGTGCGGAACAGAAAATCAGAAAATATCTGATCGATAACAACTATATCGAATGTGTTATTCAGTTGCCTGATAATCTCTTTTATGGAACAAGTATTGCAACTTGCATTATGGTTCTTAAAAAATCAAAAGTTGACAACCAAACTCTGTTTATTGATGCCTCAAAGGAATTTATCAAATCTACCAACAGCAATAAATTGGGGGATGGAACATCAAGCAACGAGCCTAATAATATTCAGAATATATTAAACGCTTATATCAACCGAAAGACTGAAAAACATTTTACTGCTCTTGTGAAAAAGGAAGATATTGAAAATGCAGATTACAATCTTTCTGTATCAACTTATGTAGAAAGCGAAGATACAAGAGAAGTTATCGACATAGCTGTCCTCAATGAGCAAATATCTCAAATCGTTCAACGTGAAAATACATTGCGTGCCGAAATCGATGCGATTATAGCTGAAATTGAGGAGGCGTAATGTATGAGATTATCAGATGTATTATCAAAACCGATAACAACAGATTATGTGCAAATAGAAGGCTTTTTGGGCAGTAGAAAGCTTAAGACCGGAAATTCAAAAAAAATTGCAGTCGGCAAAGTTGCATTAAATTATTATTGTAATAATTGCGGCGATCAGCGCACATTTTATTCTGGGGAAGACTTGTTCTGTATTGGTGTAAACGAAAAGACTGTCAGCATTGACTGTGTTCTTGAATGCCCTCGTTGCGGTGCTTCTGTGCAAATGTGGTTCTTGCTTTAGTGCAGAGAGGAAGATAATATACATAGTCAATATCCTTATGTGCGTATTGCAAAAAGAAGCGAAAAATTTTCTGAATCAGTTTCGCTGAACACTGAAACTTACGGTGATTTCACAGATGCTTTGGAAAAAGCCAAAAAGGCAGCAAGGGAAGGATTTGGAGCAGGGTCTATTGTTTATTTGAGAAAGGTTTTTGAAAGAATTATTACTCAAACAGCAGAGGCTGCAGATCCGCCCATTGAAACAAGGAAAGCAAACGGCAATCTTAAACCGTTTATTCAGATTCTTACACCGGTAAAAGATCAATGTAATATCATCCCTTCGGAATTTGCTGAAGATGGATACAAACTCTTTGGTGAACTTAGTGATGTAGTTCATGGAGATTATGACGAAGATGAGGCTTTGCAAAAATTTGATGCTTTCTATCGCTTAGTTACCGGCGTACTGGAAAAAATAAAAACTAACAGAGAATTAATGGATGCGATAGGTACCTTAGGTTGGCATACCGGAGGTGAGGAAAATGAGTAAATTAGAACAACTTATCAATGAACTTTGCCCAGAGGGTGTAGAATACGATTTTTTATACACAGTTATGGATTATGAGCAACCTACCAAATATATTGTAAAAGATACTAAATACGATAACGAATTTGAAACACCTGTATTGACGGCGGGTCAATCTTTTATTTTGGGCTATACTAATGAGAGTACAGGTATATTTGAGGCGTCAACGGATAATCCAGTTATAATTTTTGATGATTTTACCACTTCTTTTCATTGGGTAGACTTTAATTTTAAGGTTAAATCTTCCGCAATGAAGATGTTAAGATTAAAAAAGGATAGGTCTCACGATGCAGATTTTAGATACATATATCATGTGATGAAAAACATACAATACACTCCTGTAGACCATACTCGTCAGTGGATTGAAAAATATTCAAGGTTTAAAATTTCTCTTCCGCCTTTACCGGTACAAGAAGAGATTGTTCGTATACTGGATAAATTTACGGAACTCACTGCGGAACTCACTGCGGAACTCACTGCGAGAAAACAGCAGTATGAGTATTATAGAGATCAATTAATTTCCTTTGAAAATGATATGCCATTAGTTGAATTGGGAAATCTTGCCACAGATATGTATAGAGGCGTAGGAATCAAGCGTGATGAAGTTTCAAGCGAAGGAACCCCTTGCGTTCGATATGGAGAAATTTATACAACATACAATGTCTGGTTTGATAAATGTGTTTCCAAAACAATGGCAGGTTCAAAAACTTTTGAATATGGAGATGTATTGTTTGCAATAACAGGCGAAAGTGTTGAAGAGATAGCTAAATCTTGCGCTTATGTGGGTAATGAAAAATGCTTTGCTGGTGGAGATGTTGTGGTTATGAAACATGAGCAAAATCCCAAATATATAGCTTATGCACTTTCAACTACTATGGCTCAAAAGCAAAAGAGCAAAGGGCGCATAAAAAGCAAAGTTGTTCATTCAAATATTCCGGCAATAAAGGAAATTAAAATACCGATTCCATTCCCCAAAGATATTGCAAAATCACTTGCAGAGCAACAACGCATAGTTGATATTCTTGATCGATTTAATAAGCTTTGCAACGATATAAGCGAGGGATTACCTGCCGAAATTGAAGCAAGACAAAAACAATACGAATATTACCGAGATAAACTCTTAACCTTCAAAAAGAGGGAGGCGACGGAAAATGAATAGCTTTGAAATTGTGGCAAGTTCTAATGAAAGTACGGTTGTGGCTGAGTACACACCCGAAAAAAGAAAAAGCACTGACTATCAAAGCGAGGCGGAGCTTGAACAGGATTTTATCAAGCGTCTTGTCAGTCAGGGCTATGAATACATTTCTATAAAAAGCGAACAGGACTTAATTGACAATCTCCGTGCTCAGCTTGAGAGACTGAATAACTACACCTTTTTTGATAAAGAGTGGAACGACTTTTACAGCAGCGTTATTTCAAACGGAAATGATGGTATTGTAGAGAAAACTCGCAAAATACAGGAAGATTATCTGCAAAACCTAACCCTTGATAACGGTTATGTAAAAAACATCAAGCTGATAGATAAAACCAACATTCATAACAATCATTTGCAGGTAATAAACCAGTATGAAGAACACGGCGGAAAGCATGATACTCGTTATGATGTGACGATTTTGGTAAACGGATTGCCGTTGGTGCATATCGAGCTTAAAAAACGAGGGAACGCAATTCGAGAAGCGTTTAATCAAATCAATCGATACCAGCGTGACAGCTTTTGGGCAGGCAGCGGATTGTATCAGTATGTGCAGCTGTTTGTAATTTCCAATGGTACGCATACAAAGTATTATTCTAATACAACAAGATTTCAGCATATCAAAGATAATGCAGAAAAAACGCCGCAAAAAAGAAAAAGACTTCTAATAGCTTTGAATTCACAAGTTATTGGGCAGATGAGAAAAACCGCATTATTCCAGACCTTGTGGACTTTACGAAAACCTTTTTTGCAAAACATACGCTGCTTAATATTTTGACTCGTTACTGTGTGTTTACTTCAGAGAATATATTATTGGTAATGCGTCCTTATCAAATTGCGGCAACCGAAAAGATTCTAAACCGCATTATCAGTTCTACCAATCTCAAAAGAACTGGCAGAAAAGAGGCGGGTGGTTATATTTGGCATACCACCGGAAGCGGCAAGACTTTAACTAGTTTTAAAACCGCACAGCTTGCTCAAGGATTAAATTTTATTGATAAAGTATTGTTTGTTGTAGATAGAAAAGATCTTGACTATCAGACAATGAAAGAATACGACAGATTTGAAAAAGGTGCTGCCAACAGCAACACCTCTACTAAAATTCTGCAAAAACAAATGGAAGATGACAATGCAAGAATCATCATCACAACTATTCAAAAGTTAGATAAATTCATATCCAAGAACAAAGAACATGAAGTTTATAAAAAACATATTGTTATGATTTTCGATGAATGCCACCGTTCTCAGTTCGGAGATATGCACAAGTCAATTACAAAGCACTTTAAGAATTATCATATTTTCGGTTTTACAGGTACTCCTATTTTTGCAATAAACTCAAATAGTTCCAATGCTCCGAATATGCGTACCACAGCACAGGTTTTCGGGGGTGAACCGGACGAAAACGGGAATAAAGTAAGACCACTCCACGCATACACCATTGTAAATGCTATTCGTGATGGAAATGTATTGCCTTTTAGAATCGATTATATCAATACGATCAAAAACCCTGAACTTTTATATGACAAGCAAGTAAAGGCAATTGACCGAGAAAAAGCTTTGCTTGATCCTAAAAGGGTATCTGAGATTACGGAATATATTCTTGAACATTTTGAGCAAAAAACTTATCGTAATCAAAGCCGGTCCTTTTATGATCATAAGGTAATTACGAATGTAGAAAAAATGGCGAAGTCCAAGAATAATACGGTATCAGAGCAAAAAACAACTGCAAAAGTAAATGGTTTCAATTCGATTTTTGCGGTTGCATCTATTCCGGCAGCGATTGCATATTATAATGAACTTAAAAAACAAATGGAGGAAACTGGTCATAAGTTGAATATTGCCGCAATATTCAGTTTCAATCCAAACGAAGAAGATCCGGATGATATCTTGCAAGACGAGAATTTCGACACAAGCGGTCTTGATCAGACTTCACGAGATTTTCTTGAAAATGTAATTACTAATGATTATAAAGAGCAGTTTCATGTTAGTTATGATACATCTGCTGATAAGTTTCCCAACTATTATAAAGATGTTTCATTGCGAATGAAAAATCGTGAGATTGATTTACTGATCGTAGTCAATATGTTTTTAACGGGATTTGACGCAACTACCCTTAATACCTTGTGGGTAGACAAGAATTTAAAGGATCATGGTTTGATACAAGCGTTTTCTCGCACCAATCGTATTTTAAACTCAGTTAAAACATTTGGAAACATTGTTTGCTTTAGAAATCTTGAGACTGCTACCAACAATGCCTTAGCACTTTTTGGAGACGAAAACGCAAGAGGCATGGTTATCCTAAAAACTTACAATGAATATATGAATGGCTATGAAGATGATAGTGGAAAACATATTGAAGGTTATAACGAACTTGTTGCCAGACTTGTGAATGAATTTCCAATAAGCAGTCAAATCATCGGTGAAGATAACGAAAAAGAATTTATCAAACTGTTCGGTCGCATTTTGAAATTGAGAAATATTTTAAGGTGTTTTGATGATTTTGAAAGCGACAATTCTGTATCCGTTAGAGATTTACAGGATTATCAAAGTATCTACATTGACCTATATCAAGATTATGCTAAAAAAAGTGACGTTGAAAAAGAACGAATCAATGATGATATTGTTTTTGAAATTGAACTTATTAAGCAGGTTGAGGTCAATATAGATTATATTTTGATGCTTGTTGCCAAATATCACCAATCAAATTGTGAGGATAAAACGATTCTTGCTAATATTAATAAATCAATAGATGCAAGTGTTGAGCTGCGCAGCAAAAAAGCTTTAATTGAGGGATTTGTTGCCCAAATGACAGTAAAAACAGATGTTGAAAAGGACTGGAAAGACTTTGTTAAAAAGCAAAAAGAGCAGGACTTAGAAACAATCATCAAAGATGAAAAACTAAAACACGATGAAGCTCAAAAATTTATAGAAAACTCATTCAGAGATGGTGAGATAAAAACCACAGGAACAGATCTTGATAAAATATTGCCGCCAATTTCAAGGTTTTCAGGTGGTTCAAATAGGGCTTTGAAAAAACAGACTGTCATTAATAAGCTTAAAGACTTTTTTGAAAAATATTTCGGCTTAGTATAACGCATTTTATTCCACCTGATGGCAAGTAACCAACTACCACATCCATAAAAATCCACGAATTCTCTATGTAAAAAAGCCGCCAGAAGCAGCATCACTTGGATGCGACTCTGGCGGCTTTGCTTATCAATCGAAATCTAACTGTGGAGTTTTCGTTACGGTTCGCAGATATTCTTCCGGATCGCCATTCAAAATCAATTCCGCATAGGACAGCGGATCGTTGTAGATGAGCCAGTCCAGTTCAGACCGCTGGAAACAGCTATCTGCCACCTCATCCTCAACAGCGGTACAGTTAATAGAAATCATGCTGCCGTCAGAATATCTTAGTTCAACGCAGCCGGTATCCATGTTAAATTCACAGGAAAGTAATGTTTTCATAATGCTATCCTCCAATATTGGCTCTGTTAACAAGAAAAACTCCCGCCTAATTCCTGTTAGGAATCAGACGGGAGTTTCGTATGCACCCGAAAACCGTCAGCTAACAGTTGATAAGTGATTTAGTTCCTTATCACTGTTAAGCCAACCGTTTCCGGGCTTTTTTGAGTCCGGATTTCTTCTTTTGAAGCATAGATTTTTATCGGCGAGAGGACGCGGACACGTCCCAGGCAGAGGACGTCCTGTATCGCGTCGAGGACATCGCCACACGTTCCGGACTCATCCAAAAGGAGCAGCTTTTCAGCCCAGAGCAGTCGATTGAGATCGACCTCTGCTGTGCCGATTCCGTGGATGAGGACTTCTTTGAGCTTACGGATACGCAGGAAGAAATGATCCGCGGAATCCAGCAGTAGATCAGGGTGTGCGTACCGGATCTGGACAAGCGTGTCCGTCAGCAGGTGGAAGCATTGGAACGAGTCTCGCAGGAGCAGACAATGTAATAGCATCATGGCATGGGCCGGAGTTTTAGCAATAAGACTCCGGCCCTTTTTTATTTTCAAAAAGATAACATGATATACGAACGACAAGATTTGTCGCAGATAAGCGTACAGGGCTGATGCGTTGTTCCCCTGCGGACAATGAGACACCGTTGTAGCCGCCCGTACAGGACAGCACCATTTTTTACATCTTTTCCGGAAGTGGGCTTAATATTTTTAATTCTATTATTGACGTAGATGAAATATTATGGTATCTTGAGGGCGAAGGAGGTAGATCGATATGAAATTCTCTGGTCAGTGTCCTGTGTGCGGGGCGGCACTTCATTTAGCGCGGCTGAGCTGCCCCGGCTGCAAGGCAGAGTTCCCCACCGATGAACCACTTTCCCCTTATGAGTGCCTTGCCCCGGAATACGCCCGGTTTTTGCAGACCTTTCTCGCCTGCCGCGGCAGCATGAAAGATGTGCAAAACAAGTTGGGCATCTCTTACCCCACAGCCAAGAAAAAACTCGATGAGCTGCTGCTGCAATTAAACCTGCGCAGCGAGGAAGAAAGTGAGGCGTTTGACAGGAGTCTTTTTACCCCAAAAGTGAGCAGCAGTACAAAGGCTTCTGACATTGTGCGGAGCAAGCTCTACGAAAATGGCG
>ERZ773235.2679-NODE-2679-length-14201-cov-9.644210_pt1 | contig 14201 bp, 10 predicted proteins | sample MGYA00580522_ERZ773235 | MGnify/ENA primary metagenome ERZ773235 (study PRJEB29015, sample SAMEA2737797) | human gut metagenome | biome: human gut; feature: human-associated habitat; material: faeces | place: China | collected 2012 ...
ATAGCAGGGGTAAATGCGGCTTTGCCGCACGCAAGAGGTGCAATCGGCAAGCATTGCAGCTCTTCGAGCTGCTCGCTTGCAATGAAAAATTTTCTCTGGGAGGGTGTAAGGGAGGGGTGTCTCTTTTCAAAAAAGAGACACCCCTCCCTTATCCGCGTTCCCACACGGTGTGGGGAACAAGGCGGCAGCACTTTGTGCTGCATTATCCCCGCGCCTTAGCGGCGCGCTTTAATTTATAGAGCTCTTCGGCGGCCAGCCGCGTCTTGGCGACCACATCCCCGCCGCCTTGCGGAAAGCAGTAATACAGCGCTTTGTGGTCGCCGATGCACAGCATATCGCCGATCTCGTACCAGAAATAGTCGGCGTACAGGCTGTACGAGGCCTCGGGCTTTTGAAAATAGTCCAGTTTCCCGCCGCAGCCGGTCAGGTGGAAGCCGTTTTCATCGTGGTGCAGCCGGCCTTCGCCCACGCGGCAGATCTCGCGCATGTTGACCATCATGCAGATCTGCACGGGAATATCAAGCTGATATGCGCCGCTTTCCAGCTCCTCGCGCACGCACTGCCGCTCCCAGGTGTACCAGTCCGGCACGTGGGTGAACGCGGCCTCGCCGTTCAAACATTCCAGCGTACCAATCTCTGTCAAGCGGTATTCCTTGTTACAGCTTCGGCAAATGAGTGATGTGCCTTTGCCCTCCATTTTCCCCTCGGCGAGGCAGTGCGGGCACTTGTAGAGCACGCGGTTGAGTCCGTCGGCGCGGAACGGCTCGCTGACGGAGACGCCGTTTTCCTCCTGCCAGCGGAAATTGTCGAAGCGGAAGGCGGAAAAGATGCGCTCATTGATCTCGGCGACGTTCCTCTCTGCAACGTCGCTGGACGAGAGCAGGCACTGCATCTGCGCTGAGACCTTCGTGCGCCGCTTTTGCAGCCCGTTGTAGAGCGGGTCACGCGCGAACGCGCCGTAGGTGCGGATCATCACGACCGGCACATTCAGTGCCTTGACGCACTTGCCGATGCTCTCCGGCAGCGGTGTGGCCGTGCCGTCGAAGCTGTAGCTCGCCTCGGGGTAGAGCAGCACAGACGTTTTGAGCGTCCGCACGCAGTAGAGCATATCGCGCACGAGCGTCGTGTCCGAGCAGAACTTGCGCGTGGGGATGCAGCCGACGCTGCGCATCAGCCACTCCTTGCCGACAAAGCCGTCCGACGTGCAGACGATGTTGAACGGGCGCGGGTACAGCACCGCCTCCGCGATTTTGAGGTCGAGAAAGCACGAGTGGTTCATCAGGACAAGGCAGGGCTCATCGCTTTTGATCTGCGCCATGCCGATCTTCTCGCAGTGGAAATGCGTCGCCAGAAGGTCGGGCGCGGAGGCTGCGCGCAGGACCGTCCGGAACAGGAGCGACGGCTTTTTCGGCTTTTTGTGCACCTGCGGCGGCTGGGCAAGCGCCTGTTCATATGTCATATCGACGACTTTAATTTTCATTCTGTTTCTCCGGCACGACGTGGATGTTCAGATGATCGTAGGACATCTCCACGTTGTGCTTTGCAAAGGTGTTGCGCAGGCGCTCGTACATCTTAAAATAAGTGTCCCAGTAGGCGTCTGCCGCCGTCCAGCAGCGGATGGTGTATTCGATGGAGCTGGCACCGTAATTCGAGAGATACACCGTCGGCGTGGGTTCTTTCAGCACGGCGGGGAAGGCGAGAACGGCGTCCATGCAGGCCTGCTTCACCTCGTCCGTCGGCGCGTCGTAGGATGCTGTGACCTTGTAGACGATGCGGCGGCGGCCCAGGACGGTGAAGTTGATGATCTTCGAGCTGGACATTTCGCGGTTGGGCTGGAGCACGATCTGTCCGTCCGGCGTTTCGATCTTCGTGTGCGTCAGTGAAATTTCACGCACCGTGCCGGTCGTGCCGCCGACTTCGATCTCATCGCCGAGCGAGAACGGATGCGAGAAGAGAATGACGAGTCCGCCGGCGACGTTGCCGAGAATGTCCTCGGCGGCCAGCGTGACGCCCAACGTCAGCACCGACATGATGGCGGTGAGCGACGAGGTGTTGATGCCGAGCGCCTCGGCTGTGATGATGATGGTAAGCAGATACAGAAGCGTTTTGAGGCTCGTGAGGATGACCTTTTGCAGCCGCTCGTTCAGGCGGTTCGCGCGCGAGAGCAGCCGCGAACAGAGCTTGAGCACGAGCCGCACGACGATCAGGCAGATGAGGAACGTCAGCAGCGCGGAAAGGATGCTGCCGATGCTGTAGCCACCGATCGAGCGGGAGATGATCTGGGAAATATTGTCCATGGCGTTTCGCCCCTTTCGATGCCCAGTATATCAGTGTTGCCGCGCCTTTGTAAAGAGCACGCTAAGAATCCTCAGAATTCCTTAAGCTTTGCCGGTTGAGAAACGGGCGGAAAGAGCGTATAATGCAGCGTGATCTTTTTTGAAAAGGAAGTGCCCGCATGCGCCCTTACGCCCTCATCGACCTCCACTGCGACACGTTGACCGACTGCATGTACGCAGGATCGAACATCATCGACACACTCGACGATCCCGCGCGCACGCTGTCGCTCACAAGTATTCCGAAGGACATCCACTGGACGCAGTTTTTCGCCGTGTTCGTGCCCGATGAGCTGCGCGGGGAGAAGGCCATCCGCTTTTTTGATGACGCTTGCGCGAATTTCGACCGCCAGATGCGAAAATTCGCAGATCGTGTGTCGCCCTGCCGCAATGTTGCCGATATGGAGCGCGCGTGGGCGGCGGGGAAGACCGCGGCCTTTCTGAGCGTGGAAAACGGCAGCGCGTTTGCTGGCGACCTGTCGCGCATCGGGAAGACGAAGCGTCAGGGCGTCTGCGCCGTGACGCTGACGTGGAATGGGGAAAACGAGCTCGGCTCGGGCAATGTGACGGACCGCGGCCTGACGGACTTTGGCCGCGCCGCCGTGCGCGAAATGGAGCGCTGCGGCATTTTGATCGACGTCTCGCACCTGAACGACGCGGGGCTCGCGGACGTGTTCGAGACGGCGGAAAGGCCGTTTCTCGCCACGCATTCCAACGCCCGCGCAATTTGCGCGCACAAGCGCAACCTGACGGACGTGCAGATCAAGGAGATGGTGCGCCGCGGCTGCCTGATCGGCCTCAACTACTACGGGCCATTCCTGCGCGGCGGGGGAGCGGTCAGGAGCTTAGACGACGTCTATCGCCATGTGGCGCACTTTTTCGACCTCGGCGCGCGCAAAAACCTCGCCCTCGGCTCGGACTTCGACGGCGCGGTGCTGCCGCCGTGCCTCGATTCGGCGGAAAAGACGGCGGACTTTTACGAGTATCTGCTCTCGCGCGGCGTATCGCAGCAGGACGCGGACGGCATTTTCTTTGAAAATGCTCGCACATTCCTGCGGAAAAACCTTGGGTGAGCGCAAAACGCTTGGCAGCGGGCGGTGCACTGTGATACAATCAATAAAAACAGGGGAGGGGAGCACATGGCAAAAAAATCGAGCCGCAACACCAAGGCGCGCATCGTCTCGGCGGCGTGGAAGCTCTTTTACGAGCAGGGCTATGAGGAGACGACGGTGGAGGAGATCATCTTCGAGTCGGAGACGTCGAAGGGCTCGTTCTACCACTATTTTGACGGCAAGGACGCGCTGCTCTCGTCCCTCTCGGTGCTGTTTGACGAGCGGTATGAGGAGCTGATGCAGCAGCCCCACGACGAGATGGACTGCATCGAGCTCTTATGCTGGCTCAATCAGGAGCTGTTCACGACGATCGAGAACACGGTTTCCATCGAGCTTCTGGCGCGGCTTTTTTCCTCCCAGCTCGTGACCAAGGGAGAAAAGCACCTGCTCGACCGCAAACGCACGTACTATCGTCTTTTGCGCCAAATCGTCTCTCAGGGGCAGGAGCGCGAGGAGCTGACCGACACGCGTACCGTGAGCGAGATCGTCAAGGCCTACGCGATGTTCGAGCGCGGGCTGATGTATGACTGGTGCCTTTCGGGCGGGGAATATTCGCTTGTGCAGTATGCGCGCGAGATGATGCCGCTCTTTTTAGACGGCTTTCGCAAAAAATAAAATTCGTTTCAAAAACAGTCTACTAAATCGTCTTGCAGAAAATGCAGTAAAATCAATCAAAAATTCAGAATTTTGCAGTGCCGTACAGGAATTATTCTGTACGGCGTTCTGTATTTACGTCTACTTTCTTTTGTGCTATATTGTGCTCGTTTTAACGAAAGCTAAAGGAGAAATTCACATGACAAGCGCACAGATCATTATTGTAGTGACCATCGTGCTCTACCTCGCCGCGATGGTGTTGGTGGGCGTGTATTTTGGCAAGAAGGGCAGCGGCAGCAGCTCGAACGACTTCTACCTCGGCGGGCGCAAGATGGGCCCTGTCGTCACGGCCATGAGCGCCGAGGCGAGCGACATGAGCAGCTACCTTTTGATGGGCTTGCCCGGCCTTGCCTATCTGTTTGGCCTGCCGGAGGTGACGTGGACGACCATCGGTCTGGCCATCGGCACGTATCTCAACTGGCTGATCGTCGCGCGCCGCCTGCGCCGGTATTCGGCCAAACTCGGCGCCATCACGATCCCCGACTTTTTCGCCCGCCGCTTCGGAGATAAGAAGCATTTGCTCTCCTGCATCGCGGCGGTCGTGATCCTCATTTTCTTTATCCCGTACACGGCGTCCGGCTTCAAGGCCATCGGCACGCTCTTCAACAGCCTCTTTGGTGTGGAGTATCATACGGCAATGATCGTCGGCGGCATCGTGGTCGTGCTGTACACGGTGATGGGCGGCTTTATGGCCGTTTCGTTCACCGACCTGATCCAGTCCATCTTCATGACCATTGCGCTCATCGTCATTGTATGCTTCGGCGTGCAGCAGGCGGGCGGACTGGACACGGTCATCGACAATGCCCGTGCGCTGCCGGGCTACCTTAACATGACGCAGGGCTACGATGCTGCGAGCGGCACAGCCGCCTCGTTCAGCACGCTGAGCATCATTTCGACGCTCGCGTGGGGTCTTGGCTACTTCGGCATGCCGCACATCCTGCTGCGCTTTATGGCCATCCGCGAGGAAAAGGAGCTCAACCAGTCCCGCCGCATCGCGACGATCTGGGTTGTGATCTCCATGTTCATCGCCGTGTGCATCGGCATCATCGGCAACAGCGTGACCGCCGCGGGCAAAGTGCCCTTCCTGTCGACGAGCGCGGAATCTGAGACCATCATCATTAAATTGACAGACCTGATGAGCCAGCACGGCGTGCTGCTCGCCGTCATGGCGGGCATCATCCTCTCGGGCATTCTGGCCGCAACGATGTCGACCGCGGACTCGCAGCTTTTGGCCGCGGCGTCCAGCGTGTCACAGGATCTCATGCAGCATTCGTTCGGTATCAAGATGAACCAGCGTACGACGATGCTGGCCGCGCGCGCCACGGTTATCTGCATCGCCATCATCGGCATGGTGCTTGCCTGGGACCCCAACAGCTCCGTGTTCCGTGTCGTTTCGTTCGCGTGGGCGGGCTTTGGCGCGGCGTTCGGCCCCGTGATGCTCTTCTCGCTCTTCTGGAAGCGCGCGAACAAGCAGGGCGCGCTCGCGGGCATGATCACTGGCGGCGCGGTGGTCTTCATCTGGAAGTACCTCATCGCGCCGATGGGCGGCGCGTGGGCCATCTACGAGCTGCTCCCCGCGTTCCTTGCGGCGTGCATTGCGATCGTGATCGCATCGCTCGCGACGCCCGCACCGGAGAAGGCCGTCACCGATACCTTCGACGAGATCTGCGGCAAATAAAAGGGAAGAACAGGCGAGGGCTGCGGCCCTCGCTTTTCTTTGTTAGCCAAATGGAGTGAAATGGAAAAATATGACAAAAAATCCGCATTGACTATTGAAAATGGAATGACTAACGTTTATTATAGATAACATCTATTTATGGGTGCTGACATCAGGCGGCGGGATACGTGCATTTGTCCTGCCGGCCGATACTACACTGATGGCAAGCAGTGAAAGGAGAAAACAGCAGTGTCAAGACTCGATATTATGACGCCCTCCCATGCCCAGACCGTCATCGACGGGTTGTACCGCGATGTGGAGCGGCGTATCGCCGCAAGCCCTCCGGGACTGTGTCCGGTGGACCTGGCCAAGAGCTTTCTGGACCTCTGTCATGCGCAGACGTGCGGCAAGTGCGTTCCCTGCCGTATCGGCCTCGGCCAACTCTCTGAGCTGATGGAGCAGGTGCTCGAGGGCGAAGCCACGATGGAGACCATCTCGATCATCGAGCGCGTGGCGCGCGTGATCGTCAACAGCGCCGACTGCGCCATTGGCCGTGATGCGGCGCGCCTGGTGCTTGACGGCGTGCAGGGCTTCCGCGACGACTACGAAGAGCATATTCTGCGCCACCGCTGCCTTGGCGGCATGCGCGAGCCCGTTCCCTGTGTGGCGCTGTGCCCTGCGGGCGTGGATATCCCGGGCTACCTCGTGCTCATCAAGTACGGCCGCTACGCCGACACCGTGCGCCTGATCCGCAAGGATAACCCATTCCCCTCGGCCTGCGCGTACATCTGCGAGCATCCGTGCGAGGCGCGCTGCCGAAGAAACATGATCGACGACGCGGTCAACATCCGCGGCCTCAAGCGCTACGCGGTGGATAACGCGGGCTACGTGCCGCAGCCCGACTGTGCCGAGCCCTCAGGCAAGAAGGTCGCCGTCATCGGCGGCGGCCCGAGCGGCCTTTCCGCGGCGTATTACTTAGCTTTGATGGGCCACAAGGTCACCGTGTATGAAAAGCGCGCGAAGCTCGGCGGCATGCTGCGCTACGGCATCCCCAACTACCGCCTGCCGCGCGAAGTGCTCGACGCGGAGATCGCGTCGATGCTGGCGCTTGGCATCGATGTGCATGTCAACGTCAATGTCGGCGACGATGTGACGTTCGACGAGCTGCGCCAGCAGAACGACGCGCTTTACATCGCGCTCGGCGCGCACACGGATAAAAAGACCGGCATCGAGGGCGAGAACGCTGAGGGCGTCATCTCCGCGGTCGAGATGCTGCGCGAGATCGGCGACGATTACATGCCGGACTTCCGCAACAAGGATATCGTCGTCATCGGCGGCGGCAACGTCGCGATGGATGTCTGCCGCAGCGCGGTTCGTCTCGGCGCGCGCAAAGTGAGCTGCGTCTACCGCCGCCGCCAGGAGGACATGACGGCCCTTCCCGAGGAAGTGGAGGGCGCCGTTGCCGAGGGCGTGGAGATCGTGACGCTTCAGGCACCTGTCCGCATCGAGACCGATGCGAACGGTCACGCCGTCGCGCTGTGGACACAGCCGCAGATCATCGGCGAGATGGATAAAAAGGGCCGCCCCGCGCCCGAAAAGGCCAAGCGCAGCGAAAAGCGCATCGCGGCGGACGTTGTCGTTGTCGCCATCGGTCAGGGCGTGGAGACCCACGGCTTTGAGCAGACGAAGATCGCCATCAAGCGCGGCGCGTTCGTCGCCGAGGCCAGCGGCCAGATCGACAATATGGACGGCGTCTTCGCCGGCGGCGACTGCGTCACCGGCCCTGCGACCGTCATCCGCGCCATCGCGGCCGGCAAGGTCGCCGCGGCGAATATCGACGAATACCTCGGCTTCCACCACGAGATCGACCCCGGCGTCGAGATCCCCACGGCGCGGCTGAACAACAAGCCGCCCCACGGCCGTATCGACACCACCGAGCGCGAGGCAGGCGAACGCAAGCACGACTTCAAGTGCATCGAGTGCGGCCTCACGGATGAAGAGGCGTACTCCGAGGCGTCGCGCTGCCTGCGCTGCGACCACTTCGGCTACGGCATCTTCCGCGGAGGGAGGAAAGGCAAATGGTAAGAAACGTTACACTGACCATCGACCACAAGAGCGTCACCGTGCCCGAGAATACCACGATCTTAGAGGCCGCGCGCTCGGTCAATATCAATATCCCGACGCTGTGCTACTTAAAGGACATCAACGAGATCGGCGCGTGCCGCATCTGCTGCGTGGAGGTCGAGGGCATGGAGCGCCTTGTCCCCGCGTGCGACAATGTGGTGGCGGACGGCATGGTCGTCTTCACGAACAGCGCCAAGGCGCGCGAGGCGCGCCGCATGAACCTGCGTCTCATTCTTTCGCACCACGATACATCGTGCACGAACTGCACGCGAAGCGGCAACTGCACCTTGCAGCAGCTGGCGAACGACTTCAACATGCGCGGCACGCACTTCCCCAAAAAGCTGCGTCACGAGGCGGTGGATTATTCCACGCCGCTCATTCGCGAAAACGACAAGTGCGTGCAATGCCTGCGCTGCATCCAGGTGTGCGAAAACGTGCAGAGCGTAAAGATCTGGGACCTTCTCGGCACGGGCTCGCGCACGGTCGTCGACGCGTCGTACAACCGCCGCATTCAAGATACCGAGTGCACGTACTGCGGCCAGTGCATCACCCACTGCCCGACGGCGGCGCTGCGCGAGCGCGACGACACGGGTCTCGTCTTCGACGCGATCGACGATCCGAATACCGTCACCGTGGCGCAGGTCGCGCCCGCGGTGCGCGCGGCATGGGCCGAGCAGTTCGGGCTCGACAGCGAGTTCGCAACGCCCAAGCGCATGGTCGCGGCGCTGCGCGAGCTGGGCTTCAACTATGTGTTCGACACCGACTTTGCCGCCGACCTCACGATCATGGAGGAGGGCAGCGAGTTTATCGAGCGCTTCACCCACAAGGATCAGTATCAGTGGCCGATGTTCACGTCCTGCTGCCCGGGCTGGGTTCGCTTTGTGAAGTCCCAGTACCCCGAACTGACGGACAATCTCTCCACGGCCAAGTCGCCCCAGCAGATGTTCGGTGCGGTGGCGAAGAGCTACTTTGCCGAAAAGGTCGGTATCGACCCCAAGCGCCTTTTCGTCGTCTCGATCATGCCGTGCGTGTCGAAAAAGAGCGAATGCGCGCTGCCGACGATGAAAAACGACGCGGGCGCCCCCGATGTCGACGTGAGCATCACGACGCGCGAGCTGAACATTATGATGCGCGCGAATCACATTGAACCCAAGAACCTGCCCGAGGAGGAGTTCGACAGCCCGCTCGGCTCCGCGACCGGCGCGGCGGTCGTCTTCGGCGCGACCGGCGGCGTGATGGACGCGGCGCTGCGTTCGGCGTACTTCCTCATCACGGGCAAGAACCCTGACCCTGACGCTTTCACCGCCGTGCGCGGCATGGACGAGTGGAAGGAGGCGACGTTCAACATCCCCGGCGCGGGCGACGTGCGCGTCGCGGTCGTGAGCTCGCTCGGGAAAGCCCGCAAGCTCATTGAGGCTGTCAAGCGCGGCGACGCAGCGTATGACTTTGTCGAGGTCATGGCCTGTCCCGGCGGCTGCGCGGGCGGCGGCGGCCAGCCCATCCACGACGGCAGCGAGCTTGCCGAGGATCGCGGCAACGTGCTCTGGCGGCTCGATCAGGGTGAGCTTCTGCGCTTCTCACACGAGAATCCGGATGTCAAGGCGCTCTACAAGGACTACCTCGGCGCGCCGCTTGGCGAAAAGTCGCACCACCTGCTGCACACCGACCACAACGCGTGGCAGATGCCGCAGAAAATGCTGTAAGGACGCAAAAAAAACTCCGTATGAGATTTCTCATACGGAGTTTTTTATTGCTGAATTTTATCGGGTGTACGCGCCGTACTCGCTGATGATGGCGCAGAGCTGACTGAACGCCTGCTGCGCGTTGCCGTCGATCTTGTAGGCGACGGCGCGGTGGGCGTCGTCGTAGATGAAGCCCTCGTCCCAGTTGAGGTACAGGTCATGCTTCTGTCCGTCTTCGGGGATCCACCAGACGGTGACATAGTTCTCGTTCTGCGTGAAGCGGGAGAGGAGCGACGTGGGCAAACGATAATAGCGCTGCACCGAAATTTCGGACATGGCGCTGCGCAGAGCTGCGGCGGCCTCACTGTCATCCTCTACTCGGCAGTCGCCGGTGTCGAACGTGCCGTAGCCGTCCGGCGTGGGAACAATGGTCGAAATGCAGAAGAGTCCGTCGACGCGGGCGGTCTCAGGCGCGGGGATCAGCTCGCCGAGCGGCTGCGCACGGCGCGGCAGCAAAAAGATAGCCACGACGAGCAGCATCGCGGCGACGGCGATGAGCACGGTTTTTCTCTTTTTATCCATGGGGTTCTCCTTTCCAACATCAAGCTTGCTTTTTGCCGTCCAACAGGGGAGAGGGAAATCGCTTTCCGATAGTTTACCTGATCAAGAGCTTTTTGGCAAGCCCTTCTTCGGGCGTGACATAGAGTGTGCGGTAATTGTCGTAGGTCACCATGCCGGGGCGTGCGCCCGCGGGCTTTTTGACGAACTTCACGGGGCAGTAGTCGACGGGGACGCTGCTGCTCTCCTTCGCCTGCGAGAAGTAGGATGCGAGCATTGCGGCCTCGCGCAGATCATCGTCGCTCGGCGTGAGTCCCGCGCAGCGCAGGATGACGTGCGAGCCGTGAATGTGCTGGGTGTGGAACCAGTAGTCGCGCTTGTCGGCCTTTTTTGTCAGCTGGTCGTTCTGCACGTTGCTGCGGCCGACGAGGACCTCAAGCCCACTCGAGGTTTTGAATGTGCGCGGGGCGAAGGCGCGCTTGAGCTCCTTTTTGCCGCTCGACTTTCGGATATAGTTCGTCTCCTGCAATTCGCGGCGGATCTCATTGAATTCCTGCTCGGTCTCCGCCTGCGAAAGCTCCTGCAGGACGCTTTCCAAGTACACGCGTTCGTTTTCCGCCTTTTCGATCTGCTCGCGCAGGTGGAATTCGGCGGTCTTGAGCTTGTTGTACTGCTTGTAGTTTTTCGCGGCGTTCTGCTGGGGGGAGAGCAGCGGGTCGAGCGGGATGTCGATGGTCGGGCAGCCGTCCTCATAGTAGTTTTCCGCATGCAAGACTTTTTCTCCGCTCTTCATGCGGTACAGGTTTGCGGTGATGAGGTCGCCGCGCAGGCGGAATTCGTCGCGCTTCTGCGTCGCGGCGTAGTCGTGCTTTAAGTTCTCGGCCTTGCGCGCCATGCGGTCGCGCGCGACCGTGACCGCGTGCGTCAGCTCGCGGCCGCGGCGGGCGGAGAGTTCCTGCCGCTCACGCGCGTCGTAGAACTCGTCGAGCATTTGCGAGAAGCTCTCACGCGTCTCGACCTGCGTTTCCGCGCCGTACTGCGCGATGGGACGGTAGGTGAAATCCACGGGCTTGCCGTCGCGGTAGAGGATGACGGGCATATAGTTATCTTCCTTTACAGCGTTGGCTGTATCGGAAAATTCCTGCACCAGCGCCCCGCGCTGCGTATCATTCAGCGCGCCGAAGCGCACGTCGGTCTCGTGTCCCGCGCGGAAGGCGAATTCGCGCGCGATCAGCGGCGAAATGCCGGTGTAATGGTCGAGCACCCACTTGTCGACAGCCTGTTCCGCGTCGCCGCCGCGCTGCGCGAGGGCGAGGGAGTACTCCTCCTGCGATAAAAGCGACAGCTTGTCGAGCGGTGTCGGCAGATGGTAAAAAAGGCCGGGCAGCAGCTGGCGCGTGGCGGAAAGGTCTGCATCCACGCGGCGCAGACATTCGACGATACGCCCCTGCGCGTCGAGCAGGACGAGGTTCGACCGCCGCCCCATGCACTCGAGCACGAGCTGCTTTTGGCTGATCTCTCCGAATTCGTCCGTGCACTGGAGCATCAGGATCACCATGCGCTCAAGATCCGGCTGCTCCATGGACAGCACGCGCGCGCCGACTAAGTGCTTGCGCAGCAGCATGCAGAACATCGGCGGCTGGGCAGGGTTGTCGCGCAGAATGTTCGTGAGCTGGATGCGCGGTTGGTTTGCGCCCGCGTTGAGCAGCAGGCGCAGATTGCCGCGCAGCAGCAGAACGATTTGGTCGCGCGCGGGCTGCTGCACCTTGTCGATGCGCGCGCCGATGAGCTGAGGTCTCAGCTCGTGTAAAACTGCCCGCAGGCAGATCGCGTCAAGTGGCATTGTCGTCCTCCATCATCCGGTTGAAAAGCTCGTTGATGCGCGCGTGATCGTCGCGCAGATACAGCCAGCCGAACAGCGCCTCGAGGCCTGTGGCCTTCTGATAGTCCGCGCGGTCGGCGTGGTGGGGGATGGAATGGACATTCGCGTTGCGCCCGCGGCGGAACACAGAGGCCTCTTCCTCCGTCAAAAGGGGTAAGAGGTTTTCGGCAAAGCGCGCCTGCTGCGGCGCGCAGACGAGCTCGACCGTCGCGCGGTGAAGGCCCTTGCCCGTCGCCTTGCCGTGCACGCACAGATATGTGCGCACAAGCAGCTCATACACCGCGTCGCCCAGATGGGCGAGGCCGATGGAGCTGATGGCGCGGATGGCGTCGTCGTTCATTTTGGCTTGTGTATAATCGTACATAAAAACTCCTGAGGTTTGAAAGTACACATATTCTATAACCTTGTCGGAATTCTGTCAATCGGCGCGCGCTGCCGCGCGCGAAAAGCGTTGCGCTTTTGCAAAAATCCGCTATAATGGCAGAAAAGACAAGACCTTTGAGATCGGAGAAGAGAAGCCTATGAAAAAACTGACCACCGCGCTGCTCACGGCGCTTTTGCTGCTGAACCTTGCCGCCTGCGGCGAAAAGGAGCCGGACGACACCCCGTCCGGCTACGACGATTCGCTCATTTCCGAGCTTTACAGCGAGGAGGGCGAGTACACGGACGCCGAGAACAACACGCTCGCATACAGCTACCATGTGCCAAGAATCATGTCGGAAACGGCGGTCGCCGCCGCGCTGAACGACGAGATCGCCGATCAATTCGGCGCGCTCGTGCAGGAGCAGAAGAACATGATGGCCTCCCGCGTTTCGCTCACATGCCTTTCCGTCACGTGGACGAGCTACTGGAACGACAGCCTGCTCTGCCTTGTGGTGCGCGCGGAGATGGACGGCGACACGAGCATGACGGAGACGTACAGCTACGACTTTTTCGGCGGCAAACGCTTCATGAGCGAGGACCTGCTGGCGCGCTGCGAGCTTTCAACGCAGGACTTCATCACGGCGGCGCGCCGCACCGCGGCAAACTACTTTGATGAGACGTACCGAGATGCACTCAGCGGCAGCATGGGCGGCGCGGGCTTCATCGCGTCCTATGCCGAGCGCCGCGCGTGGACGCTCTCGGACGAGAACATCAACGCGGAGATGCGGCTCTATCTCGACGGCGGCGCGCTGCATATGATCGTGCCCATCGGCTCGTTTGCCGGGGCGGAGAGCTACGACGCTGACCTCGCGCTCGACCTCTCCGCGCGCGAGACGGTCGAGAAGACGGCGCAGGACAGCTTTGTCAAGGCCGCGCTCTCGGGCGGCGATTTGACCGTCAGCTTTGAAAAGACGGCGGACTCCGCGTGGTACGCGGAGAATTTCCGCTTTGACTACGAGACCATCTACCCCGTGGAAGGCCTGTATTCCGACTACACGGATGTGTTCGTCGGCTCGGTGGGGCAGGGGTACTTCCCGTACATCTTCCTGCTGACGAGCGAGGGCACGGTGGAGTACGTGAACCTGCTCGAGGGCCTGACGGCGGGCTTCCTCTGCGACGGCGGACCGCTCGGCGGCGTGAAGGGCATTGTTTCGTTCGAGTCCGGCGAGGTCGAGGAGGACTACGGCACGTATCAGACGGTGTTCGCCGTCGACGCATCAGGGGAGAAACACGACCTCTCCGGCGCGGTCAGCGACGCGGACTACACGATCCCGTCGGAATTTCTCGGCGAGTGGACGGCGACCGTGACGCACGACACCGCCGAGCAGGGCAGCTATGACAGCGATTATATTCTGACGCTCACGGATGGCGGCGGCCTCACGGTGCAGGACATCAACAGCGAGGTTGGGATTTACTTTGAGTACACCGGCCAGCTCAACTACCTCGGCACGAACGGCGAGGGCATGGTCTTTGGCTATCACTTGAACGAGAATGCGGGCACGGTGCGCTACGGCGCGTTCACGCTGCTGCGCGGCAGCGACGGCCTGCACGTCAAATCCGTCGCAGGCGAAAACTTCTTCGACGCGCCGAGCGGACGCTACACCGTGTTTGCGAGAGGGTAAAAAGAAAAGCAGGGCCTTTTTTGAGCGCGGAAGGGCCCTGCTTTTTTGCGGCTTTGACGCGCTAAGCAAAATTAGAGGGGGGGTACCGCTTTGACCGCGCTCCCAGCTGAGCTATACCCCCGTATAAGGGGTGCGCTGAGTAATTTCTTATTCA
>ERZ773235.2680-NODE-2680-length-14201-cov-9.177153_pt1 | contig 14201 bp, 15 predicted proteins | sample MGYA00580522_ERZ773235 | MGnify/ENA primary metagenome ERZ773235 (study PRJEB29015, sample SAMEA2737797) | human gut metagenome | biome: human gut; feature: human-associated habitat; material: faeces | place: China | collected 2012 ...
GACGGCGCCGCCATATTGGCGGCGCCGTCCCTTTTTATGCGTGAGAAGCGGCGGACACGCAGGCTTGCAGCACATGCGGCAGAGGGAAACATATGCATATTCATTCGCACCATTAAGGAGGTTTCCCGCTGTAACGGCTATAAACACTGCAATTCGCGTGAAAGTTTATACATACTCATGCCTTGTATAAACTGAGGTGATTATATAGGGACCGATGTGTTTACTCAGAGTAAACTAGAAACTGCGCAGAAAACAGAAAGTTAATATTTATGCAAAAAAGCTTGACAAAATATGCAATGCGACATATAATGCAAAGCAACTTCCGATGCACGCTTCAAACGACGATGGCAAAATCGCCGAAAGGATAGCGGGTATGGCCCCCGTCCGGCTGCCCGACAGCCTGCCCGGAGAGAACGGCGCGGAAGGCTTCCGCGATTTCGCAGAGTGCCGCACCGTCCCACAGCGGGTTGTTGTGCGAGCAGCACAGCTGATAGGAAGCATAGTCTTCCGCCAGTTTGGAAACCGTTGCAGCGTATACGGGGATCTGCTCCGGGCCTTCCAAAAACGCGTACAGCGGCGCCGGATAAACGGTATCGCCGGTGAAGAGGATCCGGTTGGCGTCGTCGGCCAGCATGATCCCATCGCGGGAGTGGCCGGGCGTGGCAAGGACCCGCAGCGTTCTGCCGCCCAGATCAAAGCGGTCTCCCTCCTGAATGGGAACCACGCGGCAGGGCCTGACGCAGAAGCGGGCAAGGTCAAACCAGGGCCGGCAGGATAAATGCAGCGCTTCAGGACGGCGGTTTTCATCATCTTCCGGGAGTGAGAAGCCGTTTTCCAGTTTGCGGACGGCTTCGGGCACATTGAGAAGATGGGTCTCGCCGAATTGCCAGTTGCCGCCCACATGGTCAAAGTGGCTGTGGGAGTTGACAAGCGTTACCGGCTTATTCGTAAGAGCGTCGACAACGGCTTTTATGTTGCCAAGGCCCATGCCGGAATCGAAAAGCAGCGCACAGCGGCTTCCCTCAATGAGAAAGCTGGCGACCTCCTGAAAATGGCAGGGTTCAAAAATGGCCGTGACCCCGGGCAGGATCCTGTAGGGGACAAACCACCTGCTTTCGCAGGGGAGAGGTTGTAATTCCCTGTATCGTATCAGTTTTGCCATATGAATGACCTCTTTTTGAAAGAATGCGTTCAGTATAGCATGATCTGTCAAAATTTCAACATCTACGGAAACGGAGTTAGAAAATGAAAAAGGCAATGAATGTGGGAATTGTCGGTCTCGGCGATATCAGCGGGATCTATCTTCAGAATATTGTGGAGCGGTATCACCAGCTGAAGGTGGTGGCCGTGTGTGATATCCTTTATGAGCGCGCGCTGGCCGTGAAAGAAAAGTACGGCATCCCGGCGGCCTATCAGAATGTGGAGGATCTGGTAAATGACAGCGCCGTTGAAATCGTCCTGAATCTGACGCGGCCGGTGGATCACTTCAACGTGACCATGGCGGCGCTGCATGCGGGAAAGCATGTGTACACGGAAAAGCCGCTGGGCGTTTCCTTTGAGGAGGGAAAGCAGATGGTCGCCGCGGCGGAGGCGAAGGGCCTTTACCTCGGCGTATCGCCGGATACATTTCTGGGCGCAGGACTGCAGACCTGCCGCAGTGCTATTGACGCAGGTCTGATCGGCCAGCCTATCGGCGCCAACGCCAGAATGATCAACCGGGGCCATGAATCGTGGCACAGCAATCCCGATTACTATTATCAACACGGCGGCGGCCCGCTGCTGGATATGGGACCGTATTACATTACCGCGCTGGTCAGCCTGTTCGGCGAGGTGGAAAAGGTTTCCGGCTTTGCCAAAAAGACCTTCCAGACCCGAACCATCACCAGCCAACCCCGCGCAGGCCAGACGATTCAGGTCGATGTGCCCACATGGATCAGCGCAAACCTCCAGTTTAAAAACGGCGCCACCGCGCAGCTGTTTACCACCTTTGATGTGGTTTACCATCAGGAGGCCACGCTGGAGCTGTACGGCTCCGAGACCACTATCATTGCCCCCAATCCTGATTTCTTCGATGGGCCGGTTCAGATCTACGACAAAGAGAAAGAGGCCTATGTCCAGTTGGATATGCCCTTCGACTTTGACGGGAACGCCCGGGGTCTGGGTCTTGCGGATATGGCGCAGGCCATTATGGAGGGGAGGCCCAACCGGGCCAGCGCCGCACAGGGCCTTCATGTGCTGGAGATCATGGATAAGATCAGCGAAAGCGCCAAGCTGGAAAAGACGCTTGCCGTTGAAACGAGCTATGAGCGTCCCGCGCCCATGCCGAAAAAGGGTGAGATAAAATGAAAAAGACGATTAAAATCGGTGTGATCGGCTGCGGCGAAATCGCCCAGATCATGCACCTGCCCTATCTGGCGGAACTGGACGAATTTGAGCTGTGGTCGCTATGCAACACCTCAAAAAAGCCGCTTGCGTTCTGCGCGGAGAAGTACGGCGTTCCGAAGGAGCGCTGCTATACGGATTTTGCGGATCTGATCGCCGATCCTGCGCTTGACGCGGTGCTGATCTGCTCGGCTGACCATTACCAGCCGGCTATGGCGGCAATCGCCCACGGAAAGCATCTTTTTGTTGAAAAGCCGCTGGCCTTTAACGAGGCGCAGGCGCAGGCCATCGTGGACGGCGCAAAGGAAAAGCAGCTTGTTTTGCAGGTGGGATACATGAAGGTGTATGACCCGGCGTTCCGCTTCTTCGCCGAAAAGGTGGCGTCCATGAAAGAGATCACCCATGTGGGCGTGCATAATTTCTGCGGCGACTTCGGCTTCATGAAAGAGATCTATCCCATGTGCAAGGTTTCGGACATTACACCGGAGCAGCAGGCCGCGCGTGATAAGGCCAGAAATGAGGCGGTGGCGGCGCAGATCGGCACGGACGACGCGTATTTTGCCGGGCCGTATATGGATCTGCTGCTGGGCACCAGCCACGATACGGTGCTGCTGCGCAAGCTCTTCGGAGACCTTCAGGTCCGATACGGTGATGTTGACGGCAGCGGAACCGTGCTGGCGACGTTGGAAACCGCGTCCGGACTGCGTATCGCCTTTGAAGAGGGATATATCGACCAGCGATCCGTATGGGATGAGACAATCTCGGTATGGGGCCCGGAGTGCCGGGCGGTTCTGGAATTTCCATCGCCCTACCTGCGAAACGCGCCGACACTGGTTCATCTCAACGAGAATGACCCTGGCGGCGCAAACCGCGAGCAGATCATTCAGGTCAGCTATGAGGAGTCCTTCCGATGTGAATGGAAGGCTTTTGCCCAGAGTATTTTCACCGGCGCTGTGCCGGAGTCCGACGGGCAGGGCGCTGTGGAGGATATCCGCATTGCGTCCGACATCATCAGAAAGGCAATGTTAAACCGGTAATATATGCATGAGCGTATACAAATATGAAAGGATGAAATAACATGAAAAAGACACTTGCATTGATTCTGGCGCTGATAATGCTGTTCGCGCTGGCAGGCTGCGGCTCCAAGAAGGCCACTACCTGGGAAGAGCAGCTGGGCACACAGGGCAAGCTCCGCGTCGCCATCAGCCCGGACTATCCCCCCTATGAGGGCTATGACGCGCAGGGCAATGTGGTCGGCTTTGACGTGGAGGTGGCCAAGTATATCGCCAACTATCTGGGCGTTGAGCTGGAGGTCGTTCCGCTGGAGTTCACTACCATCATTTCCGCCATTACCGCCGGTACGGTGGATGCCGGTATCTCCTGCTTCTCCTATACCGATGAGCGCGCCCAGTCCGTTCTCTTCTCCGATACCTATCTGAAGTCCTCTCAGGCGGCATTTGCCTCCACCAAGTTCGGCGTTAACTCTCTGGAGGACTGCAAGGGCGGCGTGGTGGGCGCCGGCGAGGCTACCACCGGTATGGATGTGGCCGAATCCCTGAAGGATCAGTACGGTTTCCAGACCCAGGGCGGTGAGATCGCCATTATGACGGAGTCCGTCCGTGCCGGCGCCATGCAGGCCATCATCACCGAGTACCCCGTCTGCATGTCCTACATCAACGAGTATCCCGATGATTTCCAGCTGATCGCCTCCGACCTGTCCGTGGAGGAGACCAAGGCCATTGTCAACAAGGGCAACGACCTGCTGCTGGAAAAGTTCAATGAGGCGATCGCCGCTTTCATGGCGGAGGATAATTACAACGACCTCGTTGTTTCCTATTTCGGTTGATTTCGCGCTGTTTCCGATTTTGAATATGCGGGAGGGCGCAGGCGCTTCCCGCATATTCTTTTCCCTACCGTTATTCTGCCATTATCAATGGACAGTACTGAAAAGGAATTAAGATATGAGTGTGATCGAAAAAATCTTTACGGCAGAGAATCTGCTCTATATGCTGAAGGGCGCAGGCTTTTCGCTGCTGATCGCGGTGTGCGCGCTGATCGGCGGCTCAGTTCTCGGCCTGCTGGCGGCCACGCTGAAAATGAGCAAGCATAAGCTGCCCAGAATCATTGCCAACATCTATGTGGAAGTGATCCGCGGCACCCCCATGATGCTGCAGATCCTGATGCTGTACCTCTGCGGCCCGGTGGTGACCAAGGCGCTGTTCGGCTATGTCTATACCCCAAATCCGCTGGTGATCGGCACCATCGCGGTGGCCATCAACTCGGGCGCCTATACCTCGGAACTGTTCCGCTCCGCCATTCAGGCTGTGGATAAGGGCCAGTGGGAGGCGGCCAGAACCATTGGCCTGAGCTACCGCCAGACGATGCAGGAGGTGATCCTGCCGCAGGCATTCAAACGCATCCTGCCGCCGTATATCAACGAATTTATCGTCCTGATCAAGGATTCCTCCCTGCTGGCATCCATCGGCACCATTGAGCTGCTGCACAGTGCCGAGGTGCTGGGCGCCAGATATTACAACTATCTTGCCCCGCTGCTTTGCGCCACGGTGATGTATCTGATTATGACGCTGACGATTTCTTACTTCGCAAGAAAACTGGAAAGGAGACTGGCTGAAAGTGATTAACGCGATCAATATTAGCAAGCACTTCGGCGCGGTAAAAGCGGTCGACGATGTGTCGCTCCATATTAAAAAGGGCGAGGTCATTTGTATTATCGGGCCGTCCGGCTCCGGTAAGAGCACGCTGATTCGCTGCCTGCACGGACTTGAGACCCCGGACAGCGGCGAGATCTATGTCAACGGAAATAAGGTGGATTTTTCTACGGATACCACCAAGCAGCTGTCCCACATCGGATTTGTGTTCCAGCTGTTTAATCTTTTCCCCCACAAGACGGTGCTGGAGAATCTGACACTGGGGCCGGTCAAGGCATTCGGCGTTCCGCAGGAAGAGGCGAATGCCACCGCCCTGAAGCTTCTTGCCCGCGTGGGGTTGGAGGACAAGGCCAATGTGTATCCCTCCATGCTCTCCGGCGGACAGAAGCAGCGTGTGGCCATCGCCAGAGCGCTGTGCCAGAATCCGGAGATCATCCTGTTTGACGAACCTACATCGGCGCTGGATCCCGAGATGATCGGCGAGGTGCTGAACGTGATGAAGGAGCTGGCTGACGAGGGCCTTACCCTTGCGGTGGTCACCCATGAGATGGGGTTTGCCAGAAAGGTGGCGTCCCGGGTGATTTTCTTCGACGGCGGCAAGATCGTGGAAGAGGGAACGCCGGAGCAGATTTTCGACCACCCCCAGAGCGACAGACTGAAGCTGTTCCTGTCGCAGGTCATTCATATGTAAGAGGTCAGGGAAATGAAACAGTTTGTTTCCGTAAAACCGAAGTTTTTCAAGGGATGCAGCGCCGATCAGCTTTGCCGGACCTATCGGCTGGATGGCTGCGAGGTGTATTTCGACGATATTGTGCCGCGGGATGAACGGCTCCTGATGGATGAACATTCGGAAAAGCAGCTGTCCGATACGCTTTTCGCGCTTCGGGCGGTTCGGGCACACGCGTCCTACTGGGCATGGCCCACGACTTTCCTGACACGCCGGCATTATGACGAGCTGGTGGATGTTTTCGGGTCCGAGGCGGCGGTCGCCGCGTACTACGGCGACACCACAGGTGAAAAAATGTTTTCCCGCTGGTGCGATGAGTATGCCCTTTGCAAAAAGCTGGGCATGCAGGCTTATACATGGCACCTGATCGACTACGCGCCCATTGACGGCAAATGGGAATTTACCCTGACGCGCCGGGAGATTCTGGACGCCATGGCGGAGATGCTGGCGCGGTTTCTTGCCTGTCTGGAGCAGAGGGGACTTCTGGACGCCGCTTCTCCGAGGATCGAGCTGGAAAACGCTGGATGGGGCCTGGAATACGGCGCGCAGAGCGCCGAGGATTTCTGCGAGATCCTGTCAAAGGTGGAGGACCCCTGCGGGCGGCTGTGCGTTGCATGGGATGTTAACCACCTGCTCCATGCGCTGGGCGAAAAGGACGGGCGGCAAAGCTTTTTCCTGCCGGAGGACGAGATCACACCGGCTATGCGCAGCCTTGCGGCAGGCGGCGATCCGGTGTATGGCTGGCTGCGCCACAACCTGCTCAGTGAAAAGCTCCGTGGCCGCGTGGGCGCGGTGCACCTGTCTGATAGAGCCTTGCCGGATATCGCGTATTTCATGAGGGGTAAGCTGTGTGAACCCTATTACCATGAGCTGATGGCGCTTGAGGATGACGCGGCGCAGGAGGACTACGGCGTGAGGATCGTGCTGGGGCAGTATGACTCCCATCTTCCGCTGGGTACCGGTGTGCTGGGCACCGGGATCGGCGCCATGCTCAAACAGCTGGATGAAGAAAACGAAGATTTTGCCCTGCTGCACGAACTAAAAAATACGGAGGATATATTTGCCGATCTTGGAGCGCAGCTTTCGTGTCTCGGCAATATGGAATGATGATGGATTATATTGTTGCCGGCTACAATATGCTGACGGATATTTATTATGCCGACGGCTCTACGCTGGAAAACAGTCCCGGCGGATCCTTTTATTCCGCCTCGGGCGTGAAATTCTGGCGGGACAGCGTGGCCTATGTGGGTACGGCGGGGCCGGACTTTGACACATGGTATGGAGACTGGTTCCGGAAAAACCGGATCGACTGCCGCGTTATCCCCTGCCTGCCGCACACCCTGAAGTATACGCTGGAGTACCGTCCGGATGGGATCTGGAGCGAACGATGCCTGTACGGGGACGACTATGAGCGCATGGCAAAGGATGTCGGCCGCATTACGCCGGAGATGTTCGCGGCCTGTGCCGATGAGAACACCAAAGGGATCTATATCGAGGCCAGCCTTTCGGCCAAGATCGCCGATCATTTCCGCGAGGTCAAGCGCCTGATCCCCCACGGCGTTCTGATGTGGGAGATCAACGGAGACGATCTGCGCGATCCGCAGGCAAGGGATGCCATCAACCGGCGGATCGGACAGGTAGATGCCTTTTCCATGAACTTTGACGAGGCGACAGGCTTTTTCGGAACGGACGATAAGGACGCCATCCTGCATGCCCTTGCGGCCTATCAAAAACCCTGCTTTTTCAGGCAGGGTGAACTGGGTTCCGGTATTATCTGCGGCGAGAAGGCCGTTTTCGCGCCGGCGGTGGGCGTGGAGAACAGCGTGGATCCCACCGGCTGCGGCAACTGCTCCACGGCTGCGGCAATGGTGGGCCTTGCGGAAGGAAAAAGCTATGAAGAGACAAGCGCCATGGCCAATATCGCCGCCGCCTATTGTGCCGGACAGTTCGGCCCCTTCAGAGAAGTGACGGCGCAGAGCCGCGCGGAGGCCTGCCGGCAGCTGGACGATTATATGCGCCATGATCCGTTTGTCTACGGGAGATTGTTATGAAAAAATTCCGGGAAGTGTTTACCGCGCCCAAGTCTATCATCGGTGTGATCCATTTAAAGGGCGACACGGACGAAGACATCAAGGCGCGGGCAAAGAAAGAGATCGGCCTCTATATTGACGGCGGTCTGGATGCCGTTATTTTTGAGGATTATTTTGGGAGCTATCCCTATCTGGAGTGGGTGCTGGATTATGCGAAAACGCAGAAGCTGCCGGTTCCCTATGGCGTGAACTGCCTTAACTTTGATTCGCTGAACTTTAAGCTGGCACGGGATTATCACTGCGATTTTCTTCAGCTCGATTCCGTTGTGGGACATGTCAAGCCACGGGACGAGGCATCGCTGGATGCATTCTTTGCGCTGGAGCGTCCCACTTGTGACGCCCTGGTTTTGGGCGGTGTCCGGTTCAAGTATCAGCCGGTTCTGTCGGCCCACAGCATAGAGGAGGATCTGGCAACGGCGCAGCGCCGCTGCGACGCCATCTGCGTAACGGGCGACGGAACGGGCATTCAGGCGCCCACCGAAAAGATTGCCCATTTCAAAGAAACCATCGGCACATTTCCGCTGGTCATCTGCTCGGGGCTAAATGACGTAAACTGCATGGAGCAGATGCGCTATGCGGATGCGGCCGTCGTCGGCAGCTTTTTTAAGGATACCGGCAAGGACACCGGAGATGTTACGGCGGGAAAAATCCAAAAACTGATGGACAAGATCCATATACTCAGAAGCGGCCTGTAGGCATGGGAGGAGAGAGCGGTTGAGCGCGAAAAAGAGGATGAGAGGCGGTGCGGAGGAGACCCGGGTCATGACCGACGGAAGTCCCCTGAAGCACGTTGTTTGCTTTGCGTTTCCGCTGATGCTGGGCAATATCTGCCAGCAGATCTATACACTGACGGATACCGCCGTTGTGGGACGGGTTCTCGGTGTTGCGGCGCTTGCCGCGCTGGGCGCCTGCGATCTTCTGGTGTGGATGACCGGAAGTGCCATTCAGGCCTTTACGGAGGGGTTTTCCATCCGCATGGCGGCCTGCTTCGGGAGAGGCTCCACCATACGGCGGCCACGGCGGCGCGATTGTCGGCCATCGCTGCCGCGCTGCTGTGCGCGCTGCTGCAGATCGCCTCGCCGGCTATTTTGCACCTGATGCATGTCCGGGCGGAGGTATACCCCTTTGCGCTGCTGTATCTGCGGATCATTTTCGCAGGGATTCCGTTTATCATGCTATATAACTTCTTCTTCGCCATCCTGCGCGCGCTGGGCAACAGCCGCGCGCCGCTGCGCACCATGCTTCTTTCCGCGTCACTGAATATCCTGCTTGACCTTGTTTTTGTGGCGCTGTTCAATTGGGGGATCGGCGGTGCTGCCGCCGCCACAGTCATTGCGCAGGCTGCCGCCGCGCTGTATAGCTTTGGCTGCGTGAGAAAGCTGGTGCCGGAGGACACAAGCGCCCTGCGTTACAACGGGGATCTTGTGGGGAATATGCTGAAGCTGTCCATCCCCATGGCCTGCCAGCTGCTGATCAGCGCCACGGGCGGACTGGTGGTTCAAACGGTGGTAAACGCAAATGAGGTCACGTTTATTGCGGGCTATACGGCGACATACAAGCTTTATGGACTGCTGGAGGTTGCGGCCATCTCCTACGGATATGCCGTGACGACCTATACCGGGCAGAATCTGGGCACCGGCAGGCTGGACCGCATCCGAAAGGGGTGGGGTATCAGCGAAGCGGTGGCACTGGCAACGTCGCTTGGCTTTGCGGCGGTTATTTTTACACTGGGTACTCCCGTTGTCAGCTTGTTCATTTCGGGGACAGAGGCGGAGATCGCCGCATCAGTGGCCATCGGCGTGCGTTTTCTCAGGATCATGGGCGTGGGACTTCCCATGCTTTATACGGTGCACCTCTCCAAGGCGGTGGTGCAGGGACTGGGTTACGCGGGACTGGCCACGGCCAACAGTGTGGTCGAGCTGCTGACCCGCGTGCTGACCGTGACCGTATTTGCAAAAACGCTGGGGCAGAACTGTGTGTTTTATGCCGAACCCTTTGCGTGGAGCGCGGGAGCGATTGTGCTTTCGTGCAGCGCGGTATTTTATCTGGTGCGGCTGGGAAAAGCCGAAAGGGAAGCGTATAACGGCGGTTCTCTCTAAAAAAAATTGCGTTCAGCGCAGATTTGCGCTGAACGCAATTTTTTTGTTTGGATGGCTTGCGGCCGGATATGCTGTAAGCTATCGCCGCTCTGACTGCGGAGGGACGCATCGCTGAGCGACAGACTTCCTCATTCTGCCTGCTCTGCCTTTTCCGCCGGGAACTGGCGGCCTGTGTGGTCAATGGTATAGTCTCCCGTCAGGATCAGCTGGCTGATGGGAACCACGGTGTAACCCTCGTTGATGAGATATGACAGGATTCGCGGCAGCGCCTCCGGTGTGTGGAGCGCGGCATTGTGGAATAAGACGATGCTCCCCGGCTGCACCTTGGAGGTCACCCGCTGATAGATGGTGTCGGCATCGTAGTCCTTCCAGTCGAGAGAATCCCTGTCGGCAATGACTTGAAGCCGTTGTGAAGCCATTGTGTCGCAAGAGATTGCGGGCGCTGCGGGCGGCCCAGCGGGAAAAGACCGCATGAAAACGGACGCGGTATACGCCCGCCAGTCCGTGGAGAAAAAGGACAGCCTGTCCATCGCGGGACAGATCGACCTGTGCCGACGCACGGCTGGCGGTGGGGCGCTGCGGGTCTACAAGGACGCCGGTTACTCCGGCAAGAACACCGAGCGCCCCGCCTTCCAGCAGCTGATGAAGGACATCCGTGCCGACCGAATCGGCACGCTGTACGTCTACCGGCTGGACAGGTTCTCCCGCAGCGTGGCGGACTTCGGGCAGCTGTGGGAGGTGCTGCAGGAGCACCATGTGGAGTTCGTGTCGGTCAATGAGAACTTCGACACAAAGACGCCCATGGGACGGGCTATGCTGCACATCATCATGGTGTTCGCCCAGCTGGAACGGGAGACCACCGCCGAGCGCGTGCGGGACAACTACTACCGCCGCGCGGCACTGGGCGCGTGGCCCGGCGGCCCAGCACCCTACGGCTTCGACAATGGCCGGGCCCGGGGGCGGGATGGCCGGGAAGTCCCGTCCCTTATCCCCAACGACAAGGCGGCGGTGGTGCAGCGGATCTTTCAGGAGTACGCCGCAGAGGGCATGTCGCTGGGACTGCTGGCCCGCAAGCTGACCGCCGAGGGCATCCCCGCCCCCAAGCGCGCCACATGGGACAACGTGACGCTGTCCCGCCTGCTGCACAACCCCGCGTATGTGATGGCAGACGAGCAGGTGCGGCTCCACTATCTGGGGCAGGGCGTGGAGGTTACCAGTCCGCCTGAGGCCTTTGACGGCGTACACGGCGTGCTGCTGGTGGGCAAGCGGGAGGCCAATGCGCGGAAGTACACCAAGACCGAGAACCATCGGGCATCCGTGCTGAACAGTGTGGGCGTCGTGCCGTCGTCGCTGTTTCTGATGGTACAGGCAAAGCTGGCTCATAACCGCCAGGTGGGCAACAGCGGCAAGGGCAAGCACACATGGCTATCCGGCCTGCTGAAATGTGCCAAGTGCGGCTACAGCCTGTCCGTTGTGGCGGACAAGTCCTATCGCTATCTGGCGTGCAGCGGGCGGTACAATATGAACCGCTGCGACGCCGCCATCCACGTCAAGCTGGCAGAGCTGGAAACGGTGGTGCAGACAGAGATGGAAAAGCTGCTGGCGCAGTGTCCCCGGGAGCCCGTTGTGCCGAAGCCGGAGGAGGACGGCTACACCCAGCGGCTGCTGGAGCTGGACCGCCGCGCTGAGCGCCTGATGGACGCCTTTGCCGAGAGTGAGGATCTGCCCGCGTCCTATCTGCAGAAAGCACTGGGGAAAATCGAAAAGGAGCGCGAAGCGCTCCGGCAGGCCCGGCGGCGCGAAGCTGGCCGCATTCCGCTGCCGGAAAAGCTGGTGTTCGGCGAACTGTCCTTTGAGGAGAAAAAAGCCGTGGCCGCTCAGTTCCTCCGCCGCATCGAGGTGGCGGAGGACAGCGCGGAGATCATCTGGACGGTGTAAATCTAAATTGATACAAAAGAGGAGTAACCATTATGAACGACGAACGTAAAGCAACTATTGAAGTAGACATGACCGACGACGAGTGGATCGAACTGTTGTGTCTGTGTGAGGAAATCAATCTGACGCCGGGGGATCTGGCTGTGGCATTCTGTCAGGAGGTCATCCGGCAGCAGGCGCTGCTGCGTATTATCGCCGCCGCTGTTCGCGCCGATGTAGCCAATCAACTCAACCGATAACAGGAGGAATTGCACCTATGAAAATCGAAAACAAGACTCCCATTGCGGAGGAGATCATCCGCAACAACCCTACCGGTTATGGCCTGTTTGCCGGAATCGGGGACAACTTCAACAGCGTGACCCAGGTCATCTGTGAGCTGATGGACGACGCGGTCTCCAACCTCCGCGCCAACAAAGACAATCCCGAACTGTCCATGACGGTAGTACTGTCACTGGAAAATCTGGGTGATGCGGTGGAGATCACCGTGACGGACGGCGGCTCGGGCATTGCAGACCTCAGCAGTGCATTGACCATCGCATGTCGGGATGGCGCGCAGACGCCGCTGAACGAGCACGGCTTCGGATTGAAGCACGCGCTGGCCTCCTGCGACAGCAGCCCTGATCAGAAGTGGAGCATTCGCACCCGCACGAAGGCAGACGCCGCGGCAAACCAGTACCGCGAGGTCAAGGCGCCATATTCCATGGGCACATCTGAACTGGACAAGCCCATGAAGGTGCGTTTCTATTCAGGTACGGGTGATTTGCCCCACCCCACTGGCACATCGATCTCCGTCCGCTGCCCTATGGCGAAGTTCCGGACGGTGAAGCCCGACCGTAAGGTAGCGCCCTCCGACTTCCACCACCTTGTGAAGTATGTCATCGAGGAGCTCCGGTACGTCTACGCGGGCATTCTGGCAAATACATCCATCACCATGGAAGTGGTGGAGATTAGCGGCAGCGAGGAAACGCAGCATACGCTGACACCGCTGCTGCCGGTGTGGGAAGAGGGCAGCGTGAAGGATTACGGCGAGATCCCCTGCAACCTGGGCGGCGGCCCGCTGACTATTCGTTGTAAGTACGGCAACATTCTGAAGAACCCGTCCAACGCTATTTACTACAAGTGCAACATGGAGTCCAGCGGCGTGGAGCTGCGCATCAATGGACGCGCCATCGAGCACGGAATGTTTGACCGCGTCTGGGGCGAGGCCATTCACCCCAGCCAGAACCGCTTTTTGGTGCAGGTGGATCTTATCTCGGACAACCCCGCCGCGCTGCCCGCCACGAAGAACACGAAAACTTCGTTCTGTGAAGCGGATCCGCGCCTGAAGAACCTGCTCAGTTGGATCGCCTCGTATGTTCCCGCCCCGGCCAAGGATGTGGACTCGGTGGAGCTGCGGTATGTCAAGGAACTGACTGCCAAGCGGGAGAACGACCCCACTGCCCTGCGGGTAAGCCGCGAAGAGCCGGTGTTCCAGAAGATCGGGCTGAAGGCCAAGGTCGATCTGTTCGTGGGCTACATCGACCGCGTGACCATCTACGAGGCCAAGGCCGGCAAGACCAAGGCGCTGGACTTGTACCAGCTCCGCATGTATGTGGACGGCTGCGCGCTGGACAACAAGCCTGTGGATGAAGCCGTGCTGATCGCCAAGCGCCATTCAGCGGAGGTGAAGGAACTGCGGGACATCCTGAACACTCTGACCACACCTGACGGACGCCCCTACAACTTCCGGCTGGCTACATGGGACGAGGAGGGCATCGTGATCCGCCAGAGTGCGTAAGAACAGCTGGGAGAACGTGTGCAATGATTGCACACTTTTCCAAAGGAAGGTGAGGTATGAACGTAAAAGAGTTGATCCTGAGCCATCCTGCGGCGGGCATTGCCGCTGCGCTGGTTGACCGGCTGGACATTGAACCCGGCAAAAGCTCTACGACTCCCTCCGTGAAGCGGAGAAACTGGACAAACTCCCGCCGGAGGAACGGGCGAAGCACTTCTTCTCCGCAGAGGAGGTTTTTGCTGAGTTGGGCATCCCTGAACCCTCCGAGGAAGAACGGCAGAAAACGCATCGGCAGATGTGCAGGGAGGTGCTTGTCAACAGTCTGAGAATGTATCAGATGCTGGAAAAGTACATGAATAAGCAGTAAACAGAGAAGGCCATCGGCTATTGCCGATGGCCTTCGCGGCCTGCCGAAGCAGACCGTTTGAAATGTGTTGATTTGCAAAAGGTAGAAGCAAACTGATAGTTCGACAAACTGGAATTTGTTTTATAGAGGTCTTTGCAAATACACCATATCTACAAGGT
>ERZ773235.2684-NODE-2684-length-14186-cov-2.987687_pt1 | contig 14186 bp, 19 predicted proteins | sample MGYA00580522_ERZ773235 | MGnify/ENA primary metagenome ERZ773235 (study PRJEB29015, sample SAMEA2737797) | human gut metagenome | biome: human gut; feature: human-associated habitat; material: faeces | place: China | collected 2012 ...
ATCCAATATTTTCTCTATATAAATCACCAATACAATCTTTAACACCCCAAACAACATTCTCAGATACATCTATATTTTCTAATTCCATAATGCTACCATTAATAATGGTATCGCAATCCAAATACAATATTTTCTTTATATCATGTGGTAATAACTGTCCAGAATACAATCTCGTAAATGCGCTTAATGGCCATCTTGTAGAAACTAAAGACTGCGGAATATCAATTTTAGGGACATCAATGATGACAATTTTGCGATCATATTTCTTTGCAATACTATACAAAATTTGTTTATTTTTATCTTTTACTTTCTCACCCAGTAAATAAACTGTTATTTCATTTATATTCTGATTATTCTCAAATAGAGATATAACAGAAATTCCCATTAGCCATACATAATTATCATCACATGTATATAAAATATTCATTTTTTCACCACCATTGTTATATCAAACTCAGGATTCAATCTATCTCTATCACTAAATATCATTTCATTTTCTGAAACATCATTCAATTGATCAATAACATCTTGATCTAAAGATTGATATTTTCCAAAAAACATTTCAACTTTTTTTGTTGGTGTATTTAATAATTGAGAAGTACCACATCCAGTTAATAAAAGAAAACTAGAAACTAAAAATAATAATTTTTTCATATTTTTTCCTCCTAGTAATATTTTGGATAAAAAAGAAAAATTTATACAAAAAAAGGAATTTTTTTAAAATTCCAAATTTCCTGGTGTTCTTGGGAAAGGAATAACATCTCTAATGTTATCTACTCCTGTTAAATAGATTAACAAGCGTTCAAATCCCATTCCAAATCCTGAATGAATACATCCACCATATCTTCTTAAGTTAATGTACCAATCTAATTCTTCTTGATTCATACCAAGTTCATTCATTCTGTTTAATAATACATCTAATCTTTCTTCTCTTTGTGATCCACCCATTAATTCTCCAGCACCTGGGACTAATAAATCAACGGCAGCAACAGTTTTATTATCATCATTTAATCTCATATAGAATGCTTTAATATCTTTATTCCAATCTTTTACAAAAACTGGTGATTTAAAATGAACTTCTGTTAAGTATTTTTCATGTTCTTTGGCTAAATCTTCCCCTTTTATTGGTTTATTTTCAAAATCAACTTCTGAGTTAATCAAAATATCAATTGCTTCATCATGGGTAATACGAACAGCTTTATTTTCTAAAACCATCTTTAATTTATCAATTAGTCCTGGTTCTACGAATTCATTAAAGAATTCCATTTCATTTTTTCCTTTTTCCAATACATATCGAATAATATATTTTAATACATCCTCTTCAATATCCATTAATCCATCTAAATCACAAAAAGCGATTTCTGGTTCAATCATCCAAAATTCAGCAGCATGTGTTTTTGTATTAGAATTTTCAGCTCTAAAAGTTGGTCCGAAAGTATAGATTTTTTTAAATGCCATAGCAAAAGCTTCTCCTTGTAATTGTCCAGAAACTGTTAAAGAAGCTCTTTTCTTAAAGAAATCTTGTTTATAATCAACACTACCATTTTCTTTTTTTAAATTTTCTAAGTCTAATGTAGTAACTTGAAACATTTCACCAGCACCTTCACAGTCACTACCTGTAATTAAAGGTGCATGTAAGTAAACATAACCTCTATCTTGAAAATATTCATGAATTGCCATAGCAGCTAAACTACGGATTCTAAATACTGCTCTAAATAAGTTGGTACGTGGTCTTAAATAACCAACTTCTCTTAAAAACTCTCTTGTATGTCTTTTTGGTTGAATTGGATAAGATTCATCACAATCCCCTAACAATTCTATATTACTTGCTGAAATTTCAAATTCTTGCTTTCCTTGAGATTCTACTAACTTACCATACACACGAATAGATGATCCTACCATATACTTTGTAATTGCATCAAAATTAGCTAGTTTATTATCATATACTATTTGAAGATTTTTGAAACTTGTTCCATCATAAAATTCAATAAATCCAAATTCTTTTTGTTTTCTGTGATTACGAATCCAACCTTCCAATATTACATCTTTACCCATTAAATTATTTGCTTGTTCTGCTAATTCTCTTACATCTAGTTTCATAAAATCCTCCTTCTATATGATAATAGCTATTTTTTTATAAAAAGTCAATTTAATTGTTTGTGTTGTTCAAAAAAAGTTGTTAATTTCTCTAAAAATTGATAATTCTCTAAAGAATGATAAAATCTTTCTAAAATAAGAGATATCTGTTTTTCTTTCTCATTAAAACATTCATAATAAATATATTGAATCTTTGAAATATTATTTTCTTTTATTAAATCATTTAATTTTTGTGTCATTTTATTAATTTGTTCTATCTGATATCTAGTTTTTAAAAACATAGCATTTTTGGTAGATGTAATTTGATAATCTAAATGACTTTCTTTAAATCGAAAATCTTCTAAAATATCTAATTCTTCATCCATTTGTAAACTAGTATATTTTATAGAATCCCCAATAAAAATTCCCATAATATCTAAACCATCTGTTAATAAAAATGCATACTTCATAATTTTAATATTTCTACCACTAAAAAACTCTGTTCGATTTTTAATAGTCTCTAAAAATTTAGAATCAAATTTTACTTGATAATTTTTTATTTCGTAAAATTGCTTACTTGTAACCTTATAAATCGGAATTCTCCTGATATGTGTCACAGGATCATTTAAATTCCAATCATAAAAATCATATAAATTTTCATTAAAATTTACTAAAATATCATAGACATAATTCATGTTTCCCTCCTGGCATATAAATAGAAAGTATCATTAAAAAAATTCCAATAATGGCATAAATACATTCTATTCTTCTACATATAAATTTAACGTAAAATAAAAAATTATACCCTATTTCTAAAATGTTTAAATAACTGATAATATAAATAATTCCTATTAATGTTAAAGCATAACCAAATAAAAACATTAAGACTCGTGCAATCATACCATCACCTATTTCAATTTTATTTGTTTTTTTATTTATTAATTCAAAAAATTAGTATATAATGAATTAAGGTGATAATATGATTAGTTTTTTAAAGTATCTTTTTTTAGCAATTGTTCAAGGATTTACGGAGCCAATTCCAATTTCTTCAAGTGGACATTTAGTAATTTTTAAACACCTAATTAGTAGTGAAGCTTTAAATGATTTAAATTTAGAAATTATATTGAACTTTGGAAGTTTAATTGCAATTATTATTTTCTTTTGGAAAGATATAAAAGAATTAATAATAGATTTCTTTTCTTATTTAAAGACAAAACAAAAAAAATATTTTAAAAATTTCAAATATTGTATTTTAATTATTATTGGTACAATTCCTGCTGGATTATTAGGATTATTACTAAAAGATTCTATAGAAAGTCTTTCTAGTAATGTAAAAATCATTGGATTCGCACTATTAATTACTGCTGCTTGTTTATTCTTTATTAAAGATATTAAAGGAATTAAAAAAGATAATGAAATTACTTATAAGGATGCACTTATCATTGGATTATTTCAAGCTGTTGCCTTATTTCCTGGAATTAGCCGTAGCGGGGCCACAATTGTTGGTGGTATGACTCGTAACTTAAATCGAGAAGCCGCTTTTAAATTTTCATTCTTATTATATATTCCGATATCCTGTGCTACCATGTTACTTGGTGTAAAAGATTTAGTTGAAGCAAATATTTCTACTACTCTAGCATTTACTTATTTCATTTGTATGATTGTAAGTGGTATTATTACTTATTTTGCTACAAAATGGTTTAATGGAATTATGAAACATGGCAAATTAATATATTTTGTAATCTATTGTTTCGTCGTTGGAACTTTAGTAATTTTCTTTCTATAGCATCTTTGATGCTTTTTTTAGTCTTTTAATATATCTGCTTTTAAAAAGAACTCATATATAATAGTGGGTGGTAAAAAATGATTAACTTTATCATTACATATTGGTTGGAAGTTATTTTTGGAATCATTCTTAGTCTTATAACTGTACTTTGGCAAAATATCAAAACATATCACAAAAAAATGGAATCTATCAAATCAGGAGTAAAAATACTTTTAAAAAATGAAATCACAAATTATTATGATGAAGCAATATTAAAGAATTCTATTACATTATTTGAAAAAGAAATGTTAATTGAATTATACAAGCAATATAAAAATTTAGAAGGAAACGGACTAATTGAAAATTTAATTGAAAAAATAGATACCATTCCACTAAAAAATGGAGGTGATTAAATGGAAGAGTTCTTTCCCACATTATTATTAGATTTATTAGTTATCAGTATTACTTTTAGTGTTATTTTAATGGCATTTATTCAAAAAATAAAAACTCTTTCTTTGATCAAAAAATCATGGCAAATTTGGATTTTGAATTTAATTTCTAGTTTCGCAATAGGAATTCCTTTTGCTATTACATTTTACCAAGTGAATTGGAAAGAGTCATTATGGGTTGGATTATTTAGTTTCATAGGAGCTTCTGCTATCTACGAAGGATTAAAAAATCAAAATATTATTACATACAAACCATCATCATTGAATAAAACAATCACAATACCAAAAGAAAATGAAATCAAGAGGGATTTATGATTTATTTAGGTAGTTCAAGAATTATTACCAATTCATACTCTAGTCATAAAACAGCCGAAGATTATGCTGGAGAACACCAATCTAATATTTCCATTTGTGGAAGTGGTCGTGTTATAAAAATAATCAATCGTTTTCAATCACATGATGACAGTATTAATTATAATAGTTATTTAAATAATAAAAACAATTGGAAAGATGGAAATTATTATAATTGTGTATCGATTACTGGAAAAACAGTACGTATGCATTATGAAGAATTAGGTGGAAATCAAGTATGGATTGAAGGATATTTTGAAAATAAAAAAATAATTCTTCGATTCGCACATCTAGATAGTGTTTTAGTAAATGTCGGTGATGTAATAAAACCTAATCAAGTCTTTGGAAAACAAGGAAATACTGGATTGGTATCATCTACTAAAAGTACATCAGATATTACATATGGAAGTCACGTTCATTTAGAAGTAACGGATTATAATGGAACATATTTAAATCCCAGAGAATTTGCTACAGGAGAAAAAATCACCCTTTATGAAGAGCAAACAAATCCTAGAGATGAAACTAAAAAACAAATACAAATTTTAGTAGATAAAATTAATCTTAGAGAAAGTCCTAGTGAAACTAGTATTGATTTAGGGGATGTATATAACAATGAAATTTATACTGTACTAGATGAAGTAGATAGTGAACAATATACTTGGTATAAAATTTTAACAAATTGGAATGTGTTAGGCTATGTAGCTTCTAAAAAAAATGATTCTTGGATAAAAGTATTCGAAATTAAAAATTCAGATGAACAGAAAGATAACACTCCACCCATTGATAACAAAGATGATAATTCTACCAATGAAGATTTATATGAATTAATTTTCGAATGTAAAAAAGAAGATTATTATTATTTAAAATTATATAAAGATGAATGTTTATACATAAAGAAGCCAAAATAAATTGGTTTCTTTTTTAATTCTATTCAGTTGTTTGTGAATCAGCAAAGTATAAATAATATTCTTTATCGAAATTACGTTTAAAGGTAAAGATAAAAATTTGTTCCTCATTTGTGGTATTTTCATAATTATATCCGTGCCACTTTGATGTTATAATAATGCCATCCTTTTTTTTGTTCGTTGGTCATAATTAGGATCAAATGGATCAATACCAGCTCTATCATTATAAAAAACATAATATTCATTATTGTATGTATACTTAAAAAAGTCAAATCCATCATTTGTAATTCCATATTTCTTAGTTATCTTTTTATAATTATCAAATGATAGCCAATAACAATCACCTGGTTTGCAAAAATTAGATAATTCTTTATTATTTAAATATTCTTCACTTTTATATACAGGGTCATCACTGTTCTTATATTCTAAAATCTTAGAATTTATAAGAATCTTCCAAAGCATATAAGATTTACTTTCTATACTTCGTTTATCAATAATACTAGGACTACTAGATAAATTTGCTTCCATAGAATACATTTCTAACCAAGCAATATCATTTATCTCATTTAAATCATCAATTGAAATATCAGTTTCTTTTTCATTTTTTTTACTCTCTTCAGTTGTGCTATGATTGTTGTCATTCTTATTGACTCCATGGCTATATCCAAAATAAACACCTGATGCTACTAACATCATTATTACAACTACCATCAAAACCTTTTTCATATTAACATGATATGAAAGTACATCAAAAGAGAACATATAATATTCAAAAAAAAATCAAATTAACTTTGATTTTCTTTATAATTTAAACAGTCTTTATCTAAATCTTCCACTAATCTTTTTACTTCATCAAAATCTTTTAAACGAACACCACAGGCATAGATATGTCCTCCACCATTGTATTTACTAGCAGTCTGATTAATAATAGGACCTCTAGAACGGATAGATCCTCTAATATTATTATTTTGCTTATCAAAAGAAAAGATTCCCCAAGCATAAACACCATCAATATAATTAAAATCATTAACCATATTTCCAGCTGTTGCAGCATCTACATTATATTTTTCTAATATATCTTGATCAATCTCTAAATAAGCAAATCCATTTTTTGTTATTTTTAAATTATCTGCTATATATCCGCCAAATTTAACATCTTTAAAAGATCTCATATAAAGTAAATCATATAATTTTGAAAAATCTAAATTTGTTTTTTCAATTAATTCTGAAACTAAACGAAAAGTTTTAGGCGTTGTATAATAAAATAGAAAACGATTTGTATCAGCAACCAACCCAATATATAATTTCTCAGCAGCTGATAAAGTCATCTTTAATTTTGTTGAAAATGTCAATTCCATAATCATTTGTGAAGCACTACTAGCTTTATCATCAATCCATTCAATATCACAAAATTGTTCAATAAAAGGATGATGATCAATCTTAATACTTCTTTCAAACTTAGAAGGATCTACCCCATCAACTCTTCCCTTATCAGGTGTATCCGTAACAATCAATAGTGAATTATTATACATCTCATCCGTAAATCCCATATATCTAAATTTACTAGCTGGAAATCCAACTACATACACTTTTTTTCTAGGAAATGTAGCCATAATAATTTCTTTTAATCCAATAGAACTTCCCAATGCATCCGGATCAGCTCCAACATGTCGAGCAATCACTATTTTATCGTACTTTTTAATTTCACTATAAATTTTTTTTATAATGTTCCCCACTATTATCACACTTCCTATTACGCTTCTATAAATTGATATGTATCACGGGCAATCATAACTTCTTCATCAGTTGGAATAACATAACAAGGAACACTAGAATCTGGAGCTGATATAATACCCTCTTTTCCAAATCTTATTTCTTCATTTGCTTCCCTATCTATTTTTACTCCTAAGCAAGATAAACGATCCATTACCATACGTCTAACATGAGGAGCATTTTCTCCTACTCCAGCAGTGAAACAGATAGCATCAACTCCACCTAATTCTACATAAAATCTAGCAATATAACTAACAATAGAATTTACATATAAATAATGGGCCATAATACTTCTTTTATCTTTTTGAGCAATAGCAGCATCAATGTCTCTAAAATCACTAGATACTCCACTAATCCCAAGCATTCCACTCTTTTTATTTAAAGCATTATCAATTTCTTCAATACTCATATTAGTTTTCTTCATTAAATAAGGAATCATACTATAATCGATATCACCAGAACGAGATCCCATTACAATACCAGCATTTGGAGTAAATCCCATTGTTGTATCAACGCATCTTCCATCACGAACAGCGGAAATAGAACCACCATTTCCTAAATGACAAACAATTACATTAGAATATTGTTTATCCATAAGTTCATTTACTCTTTCTGATACATATCTATGACTCATACCATGGAAACCATATTTACGAATTCCATAATCTTTATACCATTCATAAGGAATTGCATATAAATATCTATCCTCTTTCATAGTTTGATGAAACGCTGTATCAAAACATCCTACTTGAATAGCTCCAGGAATTTCTTTCATAAATGCTCTTACGCCCATTAAATTTGCTGGATTATGAAGTGGCGCTAAATCGGATAACTCTTCTACAGTTTTCATAACATCATCATCAATAATAACAGAAGAAGCATATTTATCTCCACCATGAACAAGTCTATGTCCTACTCCTTTAATTTCATCTAAAGACTCAATTACATTATTTTTTAATAGTTCTTGAATTAAATATTCCACAGCCACACTATGATTTGGTAGTGGTTCTTCGTTTTTAATTTTTTCACCATTTAATTTAATTGTATAAAAACTATTTTCTAAACCAATTCTTTCAAAAACACCAGAAATTAATACTTTTTCTTCAGGCATTTCATACATTTGAAATTTCAAAGATGAACTTCCAGCATTTACAGATAATATTTTCATTTTCTTCCTTCTTTCCTTTTGATTAACTGATAATTTGATTGTTCTAAAGACTGTTTATTTAGTCTACTTTCTGCACAATTTACTAATTGATAATCAGAACGTTCTAATGGTGATCCTAAATCAATTGATACTTTAGAACTAATCTCAGCCATCTTCAATTGAATAAACTGACATCTTAATTTTAATAATTCTTCTATCATTATTTCACCTCATATTCAAATAATTTACAATTGGGAATCTTAAATGATAAAAAATTAGTATTTTCATTATAACCATTAATTATAAAATGAAGTACTCTTACAACAGCGCCATGTGTGACAATTAAAGCAGTCTGATTAGAGTATTGATTTTTTAAATCTTGATAAAACTCTGACACTCGTTTAAACAATGTTTGGATGCTTTCTACTCCTTGATTACTCATATTCAATTGATAATTCCAATAAGAATGACTGTCATAGCAAGAGATGTTTTTTCCTTCTAATTGACCAAATCCTCTTTCGATTAAACGAGTATCTGTTATAATTTTACATTTATTATCAACAATTATTTCAGCTGTTTCATAAGTTCTTGATAAGGGACTTGAAACACATAAATCAATTGTTTTATTTTTCAATAGTTCTCTTATTTCTAAAGCTTGTTTTCTCCCTGTTTCATTTAATGGAATATCTACATCACCCTGAAGTAAACGATCTTTATTCCAATCTGTTTCTCCATGTCTAACAATGTATAATTTCATTAATTTTTATCCACTGGTTTCATTGTAGGGAATAAAATAACATCACGAATAGAATCTTGTTCTGTAAATAACATAACTAAACGATCAATTCCATATCCTATACCACCAGCAGGAGGCATTCCATATTCTAATGCTTCAATAAAGTCATAGTCAATATCATTAGCCTCATCATTTCCTAAATCTTTTTCAGCAAGTTGAGCTTCAAATCTTTCTAGTTGATCATCCGGATCATTTAATTCTGTATAAGCATTTGCGAATTCTTTTCCACCAATAAATAGTTCAAAACGATCAACAAATCTAGGATCTTCAGGATTTTTCTTTGTCAAAGGAGAAATTTCCACAGGATGTCCATAAAGGAATGTAGGTTGAATTAATGTTTCCTCAACATATTTTTCAAAGAATAAATTTATAATATGACCTACACTATGTTCATGCTCTTGAACTTCAATATGATGTTCTTGTGCTAAATTCAAGGCTTCTTCTACAGTCATTTCTTGTTTAAAATCAATTCCTGTTTGTTCTTTAATGGCATCTACCATACTAATTCTCTTCCATGGTCCTTCTAGACTAATATCATGGCCATACCAATGATAATCTGTTTTACCAATAACATCTTTCGCTATTTTTTGAAACATTTTTTCTGTTAAATCCATCATACCGGCTAAATCAGAATAAGCTAAATAAGCTTCCATCAAAGTAAATTCTGGATTATGTCTTGGATCCATTCCTTCATTTCGGAAAGTTCTTCCAATCTCATAAACTGCTTCCATACCACCAACTAATAATCTTTTTAATGGTAATTCTAAAGCAATTCTTAAGTACATATCTAAATCTTGTGTATTATGATGAGTTACAAAAGGTCTTGCTGAAGCACCTGTAAGTAATGTTGATAAAACTGGTGTTTCAACTTCTGTAAATCCTTGATTATCCATATAATTTTGAATACATCTAATGATTTTAGGTCTCAAGAAAGCGACACGTCTTGATTCATCATTGATCATCAAATCTACATAACGTCTTCTATAGCGTTCTTCTACATCTTGAAGTCCATGGAATTTTTCTGGAAGTGGTCTTAACGATTTTACTAAGTGAGTATATTTAAAACATTTAATTGTAACTTCTCCTGTTTGAGTAAGCATTACATTACCCTCTACTCCAACAATGTCTCCAATATCAGCAGTTTTAAATAAAGTATAAGTTTCTTCTCCTACATCATTAATTGATATATAAACTTGAATTGGTCCTTTTTTATCTTTAATTGTAAAGAAACTAGCCTTTCCCATTTTACGAATAAACATTATTCTTCCAGCCACTACTACATGAATATTTTTTTCTAATACTTCATCATGACTTAATCCTATTACTTTATCTTTTACATCGCTAGAAAAATCTGTTCTTTCAAAACGATGTCCAAATGGGTCCATTCCCATTTCTCTTATTTTGCTTGCTTTTTCTCTACGAGCTAACTCTTGATCTGTATATTCTCTCATTTTAACACCTCTCTTGTAATAAATGTATTACTTAAAATATCTTGTAATCCTTTGTGATCATGTCTATATAGTATCATAAATAGACTAATAAATACTAGTAAAATTTGAATAATGCCAAAAATACTGATAACGACAAAATATGGAACTCCGCTCATAAAATAAGCACATGTAAAGCAAACTAACATATATAAAATTCCATTTATAATAAGATTTCTAATCAATAAGTGAATAAATTTTAAATGACCACTTTGATCCTCTATCTTGAGTCCCAGTATATATAATCCTAAAGTTCTACCCTTATTTAACATAGGAATAATAATGAAATAAAGACAAATTAATAAAATATCAATTCCTGTATATAAGGACTGTTCATAATCAATTTGATGTGTAATATCAGCAAAATTCTTAAAATATGTCGAATATGAAATAGACTTATTCAAAACCTGTTCATTTAGTTCTGTAAGTTCATGATTTAACTGTTGAATATAATCTTTTTTTGGTAAGAAATAATAAACAGCAGATAAAATAAATACCACTATTACTAAATCAATTAAATAAGCTCCTATACGACGCCATATATTAACTTTCATAATTCACCTCTTTATATTCCTTAATTAAATTTTTCAACTCTGTTAAGTTCTTTGTTTGAAACACTTTTTGCTTTAATTCAGAAGCTCCGGGAACGCCTTTTAAATAATATGCAATATGAGTTCTCATCTCTAGATTTGCTACTTTTTCATTTTTTTGCTGTTCTAACAAATGAATGTGATAAAGAATCATATCATATTTTTCATCAATACTCACCTTTTTAGGAATCTTTCTATTTTCTATATAATCAATACATTCTTTAATCAACCAAGGATTTCCTAAAACACCTCTACCAATCATCACAGCGTCACAACCTGTTTCATCTAACATCTTTTTCGCATCATAACAAGATCTAACATCTCCATTACCGATAACAGGAATTGTAACTGCTTGTTTTACTTGTTTAATGATGTTCCAATCTGCTTTTCCACTATATCCTTGACTTCTAGTTCTACCATGAACAGCAATTGCTTTCGCACCTGCTTGTTCTACAACTTTAGCAATCTCTACAGCATTAATGTGATTTTGATCCCAACCACTTCTAATTTTAACTGTTACTGGAACAGGAACTGCTTTTACAACTGATGAAACAATATCAAATACTTTAATAGGATCTTTTAATAATGCACTTCCAGCTTGAGCCCTTAAAGCTACTTTAGGAACAGGGCATCCCATGTTAATATCAATAATATCAGGATGCATATTGTCATAAATATATTTGGCTGCTGTGACAAAAGAATCTTTATCACTTCCAAAAATTTGTTGTGCGATTGGTCTTTCCATATCTGTCATATAAAGCATGTCAATCGTTTTTTTGGAACCATACGTAATTGCTTTATCACTTACCATTTCTGCATAAATTAGACCACAACCCATTTCTTTTATAATTCTTCTATAGGCACTATTACAAATTCCAGCCATAGGAGCTAAAACAATAGGATTCTGAATCTCTATATTACCGATTTTAAACATTCTTTTCACCTATTTCATTATAATATAAATTTGTTATTATTTCAAGAAAATTGACAAATCGAAAACATGTGATATAATACCATGAAAAGAAGGGGAAGTACTTATGATTAACGAAAAAATTTTAAAGGAAAAAGAAAAAAAAGCTATTTTTATAAAAGCCCAATACATTGAAACACACAGTCAAGCGATTTTGGAACAATTTGAAAATGATCCTTTGTTTAAAATGCAATTTTTAAATTTCCTAGTTTCTGACGATATCATTAATTCCAGTTTTGAATTAAAGGAAAATGAAAAGGATTATTGTTCTTCATTAGCAGTTATCTTTTCATTATGTTCTTCCTTAACCGCGTCAAGAAAACCGTCGAGATCCGGATATGCGTCTGCACTACAAAATTCACTGACCTTGGAAAGTAAAGGATTAAGAAATAAACTTAGAATTTACACAAAGAGATTTTACATTGTAGATGATCAAGATTTAAAAAAATCAAATCAATTTGTAGATTATAATTTGAAAGAATATAAAAGAGTTAAAAAACTAGTAAAAGAGCATTATAAAACACCTAAAAAATAGGTGTTTTAATTTTTTACAATCCAAGCATTTGGAATTCTTCTTTCTCCTGTTCCACCAATACCACATGGTTTATTTGCTAATTTATTATTAATAACTAATGTTGTAGAAGCTCCTCCATCTAAATTAGCAGCATTATAAGCTTTGTATCTCGTCAACAATTCTGTCATTTCACTTAAACTAATTCCAATACTATATCCAGGTTGTCTTCCATCAATAATGAAAAATAATACAATTCCATCTTTTCTCTGGGCAATAACTGTTCGAGAAGAAACCCCTCCTCCACCATTTCCTTTCGTAATAGCCGACTTACCATTTACTACTAAAAATGGGCCAAATTCAACAGCATCAATCATACCATTTTGAATTGCAGTTTCTGGTGATTCTTTCGTTAAAACTAAAACATGATCTTTATTAAAACCAATCAAACCACCTTCCCAACCAGTATCAGGTCCACGGTAAAGAATTTTTCCGTTTGATATTACAGTACCCGTTGGAGTTCCACCATCACCAACACCACTTGCATCAGCAAATCCTCCAGCATTAATACCCAATTGAGCTTTATAATTTTTAGTAATATCTCTTAGTATTTGGCCTGTTTTTCCTAGGTACGCTGTAGAAGCTAAAGACACTTTAGAAGCATCATATACAACAACCATATAACCTTGATATCCTGTTCCAGAAATAGGAACTACTTTGTAATCATTATTATCTTCTTTTTTTAATACCTGTTCTTCATAAATAGATTCATAATGATCACTTTCTTGGATTGAATCAAAATTAATTTGACTACTATCTGTATCTTCATCAATTTCTTCAATAGAGTTTCCACTCATTACTTTTGCTATTGTTCGTTCGCTATATAAAGTTCTAGCTATATACTTATGACTCTTTGTTGTCATAGCCGTTGTTATTAATAAATCTCTAAAATAAGAAATAGGGCCATAAGCTAAAAATAGAAATATAGCCATTAAGACATCTATTACAATAGCTAATATGAAAAGTTTATTTTTTTTCATTACATCACTCACTTACTACATAAGGATCCTCTAATGTACCAGAACCACTTACTACTTGTATTTCTTTCTTTATACTAATTGTAGGTATAATATTATTTTTTTCTGTAATTTTATTATGTTTTAACATACCATCTTTATCAATTGTAGTAATCATTTCTTTATTATAAGGTGTTATTAAACTATAATCTATGTTTAAAACAAATAAATCAGAAACATTCATTAATCCGACTTTTGAAACAACAGAAGTATCATAAATTTTACGATAATCATAGTTATTGTCACTATTATAATAACCTGTATACCATGTTTCATCTAATAATAAAGTT
>ERZ773235.2686-NODE-2686-length-14167-cov-2.937287_pt1 | contig 14167 bp, 19 predicted proteins | sample MGYA00580522_ERZ773235 | MGnify/ENA primary metagenome ERZ773235 (study PRJEB29015, sample SAMEA2737797) | human gut metagenome | biome: human gut; feature: human-associated habitat; material: faeces | place: China | collected 2012 ...
TATGCCGTTCTTTCCTTTAATTCTGTATCAAAATTATTCATTTATATTTCCCTCTTCAATAATTTTAATCTGCTTTTCTATTTTATCAATCTGGTTGTTACAATCCTGTACCAAACTAAGCCCTTTATTATATAATTCAAATGACTGTTCTAATGTTATTCTGTCTGACTGCATTTTTGAAATTATATCTTCAAGCTGTTCAAAATTATCTTCTATGCCGACATTTTCTGTATTATTCATATTATTTTCCGTATTATTTTCTTCTATAATACTTGTAACATTATTTTCAGTATTATTCTCCATTATTTTCTCCCTGTACTTCCAATACACTTGCTTTTATTTTTCCGTCTGAGATTGTCAGATTAATATTATCTCCTTTTTTAAGTTGTTCCACTGTTTTAATTGATTCTCCTGAATCATTTGCAACATAGGCAAAGCCTTTTGAAATCTTATTAAGTGGAGATAATCCGTTAAGTCTTACTGCGTATATCTGAAGCATATGTTTTCTACTATCCAAAATAGTATGAAAACAATCTGTAAGATGCATCTGCAAGTCAGATATATATTGCTTTCTTGTAAGCAACATATTCTTAGGACTATACATCTGAATACTATTTTCCAGATTCTTAGTAAGTAATTTGTATTTTTCGATAAAATGTTTTTCGTAAGTTGTAAGCATCTTTCTATAATTCTGCAACTTATTTTCAAATTCCATATAATCAAACACTGCCAATTCTGCCGCTGCCGACGGAGTAGGTGCTCTTCTGTCCGAAACATAATCTGCTATTGTTGTATCTGTTTCATGTCCTACTGCAGATATAATAGGGGTATTGCAATTAAAAATGGCTTCTGCCACAATCTTTTCATTAAAAGCCCACAAATCCTCTATAGAACCACCACCACGGCCTACAATAATGGTGTCAAGATTCATTGAGTCAAGACATCTTATTCCGTTAACAATGTCTTTTGCTGCATCAGCCCCCTGCACAAGGCATGGATACAAATAAAGTTGCACATACGGATTACGTCTGGTTGTTATATTAATAATATCTTGTATTGCCGCACCTGTCTGTGCTGTACATATTCCAATTCTTGTAGCATATCTTGGAATAGGTTTCTTATACATAGGATCAAAAAGTCCCATTTCTTCAAGTTCAACTTTTAATTGCTCAAATCTTTGATAAAGTAACCCTGCACCTTCTAATATAATCTCCTTAGCATATATCTGGTACTTTCCATCTCTTTCATAAACACTTACGCTGCCAAGAACAACAACCTTCTGTCCTTCTTCCATATTAAATTTAAGTCCTGACCTGTTACCTGCAAACATAATTGCGGATATAACTCCGGTTCTATCCTTTAACGTAAAATAAATATGTCCCGATGTGTGATATTTGCAGTTACTTACCTCGCCTTTTATATAGATATTATTTAAGGCAAAGTCCTGATTAAACATTCTTTTTATATAATTGTTTACCTGTCCTACAGTATATATGGATGCCATATTAACTCCTAAAATAACTTTGCAAGTACACCGTTAACAAATGAAGGTGAATCATCTGTTCCATATTTCTTAGCAAGTTCAATGGCTTGATCAACAGCAACTTTTTCAGGAATGTCTTCATCAATCTTCATTTCATAATAAGCAAGTCTTAATATTGTAAGATCTACTTTTGACATTCTATCTGTTGTCCACTTTACAGTAGCCTTATTGATTGCTTCATCTATTTCGTCTATCTTTTCTGCTATTGCATCAACTCTGTTAGAAATAAATTTTCTGTCTTCTTCTGATACTTCAGGTGTTTCCTCCCAAAACAAATCATACTGTTTCGGCATTTCTGATCTATTGTGAAAATCATTACAATATAATAACTTAAATGTATTCTCTCTTAATTTAACTCTGTTCATATTTCCTCCTAAAATTGCTAGTATTCCTATGATGTCAAAAAGGGTGTCTGTTACAGACACCCTAAAAAATAACTTGTTTAGTTAGTTGCTACACTCGCAATGTTCACATTAACATTGGCAACTTCCATACCTGTCATGTTTTCTACTGTTGTTTTAACCTTGTCCTGAATCTTCTTTGATATTGTAACTATATTCTCATTAATTCTAAGAATAATTGATAAATCTACCATTACTGTATTATCTACAACGTCAACTCTAACGCCTTTAGATAATTTCTTCATTCCAAGTTTTGAAACAAGCTCTGCTGTGATGTTTCCTGCCATAGCCACAACACCATCAACCTCCATTGCTGCCATCGCTGAAATAACAGCAAGTACATCGTTACTAATCTGAACTTCTCCTAAGTCAGAATTATCATGTTCAATATAAGTAGTTCTCTGAGATTCCATATTGACCTCCTAATGCGTATTCTTGTGATTATTATACCATCATTGATGTCATTTTACAACTGACTAAATTATTGTATTTAGTTTATTGCCAGTCTATGTCAGGAACCTTTACCACTGCCGTTTTAGTCTTAATGGCAGTGTCCGCCACACTTGCTGCAATCTCCACCGCACTGAAGTGACTTGCCGGCTTTTTTATCTTTAACCATGCTTCTAATTATTAAAGCTATTATAATTGCTAATACTATTAGTACAATGATTGTTCCCATATCATTCGCCTCCATTTTTCCTTTTAAACGCAAAGTTGATAGCAAGATTTTCTTGCCCATAAAATCTTGCTATCCTGCTTGGCTATATATTAACATTTAGAAGTTTTCCTTGCAGTAGTTAGTATACCCTAACCTCTGTTCTATGTCAATAACTTTTTTCTTTATTTTGGTTATTTTATAATTTTTTATTTAATTTGAATATTTATATAATAAATGGTATAATATGGTTTACGTATATGTTAACGGCCTTAGGTTTCACAGCACCGGTTCTTTCCGGTTACTTAGTTGGAATTATTTTAAATTTAAAAGAATTAAGTTAGGATGGTAATAATATGGCACATAGTAACGAATCAGCAGAAAATTATTTAGAGACAATCTTAATGTTAAGTCAGAAGCTTCCTGTTGTAAGATCAGTAGATATAGCAAACGAGTTAGGATATAAGAAATCAAGTATTAGTATTGCAATGAAGAATTTAAAAGCTAAGAATCAGATTACAGTAACCGATGCAGGCTTTATCTATCTTACAGATGAAGGCAAAAAAATTGCTGAAATGATTTATGAACGTCATCGTTTCATAACAGCTTTTTTAACAAGTCTTGGGGTTGATGAGAAAATTGCAGCAGAAGATGCATGTAGAATTGAACATGTAATAAGCGAAGAAAGTTTTGCAGCTTTAAAGGAACATATTAAATTATAATTTTAATATTAACGCCGCACCGGATGGTGCGGCATTTTTTATTGGTTGTTTGTTGGTGTAATTGTTATATTCTTTGCTGCTATTCCTGTTTTTCTTTTTACCACATTTTCAATTTGAGCTTTCTTTGTTTCATCCATCTCAGCATCATTTACAATAACATCCACCTGTTTGTCTGTAATTGTTACAAGCACATCCTCAAAACCTTTTGCCTTTAATAACGTTTCCACTGTATTTTCCATATCTGTAGTTTTTGTAAGTTCAGTCATTGAGGTTACTGCTTTCTTTTTTTGATTCTCCTCCAAGTCCTTATTGTTAATCACTTCCAATAAAGTTTCCTTATTTTTTGAACGTGTCTGTTCCCTGCTTAATCTTGCCTGAACCATATAGCTGCTTACTGATGTGCCATTAGTTAATATTGCAGCTCCCGGCTCTTTGGTTTCTTCCTGATTAGTACCATCGTTTTTTTCATTTTCACCATTTACATCATCCCCTGAATTTTCAGCACTACTGTCCAAACCTTCACCGTCCAGACTTTTTATTTCACCGTTTTCATCTGAAAGATTATCCTGTGAATAAACACTGTCATATGTATTATTGTTTGCCTCTTTCGTCTTTTCCTTCTTTGACAGATTATCCGTATAATTCAAATACCCTGCAACTGCAATCAGAACAGCCAGAGCCGTAACAATAATCTGATTCTTTTTTAATATTTTTTTCATTGGACATCCCTCCTAATCAACTTCTAATACTGATATTTTATGTATCGGAACATCAAATAATGCCGATAACATATTAATAATTTGTCCCTTCTTTTTTTCATCCGAAATACCTTTTGCCGTAATTGCTATACCCTCAACTTTTGGATAAAGTTCCTTAACTATATAAGGCTCTTCTCCGTTATTTCCTGAAAATATGACTGTTGACTTTTTAGATGAAGCATTTATGTTATCTCTATTTTCATTTTTTTCCTTTCCTGACGAATCTTCCACATCCTCCTGTAATATTTTTTCGCTGCCTGATTTAAAAGATATTACAACGGAAACTTTAGATATACCATTAATATTCTCTAAAAGCTTTTCAACTTTATTTTCCATATCAGTTTCGTAATTGTTTGACGTTGTTTTGGTTTTAACATTGCTATCCGGCACTTTTTTATCTTTTATATTTTCAAAATATGATGCACCTACAAGCATTATTCCTGCCAATGCCAAAAGAAGTATTTTTTCTTTTCCTATTCTACTGATTTTTCCTATTTTGCTAATATCCTTAATTTCCGGCATTTTCTTTATATCCATTGCTCACCCTTTCATAAACCTTATTTTCAAGACTCTCCCTGTTATTTTCAAAAGTATAATTTTCTTCTTTTAAACTGCCATGAGTGTAGTTTTTAATTATTTGCTCAATGTCACCACTGTTGTTTTTTATATTAATAATGGGATTAACGATTAGTGCAAGCAAAACTATACCTGCAAAAAGTTTTATATATTTCTTACTGCTGCTTTCCGGAAATATATTTAAAACAAGGGAAATTACCAGTGAAAAAATACATATATTTTTTATATATTGATACAAAAATTCCATTTACTATTCCTTTTTTATTATGATTAGAGCTTCAAAATGTTAAAATTTGATTCCATTATGTTTTTACGTTAGTTGTCATGCATATAATTGCAATGCTTATTACAAAAAGAAAACCACTGCTTATTACAACTCTTATAAGAAGCCTTATGCCCTTACAAAGGCAGTTAAGGCTTTCAATTATTCGTCTATCTGCAACGGGCTGGATTATTGCCGTAAAAATCTGAATCGACGCTGAATATATTTGAAGTTTCATATATGGAACAAAGCAAATCAATATTATCATTATGATTCCAAATGTTCCGATGCAGTTTTTAATTAAATTAGCTGAACCTAAAAGCATTCCCGTAACCGCATCAGCCCCATCACCAATAACCGGCAAAGTTCCGATAAACTTCTTTATTGTAGTGTTTTTTGCCATATCAACTGAGGGCAAAATTAATCCCTGAATAATATTTAGCCCGGTTACTATTCCCACCATTGTCTTATTTACAAAATTTATAAAATTCTCTATTACGTGGGTTGTTCCCGACAGAAAATCTTCTCTGGAAATATTATTAACCAAACTTATTGCCATGTATATTTTTATTGCAGGCAATGTTATTTTCAAAAAAACAAACTGGCAAACCTCAATAATCACAAGTGTTAACTGATAAAAACCGGCTGCTGCCGCCTGTCCCACTATTGACACCGACAAAAAATACGCCGGAATTATTCCGCCAACAAACTTTAATAATAGCTTCACTAATTGGGCAGCTATAATTGAAAACTCCTCAAACATAGTTACCATAATTGCAACTGTAACCATATAACATATATAAAAGCCTGTATCGCTAATGCCATTCTTCGAAAACACATTTGCAAAGTTTGTAAAAAAAGAAGCAATAATTGTAATCAAAAGCAGATTAACAAGAGTTTTTTCGATTAGACTTACATCCCCTATTGTTTTTTCATATGCAGTTCTTCCTATCTCCTTTAAAACAAGAAGCACATCTCCGTCCCTTAACTTTTTTAATATATATTTGTAATCAATGTTATCATACCCCTGAGTTTTAAGAATTTTTCCGCTGTCTTCCAAGTCAAAATCATCAATTGTTATAATCTCTTCCGAAATCACTCCTGCTTTAACAGGTTTAGACGTTAAAAATAACAAAATAAAAAATAGCAAAACAAGCTTAAATATAAATTTTGTATTAATAATTCTCATAATATTTTCCTTACGATAATTGATTGGGAATATTTCTTTTCTAAAAGTTTCTCGGAATAATCATTTTCTCACAGCAATAATTTTCTCACGATAATAACTTTCCAATAGAAGAAATCAGTTCCGTAAAAACAGGAAAACTTATAACCAATACAGATAATTTTCCAAAAATCTGAACCTGATTTGCCACAGCCTGATACCCACAATCCTTTGCTATATCCGAAGCAATTTCCGATATAAAAGTCACCCCTGTTATTTTTAAAATAATTTTTATATATTCCCTGCTAACAGAAGTTATGCCGGCAAGCCTTTCTACCATTTCCACAATCTCCTTCACTCTTACAAGTGAATATAAGAAAATAAAAGTGCATCCTACCACCGAAATCATTATTCCATATTCAGGTTTTATTGACTTAAACTGAATTGCCATAAGCACAACAACAATTCCCATTATTCCTATAACTAACATTTTCTAACCTTTAATTTATAATTCAAAAAGACGCTGTATAGTACTGAACAATTCATATATGTAAGGCACAATCCACATAAGAACAAGAATAAGTCCTGCAAGACTTGTAAGAAAAGCCTGCTCTTCTCTTCCGCTATGTTTTAAAATCTGACCCACAACAGAAACTATTATGCCCACGGCAGCAATTTTAAAAATCAAACTAATATCCATATTTCTCCCTATATAAGAACTATTCCTAAAAATGCCCCGCAAGTAATTCCAAGCATTCTGTACAACTTACATTTTTCATTTTTTTCTTCTTTTAATTCTTTTATTGTTAATTGGATTTGTGACTGATATTTTTCAATATTATTAATCTGGGTTTGTCTGTCAGTTATTCCAAGCCCTCTGCCAAAATCTTTCAGACTGTTTTTATCCTCTGATTTTAGTGATGATTTTTTATCAAAAATATTATCCACACCTAAACTCCATGCCACGCTTAAAGGTATTTCTGACTTTTTAAAACTTTCCTGAACTTTTGTCACAAACTCCCCCACCTTCCCCTCTATCATTTCCGATATATTTTCCAAAGCTTCCTGAACAGAATTATTGCTATAACTAATTTCCCCTTTTAGCAAAATCAGCATTTTCTGTATTTGCTCTAATCTGTTAATTCTTTCAATATAATCTTTGCTAAACAAATAGCCCATTAAGGAGGCTGACATCATAATCAGAACAATTCCTGTTATTTTCAGATACATGCATATTCCCCCATACTTTTTATAACTATTTTTCTTTTAAAAATCTTATCTATATCTTGTCCCAGCTTTTCCCTTGCTTCTGCCAAATCTTTTCCATGAATAGTTGCCACAACACTTACCCCGCTGTTTACTGCATATTCAATCGCCTTAAAGTCAGCTCCACTTCCAATTTCATCAACAGCTATAACTTTAGGTGCCATAGACCTTATTGCCATAACAATGCCACTATACTTTGTACAATCACTTATAACATCCGTCCTAAGTCCTAAATTAATCATTGGAACTCCCCTGTAACTTCCACCTATTTCATTTCTTTCATCCACAACTGTTACATTTATTCCTTTTAAATTGCTATAACCCCTTATAATATTTCTAAGCAAAGTAGTTTTTCCCAAACCCGGCGGGGATATAATAAGAAGATTTTCTTTTTCTTCCACAATTTTATTTACCAATTCACAACCTGCGTTTTTTAAGTCGTGGCTAATTCTGTAATTCATAAATTTAATATTTTTTATTATATTAATTCCCTTATCATCCATTACAACCTGTCCTCCAAGTCCAACTCTGTGTCCTCCGGGAATTGTAATATATCCGTTACGAATGCTACTTTCAAAAGAATAAGCCGAATATTCAGTTATCAGATTAAAAGCTGTTTTAATATCTTCCTCATTTACAATATATTCTGAAATTACATATTCATTATTCTTAATAAAAATTATTAAAGGGCAATTAATACGCAGCCTAATTTCAGTTAAATCATTAAAATCCATCCACTGATTTTCGCATTTATTTCTGATGGCATTTCTCACATTAGGTGGTAAATATTTTTCAATTATTTCCATATTTTCAATCTCCTTATGAAAATATATGTGAAAAAACTGCTATTATTCTATTTACTTTTATGAAATATAAAGTAAAATAATATTAAGTACACATATTATTTTATGTAACAATTTTATAAATAATTAGGAGGAGCTTATGAAAAATACACGTATTATAGGCATAATTTCAGTTACAGTGCTTCTACTTAGCACAATAACAATCTACGGATATGAAAGTTCAGGCAACAAAAACATTAACACTTATGAAGCTACTCAGGAATCAACACCAAGTGTTACAACAATTCCTGCAACTACAACACCTGTAACTACTAATCCTACAACCAAGCCGGTAACAACTACTAAACCGGTGACAAAACCTACAACAAAGCCGGTGGCTACTACTAAACCGGTGTCAAAACCTACAACAAAGCCGGTGGCTGCTACTAAACCTACAGCTACAAAGCCTAAAACTACAACAGCTGCTAAGAACAATGTTAAAGAAACAACAAAGATTTACAACAAAGTAAAATCTATTTCATTAGACAAGAAAGCTATTCGTTTAAATAAGGGGGACAAAAGAACTCTTACTTCTTACGTAAAATACAAGAAGCGTAAAAAAGGAGTTAACGAACCTTTAATCTGGAAAACATCAAACAAAAAAGTTGCTACTGTTTCCCGGAAAGGTGTGGTAAAAGGAAAATCAAACGGAAAGGCATACATAACTTTAAAATCAAAAATCACAGGCAAAACCGTAAAATGTAAAGTTACCGTAGCAAAGACAAAATACGTTGCCTTCACTTTCGATGACGGTCCGGGAATCTACACAGACAAGCTTCTTAAAGCTTTAAACAAGAACAATGCAAAAGCAACATTCTTCGTAGTTGGCTCATGTGTAAACTCACATAAGACACAATTAAAGAATGAATATAAACTTCATATGGAAATAGGTAGCCATACATACAATCACAGCAACCTGAAAACTTTATCAGTGCCACAAATCAAAAAAGAACTTGGTTCAACAAATAAAGTAGTAAAAAGTGTAATCGGTACAACACCTACGCTACTTCGTCCACCATATGGAAGCTATAATAAAACAACAGGAAAGTACGCAGGCGTACCAATGATATACTGGTCAGTAGACACACTTGACTGGAAATACAGAAACGTAAACTACGTATCAAGTACAATCCTAAAAGAAACAAAAGCTTGGGATATCGTACTTCTACACGATATACACCAGACATCAGTAGACGGATTTATAAAGGCGTTGCCAACACTTAAAAAGAGAGGTTACGAACTGGTAACAGTAAGCGAATTGTACAGCCTTAAAGGCAAAAAACTTAAAAACGGAGTAATGTATTTTAGTCCTAATAGGGATTAACTTTTCCACAAAAAAGAACAACCAACTCAACGAAAGCACACTTTTGCTGCTCTCGGCTCGTAGTGGTACTAAGAATCTATGACAGTTTCACTGCCCTATCTTCTAAGAACCGACGGCCTCAAAGCACTTTCTTTAGAGTTGGTTGTTCTTTTTTTTATAAATTTAATTGATTTTTGCTCTAAAATTTTAACTTAAAAATTTTCCGTTTTGCCGTTAAAATCTTAGACTAAGAGTTCTTTTACCATTTCGCCGTTAAATTCTACTTTTTTAAGATTGTTTACTTCGATTTGGTATAATGCGTTAGCTGCCAGATGTTCGGCTGCCTGTTCTAAATCTCTTATTCCGCTTGTGTTTTTGTATATTTCCATTACTGCATCAAGTGCTTCTTCTGTCATTACACATTCGTCTTCTTTTAGGCTCATTCTCTTTAATACCTTTGGAAGTGCAAATTTTGAAAAGATAATTTTCTTTTCTTCGATTGTGTAGTCAGGAATGTCTATTACTGCAAATCTTGACATTAATGGTGCGCTTATCTGGTCTTTCTCGTTAGCTGTTGCAATTGGGTAAACACCAACTGTTGGAATCATACATTCCATATAGTTGTCTGTAAAGCCAAGATTGTCAAGAAGTGTTAATAACACGTCTGCCGGATTACCATTACCCTTTCCTGATGCTGCTTTGTCTAATTCGTTTATGATAAATACAAGGTTAGACTCGCCTGCCATTGAGAAGGCATCCATTATAATTCCCGGTTTGGCGTTTGAGTAAATACGTGAGCTACCTGTTAACTGTTCAGGGTCGTTGATTGAACTCATATCAAGTGTTGTCCAAGGAAGTTTTAATATCCTTGCAACCGCATAAGCTATCTGTGATTTTCCTGTTCCTGCAGGTCCGATAAGTAAAAGTCCGTATGCAGGAAGTGTATGTGTACGGTTAATCTGGATAATTGTTTCCATAATACGCTGTTTTACCCGTTCCATACCATATAATTCTTCGTCTAATATTTTTCTTGCTTCCACAGGATCAATAGCTTCAAAATAATTATTTTTCCACTGAATGTTCATCATAATTGAAAGTGCTCTCTGTGCGTGATGTCTTTCTTCCTGTGAAACTTCATTTGAACGGGCAACTGCTAAGTTTCTTCTTGCCCAAAGTCTGATATTATCAGGTAAAGTTCTTCCGGCGCAGTTCATAAAGTCAGTAATACTCTGAATACTTGTAAGCTTCATGCTGTCCCCTTCTTCTTCCTGATCCTCGTCTAATTCTTCTTCAATAGGAGGATTGCTTGCAAGAAGTCTTTCGATCATAAACTGAAGGAATCCGTCTTCTGCTGAAAGCTTTGTAACTCCCCCTGCTGCTGTTTCCCTGATTTTGTAAACAGCATAACCATTCTCTGTATTCTCACCTGAAAGTCTTACATTAATATGGTTTTCACCTAGCCACTTTAATAAACTTACAAAACGTGAATCTATTTTTAAAATATCTGCTGTAACTGTTCCGTCTTCCTCTTCAAACTCAAAAGTTGTAGCTTTTGTAGGATTAGTGAACTTACCGCTTGAGTGATGTTTCCACTGTCTTTTCTTATTATCCAATACTAATATTGGCTTCTCTGCTGAAGTTGTTTTCTCATTAGAGCTAAATGTTGTATATGTACATACAACTTCTTTTTTTTCCTCAGGTGCATTGTTAAAATCAAATACTGGCATAACTTCTACTCTCTCTTTTTTCCTTTTTATTCTCTGTTAATTTTAAAGCATATTTCAAAAATTACAACACTTTTAATGGAAATAATGTATTAAATGTAGTACATTCCCTGATTGTATTCCTCATAATCTTTGTAGCTGCTTTCTAAGTCTGCCAAAGTGGTGTTTTCAAGTACTTCATCCAGTCTGTCATTGATTTTGTCAATAATTGAGTTCTGAATTGTTAAGGCAATTCTCGGATTTTCGCTTTCTGATACTTCTTCTCTCTCAATTCTGTATGCACCATCTAAAGCTTCGATAATTGATGCCACTGTAATTCGTGAAGGACTGTCCCCAAGTAAATATCCTCCCTGAGCACCTTTTATACTCTTAATAATTCCTGCACGTCTTAATGAGGCAAAAATATGTTCCAAATACTGTGGTGAAATTCCGTTTCTTTCTGCAATGCTTATTAATGAAACATGACCTTTTGTAGAATGAATTGATAAATCTATTAAGGCTGTTAATCCGTATCTGCTTTTCTTTGATAAATTCATTTTTCTCTTCCTTTTCCCTTTTATAATTTCTTTTCCCGATTTTTATGATTTTAATGTAATTTGTACTTTTCCTACTTATTTGGTAGGTATTATATTAGTACTCTAAATCTTTTACTTAATTTTGTCAAGTTCTTGTATATTTTTCCATATTATATTACTATTTATACTATAGTACACAGGGGGCAATTTTTGTCCCACTTATATAATTTTTAGGAGGCACATATGAGCGATACATATATTTCAGATTCTATTAAATACATTGGTGCAGATGATACTACTTTAGATCTTTTCGAGAACCAGTATATTGTTCCTAACGGGGTTTCATACAATTCATACATTATTATGGATGAAAAAATTGCTGTTATGGACACTGTTGACCAGAGAAAGACAAACGAATGGTTTGATAATCTTAATAAGGCATTAGATGGAAAAACACCTGATTACCTTGTTGTTTCCCATCTTGAACCTGACCACGCTGCAAATATTCAGAATTTTATTGAAAAATATCCTACAGCTAAGTTGGTTTTAAGTATGAAAGCTAAAGCAATGATGCCACAGTTTTTTGAAATTGATAACTTAGATGATATTTGCATTACTGTTAAAGAAGGCGACACACTTGAACTTGGTGAGCATAAACTTACTTTTATTATGGCACCTATGGTTCACTGGCCTGAAGTAATGGTTGAATATGAAGAAAAAGAAAAGATACTTTTCAGCGCAGACGGATTTGGTAAGTTTGGTGCTCTTTCTGCTGATGAAGATTGGGCTTGTGAGGCTAGAAGATATTACTTTAACATAGTTGGTAAATACGGTGCTCCTGTTCAAACTCTTTTAAAGAAAGCTGCAAATCTTGATATCAAGACGATTTGCCCTCTTCACGGACCAATTCTTAAAGAGAATCTTGGATATTACATTGATAAATATAACACTTGGAGCAGCTATCAGCCTGAGGACGAAGGCGTTCTTGTTGCATATGCTTCAATTCACGGCAACACTGAAAAAGCTGCCAAATTAATTGCAAAAACTTTAGAGGAAAAAGGTGCTCCTAAAGTTGCCATTACTGACTTAACAAGAGATGACATGGCTGAGGCCATTGAAGATGCTTTCAGATATGACAGAATGATTCTTGCAGCAGCTACTTATGACGGCGGAGTTTTCCCGGTTATGGAAGATTTCTTAAACAGATTAGCTCATAAGAGTTACCAGAAGAGAACAGTAGGACTTATTGAAAATGGCTCCTGGGCTCCATTAGCCGGAAAAGTTATGAAGGGGCTGTTAGAGCCAATGAAGGATGTTAAAGTATGCGAGAATATGGTAACAGTTAAGTCTGTTATGAAGGAAGAAAACATAGAACAGATGGGAAAACTTGCAGAAGAAATCATCAATTGTTAATAACAAAAATGAGTTAGGAAAGGTTTATAAGCAAATGGAAAAATGGGATTTGTACACAAAGGACAGAATTAGAACAGGCAACACAATTAACAAAAACGAAGAGGTACCGGAAGGCTTTTACAGAACAGTGGTACATGTTTCTATTTTTAACAGTAAAGGTGAAATGCTTATTCAACAGAGACAGGAAGATAAGAAGTTGTGGCCAAATCTTTGGGATGTAAGTGTCGGTGGCAGTGTGATTGCAGGAGAGACAAGTAGTGAAGCTGCAAGCAGGGAAACTATGGAGGAACTTGGAATTGAGCTTGACTTAAGTGAAGTTAGACCGGCTTTTACAATTAATTTCCATGGAGGCTTTGATGATTGTTACTTAGTTGAAAAAGATGTAGACATTAAGGATGTAACAATTGCTCTAAGAGAAGTTAAAGCTGTAAGGTGGGCTACAAAAGAGGAAATTCTTGATTTAATTGAAAAAGATGAGTTTATTGCTTATCACAGAGCAAAAATTGAATTAATGTTCTTCTTGAGAGACCACGAAGGAACTCATTTAAAATAAAATGTTTGACAAAGATAATTACCACATTTATAATATTTACCTATATTATTACTAGGAATTATAACAATGCGGGTGCAGTGCATCCGCTGTTTATATGTAAGGAGAAAATAATGCTAACACAATTTTCAAGAACAGAATTATTACTGGGAAAAGAAGCAATGGAGAAGTTAAAAAACTCAAGAGTTGCTATTTTTGGAGTAGGTGGAGTAGGTGGCTACGTTGTAGAAGCTTTAGTTAGAAGTGGCGTAGGAACATTTGACTTAATAGATGACGATAAGGTTTGTTTAACTAATTTAAACAGACAGATTATAGCTACAAGAAAAACTGTAGGAAAATATAAGGTAGATGTTTGCAAGGAACGTATATTAGAAATTAATCCTGATGCAAAGGTAAACACTTATAAGTGTTTCTTTTTACCTGAAAATGCTGATGAGTTCCCTTTTGATGAATATGATTACATTGTAGATGC
>ERZ773235.2688-NODE-2688-length-14155-cov-3.996950_pt1 | contig 14155 bp, 15 predicted proteins | sample MGYA00580522_ERZ773235 | MGnify/ENA primary metagenome ERZ773235 (study PRJEB29015, sample SAMEA2737797) | human gut metagenome | biome: human gut; feature: human-associated habitat; material: faeces | place: China | collected 2012 ...
CATTGACTATGTATATATAACGCTTCTTTTTAAAAAACAATTAGTCATTAAAGAAAATAAACTATTTGAAGATTTATTTATTAATAGTAAAAATGCTTATACTTTCAAAAGTAAAGAAGATTTACTTCTTAAATTTAAAAAAATAGTTAATAATAGAGTAGCAAATCTAACAGATGTAGCCTATTTCTTAATTAAAGACAATACATTTGACGAAATAATCAAAAAATATAATGCTTATTTGATATAGGATTAAAAAAACACTATATTTTTCTCCTAAAATCTATTATAATATATAATAGAGGTGCAGAATATGAAAGAACAAATATTAGAATTATTAAAAAGAGAAAATAGAGCTTTTTCTATTTATGAAATAAACGATGATTTAAATTATAAAACTGTTGATGAATTTAAAGAAGTTCTAAAAGCATTAAATGAATTAGAAGACGAATTAAAAGTTTATCGCACTAATAAAGATAAGTATATGCTATTTAATAATAGTAATTTAAAACTAGGAACAATGCTTGCAACTAAAAAATCATATGGATTTGTTGATATAGAAGGAGACGAAGATGTTTTTATTCCACCACTTTGTATGAATAATGCTATTCATGGAGACAAAGTAGTTGTAGAAATCACATCAAAAAAAGGTACTTCTCTTGAAGGAAGAATTGTTAGAATCGTTGATCGAAAACTAAAGCAAATGGTTGGTGAATTTTGCTATAAAGATGGAAAACCATCTATAGTACTTGATGATGAAAAAGTCAAAATAAATGTTGTTTTAGAAAAAGAACAAATAAAAGATTTAGTTGAAGGGCATAAAGTTTTAATTAAACTTACAAGTAAATTAAAAGATAATAACTATAAGTGTGAAATTTTAAAAATATTAGGTCATAAAAATGATCCTGGAGTAGATATTTTATCAATTGTTTGTAAATATGGAATAAATGATACTTTTAGTGATGCTGTAATGGCTGAGGTTGAAAAGTTACCATCTGAAGTAAAAGAAGAAGAAATGGTGGGAAGACGTGATTTAAGAGACAAAACTATTTTCACTATAGATGGAGCTGATACTAAAGATATAGATGATGCTATATCACTTGATATGCTAAAAAATGGAAACTACTCACTTGGTGTTCATATTGCCGATGTAAGTTATTATGTAAAAGAAGGTAGTGAAATTTATCAAGAAGCGATGGAACGTGGGACAAGTGTTTATTTAGCTGACCGTGTAATTCCTATGTTACCTCATAAACTTTCAAATGGTATATGTTCTTTAAATGAAGGTGTAGATCGTCTAGCTATGTCATGTGTTATGGAAATTGATTCTAAAGGTAATGTTGTAAGCTATGATATCTTTGAGAGTGTAATTAGATCTCGTAAAAAAATGACATATACTGATGTAAATAAAATCATTGAAGAAAATATAATTCCAGAAGGGTATGAACCTTTTGCTGATACTTTAATTAAAATGGAGGAATTAGCTCAAATTTTAAGAAAACATAAGGTGGAAAGAGGTTATATTGATTTTGGAATTGATGAGTCAAAAATTATTGTTGATGAGACTGGAAAAGCAATTGATATCAAACTTAGAAACAGAGGTAAAGGTGAAAATTTAATTGAAGACTTTATGATTGCAGCAAATGAAACAGTTGCAACATGTATTTATTTTATGGAACTTCCATTTATATATCGTGTTCATGGTGAACCAAATGAAGAAAAAATAAATAGCTTTTTAACTTTTGTATCTAGTTTAGGATATACCTTAAGTGGTAAAATAAAAGACATGCATCCTAAAACAATGCAAAGTATTTTAAATCAATTAAAAGATAAAAAAGAATTTCATATTTTGTCATCATTACTTTTAAGAAGTATGCAAAAGGCTATTTATGACACTAATAACATAGGACATTTTGGTCTTGCAAGTGAAAGATATACACACTTTACTTCTCCAATAAGAAGATTTCCAGATACAACTGTTCATCGTTTACTTAGAAAATATTTGTTTAAAGCTCAAATTGATAAGGACTCTATAATGTCTGAAGAACAAAAACTTCCATATATTGCAGAACATTCATCTAAAAAAGAACGTGATTCAATTGATTGTGAACGTGAAGTTGATGATATGAAAAAGGCTGAATATATGATGGATCATATTGGTGAAAAGTATACAGGAATGATTAGTGGTATAACTAGTTTTGGAATGTTTATTGAACTTCCTAATTTAATTGAAGGTTTAATAAAGATTGATTCTTTAACTGATGATGTATATACTTTTGATGAATCAACCATCACTTTAAAAGGCAAAAAAAATAAACGTGGTTATCGTTTAGGTGATAATGTTGATGTAGTGGTTGTAGCTGCAAATAAAGAAGCTAAAACAATTGATTTTCAAATAGATAAAAAAGCAAACAAATAGATTATAGGTGATTATAATGGAAATTAATAATCGTAAAGCAAAGTATGATTTTGATATAGAAGATACAATTGAATGTGGTATTGTATTAACTGGAACTGAAGTAAAATCTATAAGAGATGGTAGAGCTAATTTAAAGGATAGTTATGCTATTATTAGAAATAATGAGGTTTTCTTAGTTAATACACATATTAGTCATTATGAACAAGGTAATATCTTTAATCATGATGAAACAAGAAGTAGAAAGTTACTATTACATAAAAAAGAAATATTAAAAATAAATGATAAAATTAGTCAACAAGGATTGACATTAGTACCTTTAAAAATGTATTTTAAGAAAAACAAAGTTAAGGTTTTATTAGGAATTGCTAAAGGTAAAAAGAATTATGATAAAAGAGAAGCCATCAAAAAAAGAGATACAGAAAGATTAATAAAAAAAGAACTTAAGAATTTTTAAGTTCTTTTTCTTCTGTTGTTATCTCTTGATCTTCATTATCATTATCACTATTTATTTCATCTTTAGTATCATCATTTTTTTTATCATCTTCTGTAACTATATCGGTTGTATTTTTAGCTACAGTTAATTTTATTATTTGATTTTTTTTGACTTTGGTTCCAGCTTTTGGATATTGTGAAATAATTTCATCATTATTATATGTTGTTGTTTCGTGTTCTTTTATTGTATATTTTAAATTTAATGATTTTAAAATAACGATTGCATTATCTATGTTCATTTTCTCAAAATTTTGTAGTGTTATTTTTTCATCTAAAACGCCAACTGTTAATTTTATTTTTCTATTTTTGCCAACCTTTGTTTTAGCTTTTGGTGTTTGTTTTAGAACAATTCCAACTTTTGTTTTATCATCAACAATTTCTGTTTTTTGAACGGCTGTTAAGTTTTTTTCTAACAATGTATTAACAGCTTGTTCATATGTAGTACCAGTTACGTCTGGAACTTCAATATTATTTTCACTCCACATGTAATATCCCATTACAGCAATTACGCCAAACATTACGATTATTAATACTATTAAGATGAAAAGCAGAAGATTTTTAAAGAAGCTAGATTTCTTGTCTTTATTTTTTTGTTTTTTAGGTTTCTTATATTTTACTTTTGTAACCTTTTTTACTTGTTTTTTAACTTTTGTTTTAGGTTTAGATTTTTTTTCTTTCTTTTCTTTTTTTTGCTGTTCTTCTTTTAATGGTATTCCACAACTTTTACAGAACATGGCGTCTTCATCATTTAGTATTCCACAGTTTTTACAATACATATTCATCACCTAATAGTATTATACAACTTTTTTTAATAATAGCAAAATCATGATTTTATATTGTTTAACATAAAATATAGTGTTATAATACATGTACATGGGGATGTTTAGGTTTCGACGGAAGTATTTTGTCTTAGGTCGCAAGTGGAAGGTACTCCTTACGTACATCCAAAAAAATAAACGGAAACAAAATTAAAAATATGTTTGCTAACTTAGCTGGTTCAAGATCAGCAGTAGCCTTTGCCTAATTTAATATAGGAAACATAGCTTTCTTTAATCTTTTTCTCATTGGGATTTAAGAGGGCTCATTTAAATGAGATATACTATTATTTTGCTTAAGAATAATAGTGAATATTTTTAAGCTTACTATGCAATGGGTTGTTAGTTACTTTCGTTGCATAGGAAATTTACTAACTAACTAAACTTGTAGAAGCCTAAGATGTAGTATTTTCGGACAGGAGTTCGAATCTCCTCATCTCCACCATTGAGGTTAAAACTTGCACTTTTGCAAGATTATTATAGATAAAGTTCATAGTATTTGATATTATGGGCTTTTTTCATGTCTAAAGGAGTTGATGAATATTTATGAAAACGACCATAGAAACTTTAGAATTTCCTTGTGAATTTAAGAAAAAACTAAAAATGAAAGCTAGTTTAGGTAATTTAAGTATTAATTTTACACCAGGACATTTAATTAAAATTAACAATACCAATTTAAGTATTACAGAGCCATATAAGATAATTGTTAAAAATAATTCTAATACATTGGTGGCATATTTATATGAAGATAATGACAAAATATATTTACCTATTTCAAATGCTATTATCTCATTTACTAAATTTGCTACTATTCTTAATGAAATGAACAAAAATTAGATTAAAATGGAAAGAAAAATTACCAGTTATTTTACCAGTAAAACTACCACATAAACTATCAGATAAATTACTAGTAAAATTACCAGTAAAAATGGTAGATTTTTGGGTATTGTCATTACTAGAAGACTATGGTATCCTATGTATTGTAGAAGATAATTCTCTAGATATAGGTTAAAATTTACCTAGTAATTTGTCGTATCATTTGCAGAGTTAATTACAGTATGATTTACCGTACCATTTACAGAGTAATTTGCCGTATAAAGTATCTAGTAAGTTCCATATGGTATGTGGTAATATGGTAATGTAGAATTAGATTCTACATTAAATACTCTTTGAATTCCGCCAGAAGTAGTATTTAAAAAACTTAAATTAGCTATTAAACACAAGGAAAAAATTAAACCTTGTGTTTTTTCGTGTTCAAAGGAAAGGAATGATGATGAAATGGAAGAGAATAAGAAAATAATAGCTGGGCTTTATCCAAGAGTTTCAACTGAGGATCAAAGTAGATTTGGACATAGTTTAGATGAACAAGAAGATAGACTTAAAAAACTATGTGAATTTAAAGATTATGAAATATATAAAGTATATCGTGAAGAAGGAGTATCTGCTAAAGATACAAACAGACCAAAATTTAAAGAAATGATACAAGACATGAAAGACGGAAAAATAAATAAAATTATTGTCTATAAACTTGATAGATTAACTCGTTCTATTCAAGATTTAGAAAATATTTGTAAGATGTTAGAAGAATATAATTGTGATTTAGAAAGTGTTGCAGAAGAAATCAATACTGGAAATGCTAATGGTAAATTCTTTATCAGAATGCTTACTATACTTGCTCAATTAGAAATCGAAAGAACAAGTGAAAGAACTAAATTTGGGCTTATTGGTGCTGCAAAAAAGGGTCATATATCTGGACAACCTGCACTTGGATATACTAAAAAAGATAAGAGTAAAAAATTAGTAATTAATGAGTTAGAAAGCAATGTTGTAAAAAGAATTTTTAGTATGTATTTAGAAGGCTCATCAGTATGTTCTATATGTGAGAAATTTAATGAAGAAAATGTTTTAAATAAACATTGGGCAACAACTACAGTAGATAAAATTTTATCGAATAAGATTTATATTGGAAGTATTGAACATGGTAAAAGAGATAAAAAGAATACTCAAATATTTGAAGATGTAGTTCCAGCAATAATAGATAAAACTACATTTGAGTGTGTTCAAAAAAGAAAAGAAAAAAATTTAAAAAATTATAAAAGAAAAAGAACCTATATTTTTATGCAAAAGATACTTTGCCCTAAATGTCATAAAATTATGGGTGGTGAATCTAGTACAAGTGGAACTGGAGATAAACATGTTTATTATAAATGTAATTGTTGTAAAAAAAGAATTAGTGAAAAGAAAATAGAAAAAGAACTTATGAAATTTTTAGACGATATGTTAGATTTTTTCTTGATTATTGATAACTCATTTAAACCATCCATGTGTAGAAATATTGAATTAGAAATAACTAAATATGAAAAAATGGAAGATGATCTAAATGATAAAATAACTAGAATTAAACAAGAATTTATGGATGGAGAAATAGCTGCTAAAAACTTTGAAAAAGAACTTCACTATTTAGAAAAAGAAATCAAAAACATTGAAATTAAAATTACTGAATTAAATGATTTAAAACAAAATAACGAATATAAACAAGATGTAGAATTATTTTTTAATTTAAAAGAGATAGAAAAATTAAAACTAAAATCAGAATATGTAAAAGAACATAATCTTTGGAATCAATTGAGTCAAGAACAAAAACAATATATCATTAATAAATATATTGATGAGATAGAAATCAGTTCAGATAATAATCATAATATTTCGATTTTAAATATCATATTCAATAAAAATGAGATTGAAAATATTGGATTAATGTTTAGAAATGATTGCTTTGATATGGTAGTAAATGTAGAAGACAGAGATGTTATTCTATCCAATATAAAAGATAATGAAGAAACTAAAAATTATATTAATACATTAAGAAACTTTTATAATGTAGTTGAAACAGAAATTACTAGTGAATTATTTGATATTAATGATTATAGTGATGATATTATTCAAATAATTCCACAAGAAAAAAAGAATAAATTTGAAAAAAAATAAATTTACAATATTACAAATTGAGGTATAGAAATATATCTCATTTTTTAATTTAAGGGGGTTGGTAAAATGAATTATTTTTTTAAATTTTTAATACCACAATTATTAGAATATTTTAATAGTGATAAAGAAAAAGTGTTAGAATTTATTCCAAAAATTGTGAAAGAAAATTATAAAAATGAATTAGAAAATATAAACAGTAAAAAAGATTAAAAATTAGATAGAGGTTCAAAAAAGGTTTACTCAAAAGCATTATAAATAAAGGATAAAATGTAGACTTTTAAGAGATTAGAACCTCAAAAAGATGGAAAAGGGTTCTTTTTGCAAGTGCAAAAAGTGTTGGTGGTGCACCTACGAGACTGAAAAACGCTTTATTTATAAAGGTTTTGAAATTTCGTGGTGCATTCCCATATCCTGTTGTATAAAAAATTTTAACTATTTTTAGAGAAAGGAGGAATTTTAGGTATGAAATTTAGTGTAGCATTAAATGAAAAAGAAAGCATATTACTTTTAGATTATATGAAAGAAAATAACATTAAAAGTAAAGCTGAAGCAATAAGAAAATGTTTGAAAACTGCTGTAAGTGTAGAAGCAAAATATGATATGTTAAAAGACATAGATAGCAAATTAAATAGAATAATTTATAGAGAAAATATTCAAAAGAAATTATTAGAACAGTTTTATGCAAACATGGAATTTCCAGTTGATAAAGATGTTAAAACTGAAAAAGGTTTACAAAGATTTTATCAAAATAATAATTTTTATAAAAGTAAAATTATGGATTAAATATAAGTAATGAAAAAGTTCAAATTTTGTGATATAATGAAGTCAAGGAGGAATATTATGAAAAATAAAATTATAAAAGAAGAAGAATTGAATGAAGAATTACAACAACAAATTAAAAATCCAAAATATAAATTAAATGTAAAAAAATTTATAATTATTACTGCAAGTTTAGCATTATTATCTACTGCTAGTGTAATTGGCTACAATGAATATCAAAAATATCAGGATAGTCAATCTGAAATTGCTTATGAAGAATTTGTAAATTCTACCAAAATTGAAAATATTGATATTACTGAAGTTACAAAAAATCAAGAATGGGAAATTATTACTTTACTTGGTAGAGGTAAGTCATCTTTTGCAGATGGAACAGTACAATATGGAGATTGGTATGAACAAGGTCATTGGTTAATTTTAAATAATGATGCCTTTCAGAAAGATGATATGTTATCTTTCGATATCGTTAGTACCTCTAATATCTATAATAATGTAATTAGCTCTTTAGCAAATGGAAATGTTGAAATTTCATCTGTATATGAAGAACTTTATGGAGAATTTGATTATTCTAAATATGATAAATTATTTATTGTTGGTAAAGATGCAATGAATATAGATGGAAATTATTATTATATTTCAACATATCAAACAAAAACTAAAGATGATCCGAATAGTAAATGGATTGAAGATGGTAATCTCTATATAAGCAATGGGGCTTTAGGTGGAAGTGATGTTGCTAGATTTATGACTGTCGGTCAAATAGATATAAACAATATTTTAAATAACAATCATTCAATAAGGAAATAGAGGTGAATTATGAATAAAAAAATAACATTAGGTAATGGGAAAGAATATATTATTATAAACGAAATTTGTTATAATGGTAAAATGTATTGTCTTACTGATAGAGTAATAAATAATAAAGTACAAAATGATTTTAATATTTTTGAGAAAATAAGGGATACAGATGAAAGCTATTCATTAATATTAATAAAAGATGAAAAATTAAAATCTGAAATTATGAAAAATTTGTGAGAATATTAAATAGAAATAAATTAAATTAATAGTGAGTTTCTATGAAAAAAAATTGTAATCAAATAAAATTCACGATACAATAAATATATCAAATACAAATGAGCTCATTTTTTACTGATGAGTGCAAAACCCCATCAGTAATCGCACCATTGACGAATCTGTTCGAACTATTCGAACTTTAAATATATGAATCAATCATTTCTGATTGATTTTTTTATTGTTAAAAAAATCATAGAAAGAATTTGCTTGTGAAATTATTATAGAACTTGGAGATAAAGAATACTGAGATACCAAAGATGCAGATTTTAAAAAGAAAATGTCAGAAGTTTATAAAAAACAAGTTGGTAAAAGTGATGCTTTTACAAAAGAATCATTATCTAATTTACAAAAGAAAATGAGAGTTCTTTGTATGGAATATTTTAATAAAGAATATAACTTAAATGATACCTTAAAACCTAAATTAAAAGGTAGAAATATAGATATAAATGTAAGTGATATGGATAACTATACATTAATGAAACAACAACTAGAAAAGAATCAACAAAAGCTAGAACAATCAAATAAAAAATTATTAGAACTAAAAGAAACTACAAAAGATGTTAAAAATCTAGTAAAAGATTTAAAGACTACATTAACATTAAAAGATAAATATATTTTAAAACAAGAAGATAAAGATAAAATAATTAACTTTATTGATAAAGTAGATAAAACAAATAATGAATATCAAAATATACAAGAATTATCTATAACATTAACTAATGTTGATGAAGAACTTAAATATAATCGTGAAAGAATAGAAATACTAACTGAAAATAATAATAGTTTAGAGTTAAGAGTAAAAACGCTTGATAATAAAGTAAAGAAAAAAGTTGATGAAATAAATGAAATAAAAACAGAAAATAGTTTATTGAAAACTTCATTAGAAAATTTACAAAAATTATTTGATAGACTTATTAAATTTTTAAAAGATAGAATGTTTAATAAAAAAGCAAAAGATAAATATTATGATTTCTCAGTTGATTTATATGCTCATGGAATTATAAATGATAAGAAAATTAAAGATATAAAAGATAATTATGATTATTCAAAAGAAAAAGAATCAAAAAATAAAAATGATGATTTTGAATTGTAATATAAAGGTTTTACATATTTAATAAAAAAAAAGATGTTTTTATGCTATAATTAGTATAGTTAAATACAAAAGTATTAATTTGAGGTGAAAATTTGAAAGTAGCAATTATTTGTAGAATGGAGAATTATAAAGATGATTATCCATTTAATATAAGATATATATTAGATGAAGCGTATAAAAAGATATTTGATGAATTAGGTGTTTTAATAATTCCAATAATATCAGAAAATAATTTAGAAGAAATAGCTAATATATGTGATGTATTAATATTACCTGGAAGTGCTATAGGTGTAGATCCAAAATATTATAATGATATTCCATTTCCAGGGAAAAAATATAAATATGATGAATATAAATTAGATAAAAAAGTAATAGATTTGTTTGTAAAATACAATAAACCTATTTTGGGAATATGTGGTGGACTTCAAACTTTAAATGTATATTTTGGTGGAGATTTAAATCAAAATATTTTAAATCACAAATTATATGATGGAAGTACACATAATATTAAGATTTCTTCAAATTCTTTTCTAAATAATGTATATAAACAAGAGGTAATTGAAGTTAATTCATATCATAGACAAGCAATAAGGAATTTGGCATCAAATTTTAAAGTGACAGCAGTTAGTGAAGATGGGATAATAGAAGCTATAGAAGATGGTAATATAATTGGTGTTCAATATCATCCAGAAAAATTAGATAATATAAAATTCTTTAAAGAATTTATAAAATTAATAAATAAAAAGTAGGTGAAAATTTATGAGAATAGGAATAGATATAGATGGAGTTTTAACAGATTTTGAAAAATGGCAATTAGAATTTGGTAGTAAATTTTTTATAAAATATAATAAGAATATTGCAAATCCAGATGCATATGATAGTGATACTGTTTTTAATGTGACAAAAGAAATGGACTCTGAGTTTTGGCATGATTATTTATATGGCTATGCTAAAAATGAACCTGCAAGAAAATTTGCTGATGAAGTTATAGATAAACTGAAAGATAAAGGTTATGAAATATATATAATAACAGCGAGATATCTTACTGATAGAAACGATAATTTAGGAAAAGAAATGCGAAATATTGTAATAGAATGGCTAAAAGAAAATGGTATAAATTATGATCAAATAATTTTTAGTCCAGAAGATAAGTTTGAAATATGTAAAGAAAATAATATAAGTATAATGATAGAAGATAAAGTAGAAAACATTAATAATATATCTAAGATAATACCAGTCGTATGTTTTAATGCAGCATATAATAAAGGATGCAATGGTAAAAATATTTTTAGAGCATATACTTGGTATGATGTTTATTATCAAATAACAAATATAATTAACAATGAAGAGATTAGTACAGATTAGTTTTGATACTTTATTATTATCAATAATACCTATTGTAATATGGAATGCATTAGGTCTTATATTATCTAAAGACTTAGTTGTTACATTTTCAATTACATATCCTATTCAATTTCTATTTTCTATATTTTATTATATTTTTGCTGTAGGGTCTAATATTACGGCAGAAAAAAAGAAAGATAAAAATATAGTTTATTCTAATATTTTCTTAGGAATATTAATAGGAATATTAGTTTTATTAATATTGATTTTTAAATGTAATAATTTTCTATTAATAATGAATGTTGATGTATCAGTTTTTAGGATATTTACAATTTATTCTTTGTTTAACATTTTTTATTCTTATGTGCTTAAACTTGTATTAGAAAAATTATATTATGAAAAAGAAAATAAAATAGCCAATTTAATAAGCATATTGTTTAATATTGTTAATTTAATATTAGTTGTAGTTTTAGCAATTATTACTAAAAGTCAATATATAACATCAATTATAACACTAATTACAATGGGAATTTTATTACTTATTATTTTGCTTTTAAATATTAAAAAGTTTAAAATTAATATTTCATTACTTGATAATATTAAAAATAGTTCCATTGGAATTGTAGAAAATATATCGATGTTCATTATTTATTTTTTTGGACATATTAATTCTTATTCATTTGGAATGGAATATATATTGGCTTCTACCTTTGTTGGTATTGTTTCAGATACACAATGGGATATGATATATGCTATTCAAACAGCGGTACATATTGATGTAAGTAAGGAAAAGTTTTCGTTTAAAGAACATTTGAAAAATGGCTATAAATTAGCAATTTCACTTATTTTATCTTCGATTATAATGGCATTTGTTTTATATAGATTATATAATCCGGATATAATGATCTTTTTAATTTATTTCTTTGTACAGATAGTTTTTATGTTAGTTTTTCCAATTATATCAATCAGGCAACATTATTTACAAATAAAATCAAAAGAAACTAATACTAGACCAACATTACATTCAGGTATAGCAAAAACACTTAGAACTTTATGTTCCTTTATTCATAATCCTTTTTGTACTTATATAGGGCAGGTTGTAGAAATGATTTATAATTATTTATATACTAAAATTGTTTCTAGAAATATTTCTGAAATTAGGTAAAATTTAGTGTTTTAAATATAAATTATAAAATAATTAGTAGCTATTGCTACTTTTTTCTTTATTTGATAAAATGTATATAGTGATTGATTCAATATTAATCGCCTTCGTGAAGAGTTGTAGATATCTACGGCATTCGCACCAGGTTGATAGGAAACTCGGACACTTTCGAGTTTAAGTAATAGATTACTAACAGAAATGTTAGTTTTTTTCTGCTTAAAACGAAAGGATGAGTGATAATTATGTTTGAGATAGAAACAAAAAAATTAGAGATAAGTGAACCATTAAAAAGAAAGATAGAAATGATATGTAGGTTTGCTTGTGTTAAATATGAATTTATACCTGGTAATATTAAATCAATTAAAAACACTAATGTTGCTTATGTAAAGTCTCATATTTTAAAAGTTAAAGGTAATACTTGAAGAATGTGCTAAATTTTATAAAATAAGTGAGCAAATAAAAAATTAATAAAATTTTAAAAATTTGTGATATAATAGTTACTACTGACGACTGAGGTGATTATATGGAATATATGTATAATTATTATAATTCAAAAATACTATATTCTATATCCTTGAAAAATGATCAAGTATTTGTAAATATATACTTAAATCCTAAATTCCATAGTTTAGATATTGAATTAGTTAATCAGAAAAAATATAATCGTAAAAAAATAGATATTTCATATTACTTAAACGAAATAATTAAGTTCTTACAAGCACATACATATATAGTTCCTTATGGAAAAGAATATATGGATTTATTCAATAAAGATAATGTTAAAAGAGTACGATTAGAAGGCTTAAAAATAGAAGATAAAGATGTTAAAGTCTTATCAAGATTTAAAAATGTATATAATTTAGAAACAAGAAAATGTACCTTTTATAAAAGTTGCAATTTAGGAGTGTTAAAATGTGGTTTGACTGATAAAAATTCAGATTTATATTCGTTAGATTCTTTAAATGGTTTTTCTGGCGATTATATCAAGTTTAGAAAAACTCATATTGTAAGAATGAATAAGAATCTATTACATTTAAATAACCAAGTATTAGAGTTGTTTGGAATAAATATGGACTATGAATTATTTTTATTAACTACTGATGCTCCTAATATGCGAAGATTAAATATTTATCGTTGTCCACAATTGAATAAATTAAAAAATAAGGATTTATTATTTATATCAGGTTTTTATAATTTAGAAGGAATCAACATTGATGGAGTAGTAGATAATTACGCTCAATTTGATAAACTAGAAAGATTAAGAGTATTAAGATATGTGCTATTATCAAGTATGGATAATAATTATAAGAATAATAAGTATTATCTACAAGCTTTAAAAGAAGGATTATCTGGTGTTAGATTAGCTGATTTTTTATGTAGGTTAAGATTACATGCACAAAATAAGCATTATCAATTAAGACATGAATTATATGTTCCTAGATTGGAAAGAGTTAAATTTGAAGAAAATATTAGAAATCAGTCGATAGAAGAAATACAACAAAAATTAATTGAGTTTTATCAATTAGATTATCAAATCAGAAAAAACTATTTAAGAGAACCGAAAAAAGAAATGACTTTATTTGATGATATACATGACTTGTTTTTTGACAGAATAACAAGACCAGAAGATGATGAACCATATTATATCGTTAATTCAAGACCATTTGATTTAGGTGGAATAGATTATTATGTTAAAAGTAAAAAAATCATATTAGATAAATAAACAATAGAAAAATTAATAAGTTATAGAAAAGTTTCTGTTGATATAATATGGTGGAGTGATACAGGACTTAAAGTACCAAATGATGCAATAATTGAAGAAGATGGAAAAAGTTATGTAACAAGAGTAAGAGCTGGATATGAAACAAAGATATTAGTTAAAGTATTGAAGCAAAATGAAAAATATGCAGTTGTAGAAAATTATACGGTAGATGAACTAAAGGAATTAGGATATTCGTCAACAGAGATTAATTCAAGAAGTAAAATCGCATTGT
>ERZ773235.2690-NODE-2690-length-14153-cov-9.413463_pt1 | contig 14153 bp, 12 predicted proteins | sample MGYA00580522_ERZ773235 | MGnify/ENA primary metagenome ERZ773235 (study PRJEB29015, sample SAMEA2737797) | human gut metagenome | biome: human gut; feature: human-associated habitat; material: faeces | place: China | collected 2012 ...
CTGCACCCCATCATCTGCGTGGGCGAGACGCTGGAGCAGCGCGAGCTGGGCATCACCATGGAGCTGATCGCTTTGCAGGTGAAGTCCGCGCTGGCCGGCGTGCCTGCCGAGAAGCTGCGCAAGTGCGTGATCGCCTATGAGCCCGTGTGGGCTATCGGCACCGGCAAGACCGCCACCGCCGAGCAGGCCGCCGAGGTGTGCACCTTTATCCGCACCACCGTGCGCCACCTGTACGGCGCCCGCATCGCCCGCTCCATCACCATTCAGTACGGCGGCTCCATGAAACCCTCCAACGCCGCGGAGCTGCTGGGGCAGAGTGATATCGACGGCGGCCTGATTGGCGGCGCCAGCCTGAAGGCCCCCGAATTTGTGGAGATCATCAACGCAGCCAATCAGGACTGACATACAGGAAAGGAAGGTTCCGCGATGAACAAGACGCCGACTACGCTGATCATTATGGACGGCTTCGGCCTGGCGCCCGCCAGCGACGATAACGCCGTGACGCTGGCCAACACGCCGGTGCTGGATCGGCTGTTCAGGGAATACGCAAACACAACGCTGTCCGCCAGCGGTCTGGATGTGGGACTGCCCGCAGGCCAGATGGGCAACAGCGAGGTGGGACACACCAATATCGGCGGCGGGCGGGTGGTCTTTCAGGATCTGCCCCGCATCAGCCGCGCTATCGACGACGGCAGCTTTTTCGAGAATGAGGCCTACAACAAGGCGATGGACGACTGCCTGAAAAACGGCGCAAGCCTGCACCTGTACGGATTGCTGTCAGACGGCGGCGTGCACTCTCACATCCATCACCTGTTCGCGCTGCTGCAGATGGCAAAGAACAAGGGTCTTACCAGGGTCTATGTCCACTGCTTCCTGGACGGCCGCGACGTGTCCCCCACCAGCGGCAAGGGCTTTGTGCAGGAATTGCAGGATAAGTGCGCCCAGCTCGGCATCGGCAGGATCGCCACGGTGATGGGGCGCTACTACGCCATGGATCGGGATAAGCGCTGGGAGCGGGTGCAGATGGCCTATGACGCCATGGTGTACGGCGAGGGCGCTCACAATCCCGACCCTGTGGACGCGGTGGCAAAAAGCTATGAAAACGGCGTGACCGACGAATTCATGGAGCCGGTGGTGTGCGACAGCGAGGGCACCATCAGCGACAACGACAGCGTGATCTTTTTCAACTTCCGGCCCGACCGGGCGCGGGAGATCACCCGCGCCATCGTGGATCCTGAATTTGACGGCTTTGCCCGGGAGTACTTCCCCACCACCTATGTGTGCAACACCGAATATGACGCCACCATGCCCAACGTGCTGGTGGCGTGGCCCCGGGTGGCGGTGAAAAACGGATTGGGCGAATACCTCAGCAGCATGGGCATGACCCAGCTGCGCATCGCCGAAACGGAAAAATACGCCCATGTGACGTTCTTCTTCAACGGCGGCGTGGAAAAGCAGTATCCCGGCGAGGACCGGGTGCTGGTGCCATCCCCCAAGGTGGCCACCTATGACCTGCAGCCGGAGATGAGCGCCGCGGAGGTATGCAGCAAGTGCGTGGAGCGCATTGAATCCGGCGCATATGACGTGATCATCCTGAACTTTGCCAACTGCGACATGGTGGGCCACACCGGCGTGCTGGAGGCAGCCGTCAAGGCGGTGGAGACCGTGGACACCTGCGTGGGCCGCGTGGTGGAGGCCACGCTGAAGATGGGCGGCATCGCCATGATCACCGCCGACCACGGCAACGCCGAGGATATGAAGCAGCCTGACGGCAGTCCTATGACCGCCCACACCACCAATCCCGTGCCCTTTATCCTCTGCGGCGCGGGCAGCGAGCTGCGCCACGGCCGGCTGGCCGACATCGCCCCCACCATTCTGGACGTGCTGGGACTGGCCTGCCCGCCGGAGATGGATGGACGGACGCTGATCGTCCGGTAAGCCGGCAATGAAATCTTCAATTTCATTGCCAAAGGGATCACGGCCGACTGCGCCGCGGAGCGAAGCGGAACAAGTACCCTCGGGGTACGCGCGTCCTTCGGACACACTTGCAGCCGAGAAGTATTTTTCTGACGCATGCCCAACGGAAGTCCCCTTGGGGGGACATGTCGTCAGAAAAATGATTTGATTTTTTCGCGTCTGCGGACGTGAACTCTGCGAGGCTTTTGTAGGGGCGGACAACTCTGTCCGCCCCACAATATACCACAACATACCACAACATGCTTCATCACTCCCTTAACTCAGGAGGCACCACATACATGAACATCACCGTCATCGGCTGCGGGCGCTGGGGCTCGCTGATCACATGGTACTTAGACCGCACGGGACACCGGGTCACGCTGTATGGCCGGGAGGGTTCGGCGCGGATGCAGCGTTTTCTGGAAACGCGCAGCAACGATCTGCTGACGCTGCCGGAATCCGTTGCGCTGTGTACCGACCTCTCCTGCGCGAAGGACGCGGAGGTCATTATCATCTCCATCGGCTCCCAGAGCCTGCGGGGATTGATGCAGGAATTGCAGGGCATGGCGCTGCGGAACAAAACCTTTGTCCTGTGCATGAAGGGTCTGGAGATCGGCACGGGCAAGCGGCTGAGTCAGGTGGCGCGGGAATATCTGGATGATTCCAACGCCATCGCGGTGTGGCTGGGACCGGGCCATGTGCAGGAATTTTACCGGGGTGTGCCCAACTGTATGGTCATCGACAGCGAGGACGCCGGCGTAAAGCGGCGGCTGGTAAAGGAATTTTCCAGCGACCTGATCCGCTTTTACTACGGCAACGACCTGCTGGGCAACGAGGTGGGCGCGGCGGCCAAGAACGTGGTGGGCATTGCCGCAGGGTTTCTGGACGGCGCGGGACTGGTGACGCTGAAGGGCGCGCTGATGAGCCGCGGCACCCGCGAGGTGGCCCGTCTCATCAAGGCCATGGGCGGCAACGAGTTGTCCGCCTACGGACTGTGCCATCTGGGCGACTATGAGGCCACGGTGTTCTCCCCCTACAGCCACAACCGGCAGTTCGGCGAATGCTTTGTGCAGGGAAAACCCTATACCCAGCTGGCCGAGGGGTACTACACCGTGAAGGCAATGGTGCAGCTGGGGCAGGAATACGGCGTGGAGCTGCCCATCTGCCAATCGGTTTACCACATTCTCTATGAAAACGGCGATCCCCATGAGGCGATACGGATGCTGATGGGGCGGGATCTGAAGGGCGAATTTGACAACTGACCCGCACGGCGGGAACGGCAGGGACGCAAGGGTGCGCCTGTGACTGTCTTCTATAAACATGTATAAAATGACCTCTGCTTGACCAAAATAGGCGGCAGAGGTCATTTTTTCATTCCGGCCGGCCGCCGGCCGTAACGGGCGGCCATCGGAGGAACTCCGGTGAAAGGAGACGCTATGGAATTTATGAAGCAGCACCGCCGCGCCCTTTACATCGCGCTGGCGCTGTGTGTGGCAGCTGCCGCCGTGACGGGGTATCTGGTATGGGGACGGGAGGCGCCGGTTCAGCAGGCCTCCGCCAACCAACCCGCAGTGAAGGCAAAGCCGCCGGTGGTGACCCCGGTAAAACCCAACCTTCCGGCAAAGGAGGAGGAAAAGCAGGAGGAACCTCCTGTAGAGACCGCCAGCGAGCTGCTGCCACAGGTGGTCTCGCCGCTGGACGGCACCACGGTAACAGTTTTCAGCATGTCGGAGCTTTTATACGACGAGACCATGGCCGACTGGCGCACCCATGAGGGGCTGGACATTCAGGCTGCGGAGGGCGACGCGGTGAAAACCGCTGCTGCCGGCGAGGTCACATCGGTAACGAAAGATGAGCTGATGGGCACCACCGTGTGCATCGCCCACAGCGGCGGCTATGTGACGCGCTACAGCAGTTTGCAGGACAACCCGCCTATCAGCCAGGGCCAGCAGCTGGCCGCTGGGGATATCGTGGGATATGTGGGCACCGCCGCCGCCGAGGCCAGCGTGGGGCCCCACCTGCACTTTTCCGTGGAGCAGGACGGGAATCTGATCGACCCGAAGGAGTATGTAAAATAAAAAACTGGCATGAAATCTTCGATTTCATTGCCAAAAGGCTTACGGCCGGCTGCGCGCGTCCTTCGGACACACTGGCGGCCGAGAAGAATTTTTCTGACGCACATGTCGTCAGAAAAATGATTTGATTTCTTTGCGCTGTGCGCAGCGCGAACTCTTCGAAGCGTAATTTCTGCCCGAAAACGCAGCCGACTTGAAAAAGTTGGCTGCGTTTTTGCGGAAAAGGCGGAACTTTTTCCCGGCAGTGAGCGTCACATAGACAGGAAGATCCAAAAAAAGGAGGTTTTTGTCTATGAAACGCATGGTATCCCTTTTGCTGGCACTGGTGCTGGCACTGGTGCTGGCAGGCTGCGGCGCCAGCAAGGCGGCAGGCGGCGCAAGCGCCAGCACTGCTGACAACGAGCCGGAAACCGGCTACTGGAGCAACAACAGTAAGTCCGATGACAGCTATGACGAGGACGGTTATGACGCAGAGGATGAGCCTGCCGCCGCCAGTGACCCGGCCAGCCGGCCGGTCAAGATGATCTACAACGGCTACATGGAGATGCAGACGCAGGACTTTGACGCCGCCGCCAGCGGCATTGAAGCCCTTGTCCGCGAGCTGGGCGGCTATTTCCAGCAGAGCAGCGTATCCAACCGGGGCAGCAGCAGCTATCGCTACGGCAGCTACACCATCCGGATCCCTGCGGCACAGTTTGAAGCCTTCTTTCAGCGGGCAGGTCAGCTGTGCCATGTGACCTATACCAACACCACGGCAGACGACGTGTCGGAGAGCTACTACGACACCGAGGCACGGCTGGAGACGGCCCGGATCAAGCTGGAGCGCTTGCAGCAGCTGCTGGCCAAGGCCACCAGCATGGAGGACATCATCACCATCGAAAGCGCCATTTCGGAGACGGAGTGGGACATTGAAAATCTCAGCGGCACGCTGCGGCACTACGACGCGCTGGTGGATTATGCCACCGTCAACGTGGAGCTGAGCGAGGTCTATCAGCTGTCCGGGCAGGACAAGGCCGTCACCACCTTCGGCGGGCGGCTGGGGCAGTCCTTTGTCAACGGACTGCGCGCCGTGGGCAGCGCGCTGGAGGACTTTGCCGTGTGGCTGGCCTACAGCTGGGTATGGCTGGCGGTGATCGCGGCGGCAGCCGTGATCGTTATCCGCATCGTGCGCCGCAGAGGCGGCGGGAAGAAGAAACTGCCGCAGAAAGGCAAAGCACAGAAAGAGGACGCAGAAGCAAAGGAATGACATAACTAAAAAGACGACCGGCAGCTGCCGGTCGTCTTTTTGTTTATTTCTCCGCTTTGCGCTGAAAGAACTTCACCAGCTCCACAATGGGGATCACGCACACGGCCAGTGCCAGCGCGATCAGGTATTCGCTTACTTCCACGCTGGTGAAGCCGAAGGCGGCGGCCAGGAACGGCACCTCGCACACCAGTGTGGTGGCCAGCAGGCTGCCGATGGCGGCAAAGGTCATCAGCTTATTGCGGGTATGCAGCCGGAAGATGCTGCCCCGCTGGGAGCGCATGTTGAGACTGTGAAAAATCTCCGCCATGGACATGGTGACAAAGGCCATGGTGGTGCCGTCGGGGCTGAGGCCGTTGGCCGGAATCTCCCAGACGCCGGACTCCATGAAATGGCCGATGAAGAAGGCGGCAATGGTCAGGGCGGAGATCACAAGGCCCTGATAGGCCACGTCCACGCCCATGCCGCCGGCGAAGATGCCCGCCTTGGCGTCACGGGGACGGCGGCGCATGATGGAGGGTTCCGCCTGCTCCATGCCCAGCGCCAGCGCGGGGAAGCAGTCGGTTACCAGATTGATCCACAGAAGGTGCACCGGCTCCAGAACGGTGAAGCCCAGCAGCGTGGCGGCAAAGATGGAGAGCACCTCGCTCATGTTGGACGAGAGCAGGAACTGGATGGCCTTGCGGATATTGTCGTAGATGCGGCGGCCCTCCTCCACCGCGCCTACGATGGTGGCGAAGTTATCGTCGGCCAGCACCATATCCGCCACGTTCTTGGTGACGTCGGTGCCGGTGATGCCCATGCCCACGCCGATGTCGGCGGATTTGATGGAGGGGGCGTCGTTGACGCCGTCGCCGGTCATGGCGGTGACATAGCCGGCCTTGCGCCAGGCGTTGACGATGCGGGTCTTGTGCTCCGGCTGCACGCGGGCATAGACGGCGATATGGGACAGCTGGCGGTCAAATTCCTCGTCGGTCATGGCGCTCAGCTGCGCGCCGGTGATGGCCTCCATGCCGTCGGTCAGGATACCCAGCTCCCGGGCGATGGCCACGGCGGTATCGATATGGTCGCCGGTGATCATGATGGGGTGGATGCCCGCCTCGCGGCACTCATCGATGGCGGCCTTTACCTCCGGACGGACGGGATCGATCATGCCGGCAAGGCCCAGAAAGCACAGGTCATGCTCCAGATCCGCGGCCTCGCAGGACGCGGGCATGACATCATAGGTGCGCTGGGCGGCGGCCAGCACGCGAAGGGCACGGTCGGCCATGGCCTTGTTGGCGGCCAGAATCTCGGCGCGCTTTTCCTCGGTCATAGGACGCGCCGCGGCGCCGTCCCAATAGGTGGTGCAATGCTCCAGCACCACATCGGGGCCGCCCTTGGTAAACTGGAGGAAGCCGCCCTCCGTGCGGTGGACGGTGGACATCATCTTGCGGCCGGAATCAAAGGGGGCTTCGCCCACGCGGGGAAGCTTTTCCTGAAGCTCGCCCTTGGGCAGGCTGCACTTGGCGCTCCACGCCACCAGCGCGGCTTCGGTGGGCTCGCCGGTCACGCTGCCGTCGGCGTTCAGCGCGGCATCGGAGCACAGGGCCATGGCGGCGGCGGTGCGGTCACGCTCCGCGCCGTAGTCCTCCACCACGGTCATTTTGTTCTGGGTCAGGGTGCCGGTTTTATCCGAGCAGATGATCTGGGCGCAGCCCAGCGTCTCCACAGCGGTCAGGCGGCGGATGATGGCACTTCGTTTGGACATATTGGTAACGCCGATGCTGAGCACCACCGTTACCACGGCGGCAAGGCCCTCGGGAATGGCGGCCACCGCCAGCGACACGGCGATCATGAAGGAATGGAGGATCACATCCGGCGTGAACGCACCGGCGCGCAGCAGCTGCACGCCGAAAATCAGCACGCAGATCACCAGCACCAGCTTGGTGAGGATGCCGGAAAGCTGGGTCAGCTTGCGCTGAAGCGGCGTCTGCCCCTCCTGCGCGTTGGCCAGCGCATCGGCGATCTTGCCCATCTCGGTGTCCATACCGGTATGGGTGACCACCATACGGCCACGGCCATAGACCACAGTGGAGCCCATATAGACCATATTGCGGCGGTCACCCAGCGGGATATCCTGCGCCTGTGCCCGCAGGTGCAGAAGATCCACCAGCTTGGTGACAGGGACAGACTCGCCGGTGAGGGCGGCCTCCTCCACCTTCATGCTGGCGCTCTCCAGCACGCGGCCGTCGGCGGGGACGGCGTCGCCCGCCTCCAACAGCACGATATCACCCACTGCCAGATCCTCGCTGCGAACGGTAACCTCTTTCCCGTCACGCAGCACCTTGCTGGTGGCGGCGGCCATCTGCTGCAGCGCCTCGATGGCCTTTTCCGCCTTGCTCTCCTGAAAGACGCCCAGCACGGCATTGACCATGACCACGAAGAGGATCACGATCACATCGGCAAAGCTTTCGTGCTGCACCACGGCCAGCACGGCGCTGATGACGGCGGCCGCCAGCAGGATCAGGGTCATGGGATCGGCCATCTGCTTGAAAAAGCGCTTGATGAGCGAATCCTTCTTTCCCTCGGCCAGCTTGTTTTTCCCGTTTTCCGCAAGGCGGCGCTCCGCCTCGGTCCCCGTCAGTCCGCCGGGGTCGGCGTCAAGCGCCGTCAGCACGGCTTCAGGGCGCTCCAGATAATACTTCATGATGACAACTCCTCCTATTGACCGGTATTTTACCCGTAAACACAAAAAAGCGAGACATCCATGCACAGAAAATACTGCACATGAGTCTCGCTGTGAAAAGCTAAGCCAGACGCTGCCGCCATGTATGTTGACTTAACTCACGCCCGCAGGCGCGCAACTACTCCCCCATGAAAAACATAGGATATTCACTTCGACCGACAGTATAGCAAAGCGCCGCGGGAAATGCAAGCACTTTTCAGCAGGCAGGCAGAAGTTTTACAAATTTTTCACAAAATGAGTGCGATACCCAGACGGGGAGGCTGTGCCTCCCCGTTTTTCGGCTGTCAAAAGGCGGGATACCGCCCGCTAAGGCCCGGCCTTTTATTCGTCCAGCTTGCCGCGGGCATGGAGCACATCGTCCGCCGTCAGCGCCATCAGGTCGTCCCGGGTGACGTTTTCCATTTTGGCAAGGCGGTTATTCTGGGCCACCAGAATATGCTCGAAAATATTCCGCACGCCGCGGGCGTTGCCAAAGCTGTCGCCGGCGGCGCTCTCCTCGGCGATATAGTCCCGCACCAGCGGCTCGGCCTCCGGCGTCAGCACATAGCCCTTGCCGCAGCGCATCTTGAAGATGGCCATCATCTCGTCCACCGTGTAGTCGGGGAAGAGCAAAAAGCGGTTAAAGCGGCTCTCAAGGCCGGGATTGGAGTGGATGAACTTCTCCATCAGGTCGGTATAGCCCGCCACGATCACCACCAGATCGTCCCGGTGATCCTCCATGGCCTTGAGCACGGTGTCAATGGCCTCCTGGCCGAAGTCGTTCTCCGACTTGCCGTTGAGGGCGTAGGCCTCGTCGATGAAGAGTACGCCGCCCATCGCCTTTTCAATGACCTTCTGGGTTTTCAGCGCCGTCTGCCCCACATAGCCGGCCACAAGACCGCTGCGGTCCACCTCCACCAGCTGCCCCTTGGACAGAATGCCGAGGCTGCGGTAGATCCGGGCCATCATGCGGGCCATCATGGTTTTGCCGGTGCCGGGGTTGCCGGTGAACACCATATGAAGCGACATGTCGGTGGTGGGCAGATCATGCTCGCGGCGCAGCTTATAGACCTGCACCATGTTGATGAGGCTGCGCACCTCCTCCTTGACAACGTCAAGGCCGATATAGGTATCCAGCTCCGCCAGCAGATCCTCCAGCTTCTCAGGAGGCGGCAGCTCTTCCTTGGGTTCCGCCTCCTGCTGGCCGGTGGATACGGCGGCCTTCTTCCCCTCTTCCCCGCTGCCGGCAGGCGCCTTGGGCGCGGCGGGAGCGGCAGACTTCTGCGGGGCGGCAGGCGCGCCCCAGAAGTCGCTGTTCATCCGCTTCATGCTGTTTTCCGTCATGGAGCGGATCACATCCAGCTGCTGCAAAATAATCTTATCTTTTTTATCCATTATAGCTTCCTCCTGACAGGGAGTAAATTGGGTGGACCGATGTGGGCCGTATGGTAAAATACACCGTCCTTTATTTTGACAGCCTGACATGGGCCATGGCCCGGAAAAGCAGCGCCGACACGAAGCCTGTCAGCGTTCCGGTAACAAGGGATACCGCCAGCAGAAAGGGCAGATAACCCAGCACCATGGTATTGCCCAGCGTGATGACCGCCGCCGCCATCTGCCCCACGTTATGAGCCGCCGCGCCGCCGATGGACACACCGTAAATGCTCAGGCGGCGGCAGCGCTTCAGGCCGATCATCACTGCCATGGCGGTAAAGCCGCCCAGCAAGGAGAAGAGCAGCGCCGACACATTGCCGGCAAAGAGGCCGCCCAAAAGGCAGCGGGCCAGCAGGATCACCAGCGCCGGGGCCGCCCCCAGCTCATAGAGGGCGAACACGGTGACAATATTGGCCAATCCCAGCTTGACGCCCGGCAGCGGCACCAGCAGCGACACGGGAAAGAGGTTCTCCAGCGTGCTCAATCCCAGCGCCAGCGCCGTGAGCACGGCGCACAGGGCCAGATTTTTCGTTGTCCATTGCATCTTTTTCACGGCGCTCACCCCACGATCACGTCAGGCGCGTCCGGCGAGGCGGCGCCCTCCAGATACACCACCACCTGCGCAGGAAGGCAGACGATGGACTGGCCGCCGCGGCGGATATGGCCGGTATGAACGCAGTCCTGCGTGGGACAGTCGCTGCTGGCGATCCACACGCTGTCTCCATCGGCGGCAACGGTCAGGGTATAGCCGTTATGGGAAAGGGTCGTCGGAGCAAAGTCCTTCAGTCCGGTACGCTGCGCTTCCTGTCCGCCGACGGAGATCACCACCGTCAGATCGCCCGTCTGCGCGCGGGGCAGGCAGAACCACAGCGCGGCGGCCACCGCCAACAGCGCCACCACAACCGCCACCACGGCGTCATAGCGGTTGAATTTCAATTCAGGCCGCGAGGAGTTGGTAGTCATAGCCGCTTCCCTCCGTTTGATTGAAGCAATCCGACAGGCCGGGCGTGTAGAGCACGCGCCCATCCTCCGTCACCAGCACCATGTCGAAGCTTCCCTGCTGCCGCCAGAAGTCCACGGCGGCCTCCTCGCCCATCACATACAGGGCGGTGGAATAGGCGTCGGCCATGGTGCCGGTGCCGCCGCTATCGCGGCGGGTCACGATGGAGACACTTAAAAGTCCGTTATCCACCGGATAGCCGGTGGCGGGGTCGATGATATGCTGGTACACCGTGCCGTCAGGCGCGGTAAAGTTGCGCTGATAGCCGCCGGAGGTCACCACAAAGGCGTCCGTCAGGCGCAGGGTACAGGCGTAATCCTCGGTATTCCGGGGGTCCTGAATGGCTACGTTCCAAGGCTTGCCCTCGGCGGTGATGCCATGGACATACACGTTGCCGCCAAGACTGACAAAGCCGCCGGAGATGCCGCTTTCGGAAAACAGAGCCGCCGTCTCATCGGAGGCATAGCCTTTGCCGATGCCGCCCAGATCGATGGCACACCCCTCGTCCAGCGCGGCGGTGGCGCCGCTGAGCCGGACATGCTCGCTGCCCACCAGCGGCAGCAGCGCATCGATCTCCTCCTGCGAGGGGACGCGGGGACTGTCGGTAGTGATGCCCCACAGCGCCACCAGCGGCGCAATGGTCACGTCAAAGGCGCCGTTCGTCTCGGCGCTGTACTGCAAAGCGGCGTCCAGCAGCGCCGCCGTGTCGGCGTCCAGCAGGGCGCTGCCGTCGGCGTTCAGGCGGGAGACGTCGCTGGTCTCAATGGTGCGGCTGAGCTTCTGCTCCAGAGCGTTGATCCGGGCGGAGCACGCTTGCAGCACCTCCGCGCCGCCGTCGCCGATGGCCACCAGCGACATATAGGTGTCCATGGCGAAGATGTCCAGCGTTTCGGTTTCGGGCGCGCCGCAGGCGGCGAGGGACAGCGCCAGCAGGCAGGCCAGCACAAGGCAGGTCAGGCGCTTCATAGCTCACGCCGTCCTTCCAACGCCCGCATCAGCGTGGCATCATCAGCAAATTCCAGATGGCCGCCCACCGGAATACCGTAAGCAAGGCGGGTGACCTTTACGCCGAAGGACTTTAAAAGCCGGGCGATATAGAGGGCGGTGGCCTCCCCCTCGGTATCAGGGTTGGTGGCCATGATGACCTCGGCGATATTGCCCTGCGCCACCCGGTCCAGCAGGGACTTGATCTGAAGATCGTCCGGCCCCACATGGTTCATGGGGGACAGGACGCCGTGAAGCACATGGTAGCGGCCATTGAACTCGCGGCTGCGCTCGATGGCCAGCACGTCACGAGGATCGGCCACCACGCAGATGATCGTCTCGTCCCGGCGGGGATCGGCACAGATGGGGCACAGGCCGCCCGCCGTCAGGTTGCGGCACACGGGGCACAGCGTGACGCTGCGCTTGGCGTCCACGATGGCGTCGGCAAAGGCCTGCGCCTCGTCCATGGGCAGATTCAGCACATGGAAGGCCAGACGCTGGGCGGATTTGCCGCCGATGCCCGGCAGGCGGGCAAACTGCTCCACCAGCTTTTCAAGGGGCGCGGGAAAAAATTCCATAGGGTCAACCTCTCAGTTCCCGGATGCGGCCGGGGATATCCGAGGCCTTGTACACGGCGCTGCCGGCCACCAGCACGTTAGCACCGGCGTGAATGCACTGACGGCAGGTATCGGCGTCCACGCCGCCGTCTACTTCCAGCTCGCAGGCGGGGTTCATGGCGTCGATATAGCCGCGGATCGTCTGCACCTTGGGCATCATGTCGGCCATGAATTTCTGGCCGCCGAAGCCCGGCTCCACCGTCATGACCAGAATGATGTCGCAGCGGTCAATAAAGGGCAGTACAGCGCTGGCGGGGGTCCTGGGCTTGACCACCACGCCGGCCTTTTTACCCTTGGCGTGGATCTTATCCAGTGCGGCGAGAATATTTTCCTCGCTGTCCGCCTCCACATGGCAGGTGACAATATCCCCGCCGGCATCACAGAACTGATCCACATAGCGGATGGGACGCTGGATCATCAGGTGGACATCCAGCGGCAGAGACGTGGTGGGACGGATGGACTTGACCACCGGGATACCGATGGAGATATTAGGCACGAACAGGCCGTCCATCACGTCCACATGCACATAGTCGGCGGTGGCGATCTTCTCAATATCGCGCTGGAGATTGGCAAAGTCCGCGGAGAGGATGGAGGGGGCGATCTTGATCATAACGGGACTCCTTTCACCGCACCGATCACGGCGGCGCGGCATATGATACTGTAAGCGGCGCGTGGCCCGCGCTTTTCCGCGCAGCGCTTCCCTGCCCGGGTGGGACGCGCGCCGCTTTTCAGATAGGGGGCCGACGGGGCGTTTCCCGCCGGCTCCCAATGTGCGCTTTAACTGATTTATTATAGCAATTTCCCCGTAGGATTGCAACAAAGAGTTGGCCTCTTCTCCGTCAGGATACACAAATATTTGTCCAATTTGTTAATTTTCCCGCCGCGCTCTTTACCTTTGCTGTATTTTCCGCTAGAATAGCACATTGTAATAACACCACACTGGAAAAACGAGGCGGAACTATGAGTTTCTTTCAACGGCTGCGCAATGCGCTGAGCCGGTTCATGTATGGGCGCAACGGCGCGGATCAGCTGGGCGTGTGCATGATCTGGGGCGCCATCCTGCTGGATCTGGCGGGTATGCTGATCAAAAAAAGCGGGATCGTATCCGGTATTATCGGCTTTGCCGCCACGGCGCTGGCCATCTGGGCGCTGTGGCGGGTGTTTTCCCGAAATCTGGAAAAGCGGCGGGCGGAAAACGCCGCCTTTTTGCAGAAGATCTGGTGGCCCGTTAAGCGGCGCTTCGCCAGCGGCAGACAGCAGCGGATGGATCGGGAGCACAAGTATTTCACCTGTCCCAAGTGCAAAACCGTATGCCGCGTGCCGGCGGGCAAGGGAAAGATCGTGATTACCTGTCCCAAGTGCGGCGCGGAGATCCGCGGAAGGAGCTGAAATCGCGGCGGATGCTTGACAAAACCGCCGGGCGTCTGCTACAATAAGCTATGCCATTGATCGGCCGCAAGGGCCTTTCGTTTATGGCAGAAAGACCGCAACTGCATAGCGCGATGATCGGAAAGAGTATGTCCATCCCACGGGGATAGAGAAAAGGAGCCGGCGGCTGAAAGCTCCTTACCCGCTGCGGACAGAAAGTGCATCCGGGAGCGCGGGGGATCAGGACTCCCTCCGGCTGGCCGCCGTTACAGGCCGAAGTTGAGTGATAAACGAGAGTGGAACCGCGAAAGAACTTCGCCTCTCATACCGGTGGGTATGGGAGGCGTTTTTTGCATTGCCGAAAATCTTCGATTTCCCGGCAAAAACGGCTGAAATCTCCACCGACTTCGGCCGGTGAGCGCTGTCAGGCTTTTTACGGCATAAATCAAATTAACCATATGAAGGAGAAACCGCTATGTATCTGTATAACTCCGCCACCCACAAGAAGGCTGAATTCACCACCCACACCCCCGGCCATGTGGAAATGTACACCTGCGGCCCCACGGTGTATCATTTTGCCCACATCGGCAACCTGCGCTCCTACATCATGGAGGACGTGCTGGAAAAGTATCTGCGCTACGCAGGCTACGACGTGAACCGGGTGATGAACATCACCGACGTGGGCCATCTGACCTCCGACGCCGACGAGGGGGAGGACAAAATGCTCAAGGGCGCCAAGCGGGAGCACAAAACCGTGATGGAGATCGCC
>ERZ773235.2694-NODE-2694-length-14139-cov-3.256958_pt1 | contig 14139 bp, 17 predicted proteins | sample MGYA00580522_ERZ773235 | MGnify/ENA primary metagenome ERZ773235 (study PRJEB29015, sample SAMEA2737797) | human gut metagenome | biome: human gut; feature: human-associated habitat; material: faeces | place: China | collected 2012 ...
ACGCACGGACATCAATTCAACACGAAAACACCGCCTCCGTTGTGTCAGGGCGATGTGCTGCTGCACGGGCATACGCATATTCCGGCATGGGAGCCGTTTGGAAACGATAATCTGTATTTAAATCCGGGTTCTGTTTCAATCCCGAAGGCCGAAAGCAAACACAGCTATATGGTTATGAACGAGAGTGAATTCACATGGCATTCTCTGGACGGAGAGATTTATCACAAGCTTGACCTGTGATGCGGAGTGTGTATCGCAATTAACGGAAAGGTAATTATATTATGAACGAAAAATATCCTTATTCAGAGTTTTTGGGAGTTGAAATCATAAGCGCCGATGAGAACGGCGCAACAGGTAAATTTAAAGCAGTCAGCGAATTTACGGATATGCTGGGACATGTTACGGGCGGAGCCTATGCTTCCCTTGCAGACGCCGTAGGCGGAGCTGCCGCAAGAGCAACAGGGGATATGTATGTAACCCAGAACTGCAGCCTGCAGTTTTATCAGAGCACTGAAGTGTCTGATACAGAACTGATTGCAGAGGCAAAGATAAGACACAGAGGCTCCCGCACCTGCATAGCGGCGGTGGAGCTTAGGCATACCGACGGAACTGTTGTGTGCGACGGACAGTTCTCATATTCAAAGATATAGCAAGAGGAAAGCGGGTATGAAAGAACGGATAAACAGGTGGATAAGTGAATTTATAGCAGAGTATTCAAAGCGGTCTGAAATCAGTACGGAGTGGGGAGAGCCCATTGTCGGTTTTGCCGATGCTTATTCACCGTATATACAGAACCTGCCAGAGCTTATCAGCAGCTCCCACGGGCTCCCACAGGATATAATGGAGGATGCAGCCAGTGTAATCGCATATTTTGTTCCTTTTACAAGGGCGCTGGCAAAGTCAAACAACAACGGCGGCGAATACGCCTCACAGCAGTGGGCTGACGCTTATGAGCAGACAAATGCAATGTTTGGCAGACTGAATTCATATATTATAGACAGACTGAGTGAATACGGATACAGGGGAGCAGTGCATCCGGCAGCAGGCACCTTTGATCATGACAAACTTATAAGTGACTGGTCATTTCGTCATTTTGCCTATGCTGCGGGACTCGGAACTTTCGGAATAAACAATATGCTTATTACACCCAAAGGCTGCTGCGGCAGATACAACACAATAGTCACCAATCTTGATGTTGCGGCCGATAAGCCTATGGAAAGGGAATTATGCCTTTATAAAGCAAACGGAAGCTGCGGCATATGTATGAAAAACTGTCCCACACAGGCTATTTCAGAGGATGGCTACGACAGACACAAGTGCTATGAAATTCTCTGCAAAAATGCGGAGATATATAGAGTTGAGGACAATTCCTATGAAGGCAGCAATGGAAGTGAAGTATGCGGTAAATGCGTAACAGGCTCACCCTGCGCTTTCTGGAACAGATAGAACCCACTATCTGCGGCCGGCTTTCATATAAACTACATTTTTACATTACCTTATGCACACCGGAAATATATATAATCAGTATAGGAGATTAAGATGTTCGGATATGTTATGGCAAACCGCCCTGAACTTAAAATCAGAGAATATGACCGATACAGAGCATATTACTGCGGGCTTTGCAGAGCGCTCAAAAAAGAATACGGACTTTTGGGCAGACTGACTCTTAATTACGATATGACTTTTCTAGTTATGCTGCTTTCGGGGCTTTATGAGCCTGAGAGCTGCTGCGTATGCAGGAGATGCATTGCACACCCTGTATCAAAGCATGAGGAAATTACGAGTGAAGTATCGGAATATGCGGCTGATATTAATATAATTATGGCATACTACAATGTGCTTGATGACTGGAAGGATGAGAGGAAGTTTTCAAAGCTTCTGCTGTCGCTTTTACTTAAGGGCAAAATGAAAAAAGCCTGCAAAAGACAGCCGCAAAAAGCGCAGAGGATAAGAGAGCTTCTCGACAGACTGTCAGAACTTGAAAAAGCAGGCGAGGAGAACTTTGAAGAGCCGTCAGGCGTATTTGGAGAGATAATGGGTGAGGCTTTTGCATACAGAGATGATTTCTGGAAAGACCGGCTTTACCGCTGCGGATTTTATCTGGGCAAATTCATTTATCTGCTTGATGCCTACGAAGATGTTGAAAAAGACATGAAAGCCGGTGATTACAACCCATTCAGGGAATTTTACGCAAAGCCCGGCTTCGACGATCAGGTCCTGAACCTGCTCCTGCTTATGATAGGTGAGGCAACCGATGCATTCGAGCGTCTGCCGCTTGTCGAAAATACGGAGATTCTGAGGAATATTTTGTATTCGGGGGTTTGGGTGCGTTACGGCAAAACCAAAGCTGACAAAATCAAAAAGGAAAGCGAGAAAAAATAGTTCATGGATCCATATAAGGTTCTTGGCGTTTCGTACGACGCCACAGAGGATGAAATCAAAAAAGCATATAGGGCGCTCAGCCGCAAGTATCATCCGGATGCCAATGTCGGAAGACCGAATCAGAAAGAACTCGAAGAAAAGTTCAAAGAGGTTCAGCAGGCATACAGCATGATCATGGACCAGCTCCAAGGCAAGACCCAGACCCAGCAGGGCTTCGGTGGTTTCGGCACGGGAGGCTATGGTGATCCGTTCGGTGGCTTTGGAGGCTTCGGAGATTTTTGGGGCTTCGGCGGCTCAAGCGGCCCGTTCGGCGGCAGCGGCGGCCGGGAATACGGTGCCTACGGGGCAGGCGGCCCCGGTGCCCAGGACGAAAGCAAAGACGAGCAGTACATGCGCGCCGCCCTGAACTATATTCAAAACGGTTACTACCGCGAGGGTCTGAATGTTCTCGAAGAGGTCGAGGACAGGCGCGGCCCATGGTACTACTACAGTGCCATTGCTAACTATAAGGTCGGCAACAACGCAATCGCTCTCGACCATGCAAAGACCGCCTGCGCATTCGACCCGGATAATCCGTACTATCGCTCGCTTCTCAGCAGTCTCACCGGCGGTGAAGACCGATATCAGAAGCGCAGTGCCGGCTACGGCGGCAATCCGTCCATGCAGGGCAGCAATTACTGCATGCAGATCTGCGGAACCGCCCTGTGTGCGAGCATGTGCTGCAGCGGCGGCGGCTACATGGGCCTTCCGATTATATGCTGCCTGTGACCTTGGCACCACAAAATAATGAATTTGCAAAAGTGTTGAAATTTCAACACTTTTTTCTTTTTGCCGGAAATAGAACGGTGCAAACTGCTGTTTTCAAATAAATTGCTTGAAAATCGGCCAATTTACACAAAAGAGTATTTACAGATGAAAGAAAATATGTTAAAATATGGGAAATATAAACCGAGAACATCAGCCGCCAACACGCAGACCACTATAAAGGAGCAAGCGCAAATGGGATTCATAGACATTGTAAAGCAGAACCGTGAACAGGACAAAAAGACGTTGGAAAATGTAAAAAAGATGCCCTATCCGAGGATAAAAGGTACCCTTAAACTTCGAGAAAAGGGAAATTCCAAGCAAATTTACATGAAGCTCCAGGGAGAATCCAAATATACATATGTATCCAAAACAGACGACAGTAATAGGGAAAAGGTGAATCGGCTGAGACAGAAAAGTTTTATTGATACCAGCCGTAGGATTTTGGAGGCCGACATTGCGCTGCAAGAGTATTTCATAGAGAACTATATTCCATATACCACTGAAAACATCTGCAAGCATCAGCCGCATGCGTATAGGCAGGACGAACCCAAAGCAAATTTCAAGCAGGCAGATCGGCAGTCGCAGAACCCGTACAAAAGGGAGCAGCTAATACATGGCACACTTGCCGGAATCAAGGTTCGCAGCAAAGGTGAGCTTCTGATTGCAGACGCATTGACGCAGATAGGAGTGGATTACTATTACGAAAAGGAACTTCGCCTTACCGACGAAGACGGCATGCAGCATACCCTCTATCCCGACTTCACGATTCCCCTCAAAAATGCGGAGATCTTTTATTGGGAGCATGAAGGCTTGTACGGCGACCCGGAATATCGCAGGCGGAGCAATGAAAAAAAGAAGTTATATTTCGCAAACTGCATTTACGTCCCCAAAAATCTAATCGTAACAATGGACGGTCCGGACGGCAGCATAGATTCAGAAGGAATATTGCGTGTGATTCAAGGAATTATCCTTCCGCTCTTGTGATTCAAGCGGCCCGCAGGTCATGCGGCTCATCCCAAACGCAGGGGCTGCTGCCCAATCCATCCTCCCAAATAGCAAAAACACGAACATCCCCCTTTGCATGAGGGGGTGTTCGTGTACCGACCATTGCAGAAGGGCGATATAATGGAGCTTTTTGCTTCCGGCAAAAAGCTTCCTAAAAATGGAAACCTCCAAAAGGTTGGAATTTCAACACCCCAAAATCTGGAAGTTTTGAAAGGCGTAAAACCTCACTGCAAAGCCGGCGAAAAAAAGGTCCAAAGAGGTGATAAACAAGCCCAAATACACGAAAAGGGGGTCATTTTGGGGCGGTTGGTGGGAAATGACTAATTTTTCCAGCCGACCGCCGAGCGCCAAACGCCAGTCACCGCCGAGCGCCAAACGCCAGTCACCGCCGGCCGCCAAACGCCAGACGGCCGCCAAACGCCAGTTGTCGCCGGGCGCAAAACGCTGACCGTCGAGTGCCGGCCGTCCATCAACCCGCTGCCCGCACACTCATGCGTAGCGGACATTCAGTTCAATGGTATCAGGAAGACCTTTGAGGTCGGTCGATGCAACTTCATATGGGTAAGTGATTACGCGGGATACGGTTTTGCCTTGCGGAGGGTCGGTGAATTTGGCGGTAACGACCAGATTGGAACCGTCACCGGTTTTTTCGAGGTTGACCTTTTCGATGGAAAGATCGTAGCCGGCCGTCGGTTTTTCGCCGCGCGTTACAACGATGTAGACTTTGCCGTCCACGACGCAGCCGAGGGCACGCTCGAGCTCGCGATATTCAGGGATAACATCCTTTTCGATGGCACGAGGAATATCTTTGGCATCGAGTGGTGTGAAGCTGACATTCCCCGAGCCGAGAATCCGGCCGGCGATGCCGGAGGAGACAAGGATGAATGCTATCGCGGCGAGCGCAAGAACACAGACGATTGCGATTATTACTTTTTTCGAGGGCTTTCCGGGCATATGAAACAGTTTGTTGTTTTTATGTTCAGACATTTGATTACTCCCTTCATACATACATTTCAAAACATTTTATGAAAGGACGGGCGAAAATATGCGAATAGGGCTCAAGGCATCTCAAACGAAAAACATGTTCGAATTCCCAAAACAATTCGGACAGGGAGACGGTACGGAGTGGAACCCGCTCAGAGAAGGCGTTTTTGAGGACGCCGCGAAAATCAAAATAGGTGTGGTGGGAGTCTCGCCGGGAGCGGGTGCGACATTTGTGGCCTCCCGCATTGCGTACGAGCTTGCCCGGCAGGCAGACGGCGTGTGCTATGTGGAGGCTTCGCAGAGCCCAAGGCTGAGCAGCCACAGCCTGTCGCTGAGCAGGATTTTTAAGGAGCAGCGGTTTGCAGATTACTTTGGGAACTGGGAACAAGGGCTGAGCGCAGGGTGCAGGACGAATCTCTTTGAAAATGTGAACTGGGTTTTGCGAAATCCGTACGAGGCAAATCTCCCAAATGCGCAAGTCAGCCTAGGTGGCCCAATCCGCTTAAGTGCCCCGGGATCCCCCTGTGGCGGTATTCCGTACGAAAGAATCCCCGGAAGATACATGGTTATCGACATGCCGCCGCTTGCCAGCCTCAGCAGCATGGACTTGGTCGTATGCGTGATCGATCCGCTGCCGTCAAGCCTGCTTGCAGCGGAGGAAACCATCCGCTCGATAAGAGAAAACCGAATCAAAACAAAAAGAGGATTTGCACCTGCCATGAATCACCCGACACCATGCCTTTGGGTGCTCAACAAAGACAATCCGAAAGTGAGCCACCGCGAGCTCGAACGATTCATGAAAATCAAATTCGACTTCGCAGTTCCAATGATGAATCCGGAGGAGTTTTATCGTGCAGAGTATAATAACATGCCGGTTTTCAAAGCAATCATGCGCCCCGGCGGTGAGGAGGCAGATGCCCGCAAAACTGCGGTTTTAGAGACGCAGGCATTAGTGCGGGAAATTAGGAAACTTCTTCCAATATTGTGAAATTAATTATTTTGCTATTTAAAAACCTGACGATATGTAGTATAATAATTACATATATGTAGAAAAAAAGTGATAAATGTTGAATTAGAAGCAACAAAGGGGATAAGATGATTACATTTGATCATGTTACGAAAAGATATCGTACGAATATAGGACTTGATGATGTCAGCGTGGATATAAAAAAAGGTGATTTTGTATTTTTGGTTGGACCAAGCGGTGCCGGCAAATCAACATTCATCAAGCTGATTCTCAAGGAAATCGATGCGGATGAGGGAACGATAACCGCATGCGGATACGAAGTGACGAGCCTCTCAAACCGCGAAATTCCGCTTTTCAGAAGAAAAGTCGGAACCGTCTTTCAGGACTTCAGACTTTTGCCGAAAAAAACGGTCTTTGAGAATGTGGCTTTTGCGATGGAGGTTCTGCACAAGACGCCGAGACAAATCAGAAAGCAGGTTCCGCAAATTCTCAGTCTTGTGGGAATCAGTGACAAGGCACACAAATATCCGGACGAGCTGAGTGCGGGCGAGCAGCAGAGAGTGGCGATTGCAAGGGCGATTGTCAACAACCCGACTGTTCTGATTGCGGACGAGCCTACAGGAAACCTTGACCCGAATACCGCGTGGGAAATCATGGATCTGCTCGAACAAATCAACCTCAGAGGAACCACAATCGTTATGGTTACGCATGCGAAGGACATCGTGGACAGAATGAAAAAACGTGTCATCGCGATTGAACGCGGCAAGATTGTCAGAGATGAAGAGGGACAATACGGATATAAGGAGGATACATATTTTGCTGAATAGTTTGGTATACAACATAAAACAAGGCTTCCTCCAGATTTTCAGAAACAGAGGCATGAGCCTTGCGTCGATTTTTTCGATTTTAGCGATGCTGCTGATTTTGGGAATGTTTTTCGTGATAACGGTGAATATCAATCTTTTTACGGAGGTAGTGAAGCAGGATTACGACCAGATTGAGGTGTTCCTGCTGGATGATACGGACAAGGCACAGGCGGAGCAGATCATGACACAGATTCGTACGCATGAAGGCGTTACGGATGTGCAGTACCGGAGCAAAGCCGAGGCACTTGAAATTTTGAAAGAAAGATGGGGCGAAAGCGGGTATCTGCTTGACTCTTTAGGAAAAAACCCACTTCCGGCTTCGATTTTGATAAGCGTTGAGTCGCTGGACAATGCCGGCGAAGTTGCGGCATACGCCGGGACGCTGGACGGGATAGAAGACGTTCAGTACTATCAGGAGACGGTTGAGAAACTTACGAAGATCACAAACTTCCTGCAGATCGGTGCGCTGATTATCATGGCATTTTTGGTTGTGGTTTCGGTGGTTGTCGTGTCGAACACGGTAAAACTTACGGTGTTTGCAAGAGCCAAGGAAATTCGGATTATGAAATATGTGGGAGCGACAAACTGGTTTATCCGGGGACCGTTCCTTGCAGAAGGAATTATTATCGGAATGCTTGCGGCACTGATTTCGACGGGGCTTATCGCGCTGATTTACAAAGAGCTGATTGCGGCAATCGGGGCGCAGGTTCTGGCAATCGTTTCGATGCCGCTGATTTCCACACAGTATATGACAGGGAATATGCTGATCATATTCCTTGCACTGGGGATGAGCATCGGGGCATGCGGAAGCATTGTATCGATGCGTAAATTCCTGGATGCGTAAAGAAAAGGGGTAACTATGAAGAGATTAGGGAAGAAGAGCTTTGTGCTTTTGATGTGCATGATTCTCACTACGGTTTTCTGCTGTTCGGGGCTTGCTTTTGCCGCGACGGAAAGTGAACTGAGAAACGATTTAAGCGATGTAAAGCAGGAACAGGATGAGCTCAGCAAAAAAATGACACAGGTTGAGCAGGATGTCAAGGAAGTCCAGGCTAAAGTTGATGCTCTTACATATCAGATAAATAAATCGGCAGATGAGATCGCCAACACCGAAAAAAAGATTAAAGCCAAAGAAAAGGAAATGAAGGAACGCGAGGAAAACCTCAATGCGCGCCTCAAGGTGATGTATAAGAACGGTTCGCTCGGTTTTGTCGATGTGCTTCTCGGATCGGGCAGCATTACGGAGTTTGTATCGAATCTCGAAATTATACAGAAAATTTACAAGAACGACATGGATGTTTTGGACACGCTTGACAAAGAGCATAAGGAGCTCCAGGCGATAAAGAAGCAGCTCAAAGAAAAGCGCGTAAAGCTTGCAACCCAAAAGGACGAGCTTGCGGTCGAAAAAGCGGAACTCGACGAAAAGAAGGAAGCACTGAAGAAAGAGGAAGACGCCTTGAAAGCAGAGGCGGACAGACTTACCTCCGAAATTCTCAGCATGATCGATAAAAACAGTCAATATATCGGCGGCGAGTTCACATGGCCGTGCCCTGCGAGCACCTATATCACAAGTTCGTTCGGGAACAGACTGCACCCGATTTTGAAATCCTGGATTTTCCACACAGGCCTTGACATCGGATGTTCGAGCGGCAAAGACATTTTGGCGGCGGCTTCGGGCAAAGTTATCATGTCGCAGGTATACGGCGGCTACGGCAACTGCGTAATGATTGACCACGGCGGCGGAATCGTAACACTTTACGGGCACGCATCGAAGCTTTGCGTAAGTAAGGGAGATGTTGTGAAACGCGGACAAGTTGTAGCCAAGGTCGGTTCGACGGGACGCTCGACAGGTCCTCATCTTCACTTTGAAGTTCGTAAGAACGGTGAATACGTAAACCCTATGAAGTACTTTAAGTAGACAGGCGTTCCAATGATAAATTATAATCAGATTATAACCGAATTACTGAATAAGAGAGGAATTGTCACGGACGAAGATATCGAAGAATTTCTTTCGGATAAGCCTCAAAAAACATACGACCCATCCCTTCTTGCAGACGCGCAGGCAGGGGTGGATTTCATATTGGCTGAAATCGCGGCAGGCTCGAAAATCTGCATTTACGGAGACTACGACGCGGACGGAATCACGTCCACGGCACTGATGCTCAGCGTGCTCAGAAAACTTATGCCGAAGGAAAAGCTCGACTACTATATACCGTCAAGATTTGAAGAGGGCTATGGTCTCAATAAAGAGGCAGTCAAGCAGATTGCAGGCAGAGGCTTTCAGATGATCATAACGGTTGACTGCGGAAGCGTTTCAGCCGATGAGGTGGAATATGCCAAAAGCCTCGGGATGAAGATTGTAGTCACGGATCATCACAATATTACGGATGCAATGGCAGACTGCCTGCTTATCAATCCCAAGAGACCGGGCGGCGTGTATCCGTTCAAAGAACTTTCGGGATGCGGCGTGGCTTTTAAGACGGCACAGCTGATCCAAAAGAAAGCAGGACTTCCGAAATCGGTGCTTTCCGAAGTTTTGGATCTTGTTGCAATCGGAACGGTTGGTGACATCATGCCTCTGCTGGACGAAAACCGGACCATGGTGAAGTTCGGTCTGAAGATGATAAACACGGGGCACAGATACGGTCTGCGGAAGCTGATAGAAGGCGCGGGACTTTCCTGCGGCGATATCACCGCGGAAAATGTCGGTTTTGTCATAGTGCCTCATCTGAATGCTTCAGGCAGAATCGAGGATGCTTCACAGGCGGTAAAGCTCCTTCTCGAGCCCGAAGGCAGCGAGGAAGCGAATGCAATTGTGCAGGATCTTCTGCTCAAGAATCGCGAGCGCCGCAGACTTCAGCAGCAGACCTTTGACAACTGTACACAGAATCTTACAGAGATCGATGATTTTCTTCTTTTGAAACTGGATGATGCGCACGAAGGAATCACCGGAATCGTAGCGGGTAAAATCAAAGACAAATACAACCGCCCGACGGTTTTGGTAACGCCGTCGGGTGACGAGAAGCAATACCTAAAGGGAACCGGCAGGAGCATCGAAGGTGTGAATCTTTACAACCTGCTCAAGCGCCACGAAGAATGTTTTGAAAAATTCGGCGGGCATGCCGGGGCATGTGGCTTTCTGATGCCGGCAGAAAACTTGACAAAGCTCAGAGAAGGGCTCCTTGCCGACATGGTACAGATCAGGCAGGAAAGTCCGGATATCTTTGAAAAAAAACGTCCGTATGATATGGACATCGAACCGGAAGATGCGACGATTGAACTTGCGGAGGCAATCGAAAAACTTGCACCGTTCGGAAACAGAAATCCAAAACCGGTATTTCGAATGTGCGATGTGCAGATTTCGGATGTCAGATACATGGGTGAGGACGGGCAGCATGTGCGTTTCAAGGCTTCGCAGGGCGGCGGACCGGGGAACGGCATTACTTGCGTGCTGTTCGGAAGAGCGAAGGATTATACTTCGCTGCTGGAAGAACGAAGGCATGCGGATGAACTTGCAGGAACATTGGATTGTCAGCTATGGCAAGGTGTGAAGCGTCTTCAGCTGATGGTTTCGTGGATGGATGAGCGGTAAGAGACTGCCGGCCGGGCAGCACACAAATGGCGATTGAAGACCTCAAATTTCAATTTGACTATTGATGTTTTTAATGATATAATTTTCACTAGCAAAGATTGGAAGGAGAGTTTTTATGGCATACGAATCAAAATTCAAAAGAGCTGACATTGATGAATTGTTCGAAGCAGTGCTTACCCTTAAGGACAGCGAAGACTGCTACCGCTTTTTCGAAGATATTTGCACAATCAACGAAATCCATGCAATTGCACAGAGACTCCAAGTTGCCAAGCTGCTCTCCGAGAAGAAAACATATAACGAAATTGAGAGCATGACCAGTGCGTCAACGGCGACGATCAGCAGAATCAATAAATGTTTGGTGTACGGTGCGGACGGATATAAGAGAGTGCTCGCAAGACTAAAGGAAAAGAATAGACAATTCTAGAGAGGACGCCCGCCGGGCGTTCTGTTCTTTTAGATAAGGGGTGAGACAAAATGAAATACGGAATTTACATCTACGAAGGAAATATGGATTCGCCGGAATTCAGGGAAAGACTGATTCTCGATGCGGCGTGCGCATACTGTATGTCGCACGAAATCGACTGCAGCGGCATGGAACTTGTCCGCACGGAAAAAGGCAAGCCGTACATCTACGGTACCGGAAGAGATGTTTACTGCAATGTTTCTCACAGCGAAAACATGTGGATCTGCATTGTGGGAGAGGCTGAGTGCGGAATCGATCTTCAAGTGGTCAAGGACTGTAAGTATGAGCAGATCAGCAGGCGTTACTTTACGCAGGATGAGCAGAATTATATCCGCAAATACGGAATTTCCGGATTTTTCAGACTTTGGGTAAGAAGAGAAGCTTTTGGGAAATATACAGGTGACGGCTTCTACGGCGAAAAACCGGCTTTTGTCGATGCGGAGGGCAGGCTGATTGATTCCGTATGGGACGGATTCCTCAAGGATCTGCCGATTGCGGACGATATTATCTGCACTTACTGCACCGGCGGGGAGGATGACGACATTGAAATCTGCTTATGATGCGGCATGCGGCAGACTCGCCTGCCGAATGCGGACGGAGAAAGAAATACGGGATTTTCTGGAGACCGCGGGATACGAGACCGGCGAAATTGCGGAGGCAGTCTCAGACCTCAAAAATTTCGGCTATATAGACGATGCGAGATTTTGTGAGGAATATTTCCGGTACGCAAAGCAGAAAGCAAAGGCAGACGCAAGGATTATCAGGGAGCTTTCGCAGAAAGGCATTACAGCGGAGTTTGCACGCAATGTAATTGAAGATGTGCGGGTCGATGCCGAAGCGGAATTCGAGGATGACGAAACCTCCGCTATGAAAACAGCTGCACAGATGCTGAGAAATTTGACGGAGGACGGAAAGAAAGCAGACGAAAAGTTTTTTGCAAAGGTGGGCAGGAGACTTTTTCAGCTTGGATTTGATTCGTCCTTGATTTACGGCGTGATTGGAAATCTCAGGAGGAAACAATGATTCAGACAAATACAAAGGATGCGGCACCCGACCGCTTCCAAAGGACGAGAATGCTCATAGGTGATGAGGCCGTGCAGGCGCTCGGAAGGGCAAAAGTTCTCGTTTTCGGTGTCGGCGGTGTCGGCGGCTATGTGTGCGACGCGCTTGCAAGAGCCGGAGTCGGCAGAATCGATGTGGTGGATAAGGATGTGGTGGACATCACCAATATCAACCGCCAGATTATCGCAACCACCGATACAATCGGCATGCCGAAGGTGGATGTGTGCAGGGCGAGACTGCAGGCAATTAATCCCGCTGTTGAATGCGAAGCGAGGAAGTGCTTCTACCTTCCGGAGACTTCAGACAGTTTTGATTTCAAAAAATACGATTATATTGTGGACGCTGTTGACAATGTTACGGCCAAGATTGATATCATCTGCAAAGCGAAGGAGGCAGAAACTCCCGTGATTTCCTCCATGGGAACCGGAAATAAGCTGGACCCGACCGCTTTTCGCATTGCGGACATCGAAAAGACAAAGGTATGCCCTCTTGCAAAGGTCGTAAGAAAGGAACTCAGGAATCGCGGCGTGCGCGGAGTGAAGGTGCTTTATTCGGAGGAAGAGCCGCTTAAGAGCGGAAACAGAACGCCGGCAAGCATAAGCTTCGTGCCTTCTTGTGCAGGGCTTATCATCGCCGGCGAGGTAATCAAGGATCTCATTAAAAAAATTTAAGATCGGACAAATCGAGAGGAGCCTTGTGCTCCTCTTCCAGATAGGTGAGGAGTTTTTCGGAGTCATCGAACACGCCGCAGATGGTAAGACATGCGCTCCGCATGAAGCCTTCGCGTGCGGTCTTTTCGAGAAGCTCAGAAATCGGGTTGAAGTAGCCGTTGACATTAAAAAGCCCAATCGGTTTGTTGAGCCGGTTCAGCTGCTTGAGCGTCAGCACCTGAAAGAATTCTTCATAGGTGCCGATTCCTCCGGGAACCACCAGAAAGGCATCTGCCATATCTTCCATAATCTGCTTGCGCTCGGCCATGGTATCCGTGAAGATGAATTCCTCACAATTTTCGTACAGGATGCCCGGATGCTTGAAAAATTCAGGGGCAACGCCTGTGATGCTGCCGCCGCATGCGGACATTCCTCTGGCTGCCGCGCCCATCAGACCGTTTGCGCCACCGCCGTAAACCATGCTGTGTCCGCGCCTTGCCATCTGACTGCCGAGTTCTTCGACAGCTTCTATATAACTTTGATCGATATCGGGGCTGCTGGCTCCGTAAAGACAAATTATCATGCATACACCTCCATGTGGAAACAATACTGATACAATTATATTGGAAAAGAGCGAAAATTACAATGAAAACAAACGAAAAAAAGAGCAAAACCCGAGCATTTTCGGCGAAGAAAAAACTCATCTGCATCCTCTTGTGTGCGGTGATTTTGTTTGTGCTTTCGCCTTTTTCGGATTTCGTGCTGAGCCTTGGAGTGATGTCCGTGTACAGCGGCATACACGAGCGTGACAGCCTGCTTGCAAAGCACGGAGTGACTCTTGACATGCCGTCGGGTGAGGGCTGGTATCCTTTTGTTATGACCTTCAACCCGAACGAAAAACTGACGATTCTGTATAATTTTCCGGAGTTCGACTTCCGATTAGGAAAGGGCTGCAGTAGGCTCTACGACCTGGCATCGCCTTATTATTCTGCTTTTTACGGTGCGTATGTGCTTGAAGGGAACCGGGTGAGTCCCGAAACGGCGGGAGCTGTTGCCAAGTACGATTTCCAGCAGCTGGTTCTCAGCGACTTCGGAATCAAAAGGAGCGAGATGGTATTCGACTGGGAGGAAACGGAGCCGCCGCATGCGGAGTGTCTTCTTGGAGAAGACGGCTGGACAGCGTATAATGCAAAGCTTACGGTAAACGGTACCGCACATGAGCCCAACGGCTTCAAGCGCTCGTACTTGCAATACGGAACGCCTAAATACGATGCGATTGCAGGCGGCGATTTTGCACCGGTCACGATGTACGGCAGAGTCTATGCCCGTTACTTTGCGGAATGGGAGAGCAGCGTGTTCTT
>ERZ773235.2700-NODE-2700-length-14115-cov-5.403841_pt1 | contig 14115 bp, 12 predicted proteins | sample MGYA00580522_ERZ773235 | MGnify/ENA primary metagenome ERZ773235 (study PRJEB29015, sample SAMEA2737797) | human gut metagenome | biome: human gut; feature: human-associated habitat; material: faeces | place: China | collected 2012 ...
GGTCATGCCCCAAGGGGGCTAGTGCAAACCACCGGCACGGCCGGTGGTTATGATTTGTCTATAGCGGAGCAGAAATTGCATCTTTTCTTTTCCGATTTTACACGCGAAGCTGCTTTCGTTTTCAGCTTTTGGACTTTTGCGATGCTCATATACGAAACCGGCATCGGAAGCAAATGCCCCTGCTGCCGGTTTTCCATTCATGTTTACTGTTTTCCTGCTATAAATCAGTTCTATTTCCAATCTTCCGAAGAAAATACGCCGGCGCACAGCTCCACGCATGGCAGTAACTGTTTACAACGGTACCGCCATAGGGAGATTCCTCCGGGTTCTGAGGGTTATACAGTTCCCAGAAGGTATCCGCTCCCTGATCCAGCATACCACCCCAGTATTCCTCCAGTACACGCAATGCTTTTTCGTCTTGCCCTAGGGCAAAAAGCGCATCTACATAGTTATGGTACATATACGGCGTTACCATCTGCTCCGCGCGGCGTCCTTCCATGCGTGCCAGAAGCTCCGCATTACCATGAACCGTGCCGCCCAGAACCATCCAGACCTGACTTGCCCAGGAAACCTGTTTTTCTGCGCCGCTGACATACAAGCCACGCCGGGCATCCCACAGACATTCCGCAGCAGCTTGCTTGGCCAGATAATCTTTTCTCAGCTGTGCTTCCAACTGCGTCTGCCCAAGAATCCCGGCAATTTTCTCCGCCGCGAGAACACAGAACAGATAGATGCCCTGAGCGCTGGCCTGTTTATTCAGATGCAGATTCCAATCCACAAAGCACCAGCCCAGCACATCAGAATCCTTTACGAGCTGCATTTCATCAAAACAGGTCTGTACCAGCTCCACCTGCCGAAATGCCGTAGGCGATAGCTCACGCAGAGTTTCCAAATCGCCGGTAGCCTCATAGTAATCCAAAAGCGTGGGGATAAAAAGCAATGAATAGTCAAACATGCGTGTATCGTCCACTTGGATCTCCGGCTCCGTAAACAGGCAGGCACCTACCCTGCCGTTCTCCAACGTTGTCCTCGCAAACAGGTAGAGGCACCGTTTAACAAGATCATTCTTTTGGAACGTTTGGTAGTTTGCCAGCGCCTGCATCCGCAGATCACCAAGCCACAGCCGCCGGTCACGCTTCGGCCCGTCCTCAAAGACCCCCTGCATACACTCCCGCAGGGTATGGCAGGCGACTCGATCCATCTGTTCCTGCCTTGCGGTACCATGAAATTTTTTCAACAGTTCATCATTCGCAGAAGTCTCTGCCGTACACCATGCGTCCTCAATACGCAGGCAGTATTTGCTGCTGACATCCAGCACCTCGATTTGCAAGTACCGAAAAGCATACCGTCTGGGAAGCTCCAACTGGGTTGGAAGCACATCCACATGAAGCTGCTCCTGCTGGATCCAGCCCTTGCTGATCCACCCATGATAACGCTCTGCGTCCTCGGACAGTTCACATTCCCGCTCGGCAAATTTCAGCCTCAGCCACACCGGTGCATCCGGATGAGAGCCGGAATAACCCAGCTTCAGCGTGAGTTTCCCAACCATATGGTTTCCGAAATCCAGCCGGATGACCGCACCGGCACCTTAACTCTCGCCGCGAAAATCTACGGCTGTGTCCATGCTGCAGCCATAAATCACCCGGCGATTTAGCACTGGCTTTAATTCTTCTGCTTTCTGCAAAAAATTCTCATTTCGTTCCACGGTCAACCCTCGATCTCCTTCAAAACGGATACAAGCTGAGAAACGAAACGCATATTATAATCGCCTGCCCCCACAACGCTTGCGTCGCCAACGCAGGCAGCCAGCATATTCCCGGCATGGGCGGCTTGCGCACCGGATACGGCGTCCTCGACCACCAAGCATTCTTCCGGCTTGACGCCCAAAAGCTGCGCCGCTAGCAGAAACACCTCCGGGTCAGGCTTGGAATGGGTGATCTGATTTCCGTCCGCCACAGCATCGAAAAATCCTTCCAGTCCGATTTGCCGAAGGATCAATGGGGTATTCTTAGACGATGAGCCAATGGCCAGCAGGTATCCAGCCTTTCGCAGTGTGTCCAGTGTGTCTTTTGTGTCCGCTGACAGATCTTTTTGGCCCATTTGCATCAAAAGGGTTTTATACTGCTCGTTTTTCTGCTCTGCCAGTGCTTCCTTTTCTGCCTGAGATAGCTGTCCCGGATACCGCTCCAGAATAATTTCCAGACTGTTCATCCGGCTGATGCCCCGCAGGCGGTTATTCACGGTGCGGTCAAACGGCACTCCAATGCTGTCTGCAATGGACTTCCATGCTTCGTAATGATACTCATCTGTGGAGCAGATCACACCGTCCAGATCGAATATAACGGCTTCTATTTTTTTCAGCATTTTGTATCCTCTCTCCCGCAGAAGGGATCCACCGGGCTTTTCCCAAGGAAAGGGCTTCTGCCCATAAGCTTTTCCATCACAGCCTCCCGGTAATATTCATTGCCGCTGTAGGCGTTGATATAGGTTTTCACCATCGGTGCATCGAACAGATGGTACGGGTAGGCAGTAGAGATCATCAACGCTGGGATCTCCGATACAAACCAGGGGGCATCATCCCCCAAACCAAAGGTCACATTCCAGTTTAAGCGCAGGGTGGTATTGTTGGAGGCGTTCTCCATATTGCAGATATAGACGTACAGGTCTGTACTCTTTCTGGCTTCCTCCACACTGCGGTACATCTCGTGCATCAGCGCTTTCTTCTCCGGAGACATTGCGGCCAGATCTCCCATATCCTGCACGGTGACGGTCACGCGGCGATCCCGCACCGTTACATGGAAGCCCTCCCGCTCAAAAAGCGCCTTCCACGCGCGTACTACGGGATTATCAGGGTCTGTATCCTTCTGGATCACATTCAGATAGATCCGTGGTGTTTTGTCCGGGGACAGGGGCAGCAAATTCTGGGTGTCTTTCACCAATGTGATCGCCTTGTCTGCCGTTTCCCTTGCCCAGCGCCGGTGTCGTTCGCAGCCGACGACATTCAGAGCCTCCACCCCGGGGACAAGCTCTTTTTTGCGGTGCAGCCCCAACGCCGCCTTGGTTGCCAGAATTCTGGTAACTGCCTCGTCCAGCCGGTCGAGTGTAACAATAACGCTGTCAATGCCATCCAGCAGGAACCGGTAATCCTCGTCCAGATCCTTGTTAAAGAGGATCATATCTGCCCCGGCGGCAATCGCCGTGGGGATGGCTTTGCTTCTCGGCATGGCGGCAGTAAAGCCCACCATGGGCGTTGCGTCTGTAGAAATCAAGCCGTTGAAGCCCAGCTTCTCCCGGAGCAGACCGGTCAGCAGGGATTTGGCCAGACTGGCGGGCAGAAAGCGTTCCTCCTTGGACGCATAACAAGGAAGCGCAATATGACCTGCCATCACCGTTTGAGCGCCTTGATCGATCAGATTCTGGTAAACATATCCGTAGGTTTTGTCCCACTGCTCAGCATCCAGGGAATTGACGCTGGTCACAATATGCTGGTCACGCTCGTCTACGCCGTCGCCGGGAAAATGCTTGATGGCCACGGCCACATGATTCTCTTTTGCGCCCCGCAGGTAGGCGCTGGCACAGCACAGCACCTGCTCCGGATCAGAGCCGAAGGTACGGACATTGGTAATGGGATTGTGAAAATCCATATTGATGTCCACGATGGGCGCAAAACTCCAGTTGAGTCCCATGGCCGCACCCTCCGCACAGGCGGTATAGCCCATGCGGTAGGCATACTCCGGGTCCTGCGCGGCGGAAACTGCCATAGGCTGGCCGAAGCTGGTGCCTTCAAAAGTCAGGCCGTTACCGCCGCATTCCGTATTTGCCGCCAGAAGCAGCGGAATGGGCGCCATATGCTGAATGGTTCTGTGGGTCTGCTGGGTTTTTACAGCGCTGTCCGGGCGGTACATCATACCGCCAACGCCGATGTCAACCAGCCGATGGGAAAGCACATGAGAGTCGTCCGTGAAGCCAATAGGGCAAAGCACCTGTCCGGCTTTTCTGCGCCGTGGTCATGGAAGCAAGGGTGCTTTTCACCCAAGCGATAGCTTCCTTATCCAGAAAAAACGGATTTGTGGTCAAGTTAATCATAATGAACCTTCTATTCCAAACAGGCGGCCCGGCGGCCGCCTGAATGATTTCTATTTTGCTGTGTGCAGGATGGCTTTCAGCCGACCCTGATTGTTCAGATAGATCAGGAACAGCACCAGCAGCACCGCGTTGATGATCGACTGCGTGGAAGCACTGACCTGATTGGAGAAAGCGGCGAAAGCAGAATTCAGGAAGGACATACTGATCGCTGCCATGAGGTAGCCCAGCTTGTCATTAGAGAATTTTCCGATGTAGCCGCCAATAAACATGGGAAGGAATGCGGTAAACATAATACCGATTGAGCCGAAATTCAGGGAGCCGCCGTTGATGGTAGAATTGCGAACAGCGTTGAGAAAGCCCACCATTCCCATCAGGCAGCCGCAGATAGCGTAGCAGGCCAGAGCGTTGGGAATTTCCCGAATGCCGGTGTTGACAGCTACCCGTTGTCCAGCCTGAAGTGCCTTATAATTGTACCCAAAGCGGCTGTAATCGAACAGCCAGATAATGACCGCCAGTACCAGAACGATCATCAGCAGCGGATAATACCAGTTGGAACCGATGGCCGTCATGGAAGAATTGCGAACCTCCGTCATGACATATTTGCCGCCGGTCAGCGTGAAGGTGATGCCCTCGTAAATCAGGGTCACACCAAGAGAAGTGATAATGGGCGGAATCCGAAGCAGCACATACAGCCCGCCGGAGGCCAGCCCCAGCAGCGCGCCGAACACCATGCACAGCAGAAGCATCACCGCGCCGCTGCCTGTGCCGCCGGACAGGAGCTTGTAGGAGAGCCTTGCGCCCAATGTAGAGGCAAGCACTGCCATTGCACCCAGCGAAAAGTCAAAGCGCCCGCTGTTCAGATTGATAGACAGCGCGATCGTGGTAATCATGACGATGGCGGTATAGAGCATAAAGTAATTAAAGCTTGTTCTGTTGCCGATCAGCGTTTTTCCTCCGCTCAGGCATAAGGCCCACAGAAGCAGCCCGGTCAGAACAGGAATTTCCAGTGTTCCCAGGATCTTTTGATGCGTCTTCATGATTTGCCTCCCATTTGATTTCCGCCGGGGAAAGCCCCCGGCGGAAACGGATGATTACTTGCTTTCGACGACCGCCACCAGATTTTCGTAGGTGGGGTTTTCCAGAATGCTGTCCAAAACTTCCTTGTTGAAGATGGGGTTCTCGCCCTTGTCGCCGTTGTAGATACTGTCAAAGCTGGCTGCATCGGTGGCAACCAGATAACTCTGGCTGATGGAAATAGCGTTGCCCTCCGCATCACGGATGGGGGTGCCGTTGACGGCTGCATAAGTGGCCGCGAAGATGGGGCCGATGCTGGAGAAATACTTGCCGGCAAGATAGCTCAGGCTGCCGTCGCTCATATTGGTAGCGTTGCCGGAAGTGAAGGAATCGATGTCGCTGTAAGGGATCTGTGCGCCGTTCAGCGCTTCCGCAAAGAAGGTGGTAGCCATGCCGACGGACAGGAATGCTTCGGGCTGCTGCGCCAGAATGCCGGAGAACTCGTCAAAAGTGGTGTCGCCAAAGCCCTGGAAATAGCCGAGGATCTCCGTATCGCCGCAGACGACCTTGGACATATCCACGCCCTGATCTGCAAACAGCTGTCCAACGATGCCGCCCTCGTCAGAAGCGCCGCCGTAGGTGCAGCCCAGACCGACCAGAACACCGGCCATCCGGTAGACGTGCATGGGGTTGGGAATGAACGCACCGTAGATGCCTACGCTCTTGACGCCCTGGTCCGCGTAGTACTTACCCATAGCAAAGCCGGCTTCATACTCGGTATCCATGCTGGGGCCGATCTGGCCGACAAAATAGGTCTCGGACTTGTACTGCTCAAACTGCTCGTCGTCCAGCATACCGGAGACGACGGCATAGTACATATTGTTGGCAGCAGCAGTCTCGATCTGGGTAGCCCGATCGGAGCTGGACAGGGACAGGATCGCGTCGTAGCCCTGCGCGGCGAACTTTTCAATGGCGCTCTTTTCGGCAGCGGCGTCCGTCAGCTGCTCGGTGTAAGTAAAGGTCACGGGATAGTTGTTTGCGATGTAGGTCTCGTAGTAATCCCGGAAGCCCAGAGCTTCCTCACCACTGACGTCCGCCACCAGAACGCCGACCTTCATGGCCTTCATAGACGCGGCCGTGTCGTCGGTTTCCTGATTCTGCTCAGTCTGCTTGGCCTGCTCAGTCTGTTCCGTCTGTTCAGGCTGCTGCGTGCTCTCAGAAGTGTCGGCAGCTGTCCCGCTGCAGGCAGCCAGTGCCAGGACCATAGAAAGTGCCAACAGCAATGCAATCAGTTTTTTCATTTTGTTTTCCTCCATAATTAATTATTGTAACGCAAAAGCGTTGTTTACCTTGGCAGCAGCTTGCTGCGGTAATTGATGCCTGTGACGGAAACGACCGCCAGGAAAAACACCGCCGCAACGATCTGGGAAACGCCGTATCCCACGTTGGAATCGATCAGAAGCTTCAGAATGTTATTCAGCAAAATATAGCTGAAACCGCCGATCACAGCGGAATAGATCCGGGATCTTGCGCCGCCGGATATGGGCATACCGCCGAATACGATGGCAACCACAATATTCATGCCAATGCTTCCGGCCGTAGTTGTGGTAACGGACGGGGTATAGATCAGCGTCAGGAATGCGCCCAGACCCACACCGATACCCGCCATCACAAAGGCAATAATGGTGTAGAGATTTCCGCGGATACCGGACAGTCTGGCACACACCGGGTTTCCGCCCAAGAATTTCTGCCGTCTGCCGACAGGGGTAAAATCAAACAGGAAAAAGCACGCCAAACAGAAAACGACCAGAATCATGATTTTGAACAATGGCGTGTCCATGGGCTTTACCGCCTGAGAGGGAATTCCGATACCGCCCAGAGCGCCGCCCTGTGTCGTGATGATCTGTCCGGCAATGGCTGACAGCACAGACATCATGGCAACCGTGGTGACGAACACGGGAATGCGAAACACGGAAGCCAGCACGGAGCTCAGCAGAGAGCAGCCAACTGCTGTCAGCAGGATTACCGCGATCATGGCCGCCATGCTGTTTGTGGCATTATAGGTCAGAACGCCTATCGTTGCCGAGAACAGCGTGGACGCGCCCAAACTGATATCAAAGGAACCCAGCGTGTAGATAAACACCGCACCGGTGGCCACAATGGCGAGAACGACACCTTCGTTGAAGATGATCTTCAAATACATATCCAGCCGGTACTCTTTTGCCTTGACCACGGCGCACAGCAGTCCGAAAAGCACTGCCAGCGCTGCAATGGGCAGAATATCGATCAGGCGCTATCTTACCTGATAGCGCTGCAGAATTTTCTGTTGATCCATAGCGCCCTCCTTAAATCATGTAGCCGATGATCTGCGCGTCGGTGAGATCTGCCGATCTTTCAAAGATGTGACTGACTTGGCCGTCCTTCAGGATCATCAGTCTGTCGCTCATTCCGATCAGCTCCGGCAGCTCCTCGGAAATCATGACGATGGATTTCCCCTGCTTCTTCAGCTCTATCATCAGCTGATACATGGCGCGTTTGACACCGATGTCCACGCCGCGCGTCGGGCAGTCCAAAATCAGAATCTGACTGTCTCTGCCGATCCACTTGCTGAACACTACCTTCTGCTTGTTTCCGCCGGACAGCTGAGAAACCTGCTGCTCCCGGCCCGCGCACTTGACAGAAAGGGCTTCGATCTGCCGGTCAACATAGGTTTTTTCTCTGCCAGGAAACAGTAGAAACTTTCTCGCCGCAAACTGTTCCAGACCGCCGATGGCAATATTGTCCTGAATGCTGGCCGTCAGGCACAGGGACTCTGTGTCCCGATCCTTGGAGACATAGCCCATTCGCTCCTTCATGGCGACAGCCTCGGAGGTAATGGCGGTGCCGTTGGCGGTCACGGTTCCGCCATCCGGTGTCAGCGCACCGAAAAGGATCTTCCCAAGGGGGTGCATCCCGCAGTGGGACAGGCCGCCGATTCCAAGAATTTCGCCCTTGTGCAGTTCCAGATCCACATTTTTCAGCGCCGCGCCCCAGCAAATTCCCTTTGCTTCCAGCGCGATCTCCGGAGAGAAGCTGCCGTCATAATCACTGCGATAATAGTCGCCCTGCAGCTGTCGGCCGATCATACTTGTGCGAATCTGGTCCGCGTCAAATTCCGTCTTGTCAAAGTGTCGGATGATAGCGCCGTCCCGCAGAACCGTCAGAGTGTCGCAGACCTCCATAATTTCGTCCAGATCATGGGAGATGAAGAGAACCGCTTTTCCCATATCCCGGTAACGTTTCATCAGATCATACAGGAGTGTCCGTCCCTGCTGTGAGAGTGCCGTGGTTGTCTCGTCAACAACCAGAATTTCCGGGTTCTTCCGGGCAACCTTTGCGATCTCTACCAGCTTCCGGGCCTGGAAGTCAAGAAACCCCAAAGGAATGTTGCCCCGGATGTCCTTGATACCGAGATCTTCCAGCACCTGATCCGCCGCCGCATACAGTGCCTTGCGGTTGACCGCGCCCAGCTTTCCGCAGAATGGCTGAATCTCGCCCAAAAACAGGTTTTCCGCCACCGTAATGCCGGAAATGGTACCGCTTTCCTGAACGATCATTCCGATGCCATGCTCCAGCGCATCCAGCGTGCTGGCGGGCTTCCATGGCTTCCCATGAAAAAGCATCTGGCCGGAATCCGCCTTCTGCATTCCCGCCGCAATGGAGCAGACTGTTGACTTGCCGGAGCCGTTTTCCCCAATCAGTCCGCGGATCTCTCCCGGATAGACGTCGAAGGAGACATCCCCCAGCGCGATGGTGCTGGCAAAGGTTTTTCGGATATGCTTCATTTCCAAAATAGGTGTTTTCATACGCTCACCTCGTGACATGATTATAGAATTTGGCGTGAAAAACCGCCATGGATTCTTTATTCTGTTTCCCTTGATTTCTGAGCAAAAATCGCTTCCTTTCTCTCACCGGCGCTGATTTTTTGGTTACTCTCGAAATGCAAGATAAAAGAGCGCGGATTTTGTGGATTTTTTCCTATATGAGGCATCTATTTTTGTATACAACGCCAAAACGCAAAGCGTTCGAATTTGTTTCCAGATTGCTGTGCGGAATGTTAAAAATAAAATCAGTCGTTTTTTCTTTCAAAATACCTGTAATTTTTAATCTGTTATATTTGCATGTGCAAGGAAATCTGTTGATTTTTGCTGTAATGACGCTATACTTATCTGTAGGAAGGAAGTGAAGCCATGCCAGACTATACCATTGTGAACTACGACGGCGGCAGTCCTCTGCGCTGCTCTATGCGGCAGATTGGCACCGTAGCGTCCCACGTCCACACGGAAATGGAGCTTGACATGGTTCTTACCGGACGGTGCCAAATGACTATGGGCGAAGATCGCTTTACCGCAGGAGAGGATGCCGTCTTCTCCATCCCGCCCCATACTCCCCACAGCCTTGTGGGCGCGGATTGCTGCATCATCACGATTCAGTTTGAACAGACCTTTTTTGAGCGCACATTACCCAGTCCAAAACACCCGGATTTCATCTGCAACAGCGTCGTTTTCGGAGATAGTGAAGCATTTCACCAGCTTCGGCGGCTGATTGCCAGACTCATCAAAAACAACGCAGAACGGCAGCTGGGCTATGAATTGCGAAACTGGTCCATGATCTATGAAATCATGGATGTCATGTATCAGGAATTCCGGGTGGACGAATCGGAGGCCAAAAACCAGCGGGCGCACCGGTACAGCGCCCGGATGGAGCAGATCAGCCGGATTCTGAACGAGCAATATCAGGAAAACCTGACTCTGGCAGCCCTTGCGTCTCAGGTGCATCTGTCTGTTCCCTATCTGTCCAAGTTTTTTGAGAAGCAGTTCGGCCTGTCCTTCCTGAGCTACCTGACCCGGATACGGTTGAACCATGCGGTGGAGCTGCTGCTGCATACCGACGCGACCATCGAAGCCGTCTCTGCGGATTCCGGCTTTCCCAACAGCCACGCTTTTGTGCAGGCATTCAAAAAGGAATTCGGTGTGCTTCCCAGTATTTACCGCCGCCAGCATCTTCAGCAGCCCCCGAAAAAAGCCGTCCCGCTTCAGCCGGAACAGCACGACTACATGGCGGGACTGAAAAAATATTTGCAGGATTCCCCTGCTCTGTCTCAGCCTCAGGCAATTTCCAGCCGGGGCGTCATCCGCACGGACGTCAATCAGGGAAACCTCCGCCACAAAATGGAGAACCATGCTGGCACTGACAAGCGCTCACGCACTTCTGCTTGCCGATTTGCAGCAGATGCTCCGGCGCATCCAGAGGGACGTAGGCTTTACCTATGTCAAATTCAACGGAATCCTCTCGGATGAAATGCACCTTTACGGCGAGAATGCCGCCGGAAGGGTGCAGCTGAGTTTTGCCTATGTGGACAAGGCGCTGGATTTTCTTCTCTCCATCGGTTTGAAGCCGTTTATTCAGCTGGGTTTTATGCCGGAAGCACTGTCCAAAGAAAATGTCCATCGGTTTCAGTACTCCATCAGCGCCCCCTCCAGCAGCGAAAAATGGTGTGCAATGATCGATCAGCTGATCGATCATTTGCAGCGTCGCTATGGAGAAGAAGAGGTGCGCAGCTGGCTATTCTGTCTGTGGGATCAGCCCGACCTTGCCCCGGAGGAGAGCGCCTTTGCCGATCCTACTGTCTTTTGCACCTTTTACCGGCAGACCTGGCAGATCGTCAAGCATCGGGACAGTGGGATCTCTTTCGGTGCGCCTGCTACATTTTATCTCCCCCAGGAAAACAGTTGGTATCTCCGGTTCCTCAACTGGTGTGCAGAGCACGAGTGCCTGCCGGATTTTTTGAATTTTCACTATTATGATCTGGTCACCAATTCCGTGGACACGGCACAGCAGACCTTTGGATTTCAGGAATCCATGACGCTGGGCGTCACACCGGACGACTTTCAAAAGTTTGTGAATCAGGTGCTGGGAGACCGGCGGAAGCTCCATCTGGAGCAACTGCCTATCTACCTGACGGAATGGAACAACACCCCCAGCCAACAGGATCTGCTGAATGATACCTGCTTCAAATCCTGCTATATCGTGAAGGGGGTTCTGGAAAATTACGACAAACTGGACAGCTTTGCCTATTGGTCGCTGACGGATTGGATGGGCGAAGGCTCTCAGCCGGAACAGATGTTCTTCGGCGGGCTGGGTATGTTCACTTCGGACGGGATCCCAAAGGCCAGCTATTATGCCTTCACGCTGCTCCGGCAACTGGGCGATACGCTGCTTGGAAAAGGAGAGGGCTGGTTCGCTACCAGACAGGGTAAGAGCTATCGCATTCTGCTCTACAATTACAGGCACTTTTCCCACCTGTACGCGCTGGGCGAACGGTTTGACATGACCTTCACCGACCGGTATACGCCGTTTTCCCCGGAGCAGATGCTGGACGTCAGCCTGACGCTGGAAGGACTTCCCGACGGTGAGTACCTGATCTCTGAAAAAATCGTCAGCCGCCGCAGCGGCAGCGCCTTCAACCAGTGGGTCGCCATGGGCGCCATAGAGCTGACGACCCAGGAGGAACGTGAAAACCTGATTTTCCGCTCCGTCCCCGCCATCAGCCGCTACAAGGTCTCCGTCCAAAATGGCAAGCTGCCTATTGCAGCGCTCCTCGATATGCTGGAGGTGCGGCTGATCGCGGTCGATCCGCTCCTTTGAAAAACACTGTCCGCTCAGTGCAGGAATCCGTTCAGACCGAATTCTCATTATCGGGCAGCCTATGAACGACGTTTTTCTGCAAAGCAGCAAACCAACGTGTTGCGCAGGATGGCTCGTGCACTGCCGCAAAACCTGCTGTCGCTGCTTCTCTCAGCGTCTGTGCGGTTTGCGCTTATGAAAATACGCTGCCGGCAAATTTGCCGACAGCGTATTCTTTGTTTATAGCGTAACAAAAACTGAGTTTTTCTTCCCGATTCCACACCGGAATCTATGCTCGCTTCTCAGCCCTCCGCAGGCGGATACTGGTCGATTGCAGGCTGGAACGCCATGATGTTGCGCATCATGCCGGAGTCGGCGACGATGCATTCGCCTGTCACGCCGTCTGCCATACGCGTACACATACCGTAGACCACAATAGCGACCGAGTCTGCAGTCGGAATCTCGTCAAGCTTTGCAACCATCATTTCCTTTCCGAGTTCCGCCTGCTTCTCAGGCGGAAGCGTGCGCACAGGACCATTTACCATGCAGCCGGGTGTGAACATGCCGCCGGGCGCAACGGTGTTGACCATGATGCCGTAGCGCTTGAACTCCTTAGCATGCTCGGTGGTCATGGCGATCACGCCGCCCTTGGATGCGGTATAGTGTGCGTAGCCGCCGAACACAGGCTGCGGCAGATAGGCGGAGTTCGACGAGACAAGCAATATCTTGCCCTTGATTTTATGCTCGATCATATAGCGCGAAACATGCTTCGCGCAGCGGTATGCACCCAGCAGGTTCACATCCAGCGTGTTTTTGAACACGTCCTCCTCCAGATCTTCGATGTGCGCGAAGCTCCAGATACCGGCAGCCGTGACCAGAATATCGACTGAGCCGTAGGTCTCCGCCGTAAAGGCGGCCAGCTGCTTGACTTCTTCCTCGCTTCTCACATCCGTCTTGCAGAAGACAACGTCAAAGCCTTCTTCCTTCAAAAGCTTTACGGTAAGGTCGCCCTTTTCCTGCGTCGAGCTGGCAAGAACGACCTTTGCCCCGCCCTGGCACAGCCGCCGCGCCACACAGAAACCAAGCCCCGACGTGCCGCCGGTCACGATGGCGACCTTCCCCTTTACAAAAATTATTTCCTCCAGCGCAGCCGTATTGGACTGATAACCGCGCAGGATCATTTCAGGCGTCAGATTCATCACACGTTCCCCTTTCAGATGAACTTCGGTGCGCAGATAACTGCTTCATGTCCGTGCAGCAGGATCTTGTCTCCCGGATGGAGCAGTCCCTTTTTGCAGATGATCGTGCCGTTGTTTGTATCCAGCACGTAGCTGTAGGTGATCTTCATAACGCGACCGATCTCCTCGTCGTCCAAAAAGACCTTTTCGCCTTCATTGCCCATGTTGCGACCCTTGATATGGATGTCCTTTTCAGCGACCGTAAAGCCGACGACCTCGCGCTCTGCGCCCTTGTCGCGGATGGCGGCGAGGGCTTCCTTGCCGATAAAGTCCTTGTCCCAGTCAAACCCGGCGGTGAGACCCACCTCATAGGGGTTTGTATGACGCAGATCGCGCATATAGTAGAAGCCCGCCTCGCACGGCAGCGTCCACGCCATGACCTGAAATTCCGTGACCTCGCGGCCGCCGAACTTCGGGGCAAGCTCGCGCAGCTTCTTTTCCTGTTCCGGCGCTTTGTCCTTTGGATAGTAGATCTCAAAGCCCAGCTTTTCGCCCGTGAAGCCCGCGCGGTTGATGAGCACGTCAATGCCGTCGATGCGGTTGGGGAGGATCTGGAAGAACTTCTGCCCGTCTACCGGCGTTTCGACCAGCGCATTAATCATCTCCAGCGACTTCGGTTCCTGCACGGCATACATTTCCCACTTGCCCGTGACGTCTTCCCAGTGAACGTCCAGTTCGCCCTTGTGCGCCTCGAACCATACAAACATATCCGCACGGAACAGCGTCGAAACCCAGTAACACTCTTCTTCCATGCGCATGACAACGACGTCGTCGATGATCTGGGCGTTATCGTCCAACATCGTGGTATAGCGCTCGCGGCTGAGCGCGAGATTGCCGATATGGATATGATCCTTGCACGCTTCTGCTTCGTGGATCTCGATAACCATTTTTGTTTTGTTATTGGCTTTCGCCTCGATATACGTAGCGATAAAGTGGTCATGGGTTATTGGTATCGTATCCTTTATATTTACCCTCGCTATTGGAGTCATTTCTCTTTGGAATAATGCGCGGATTGATATTCTTTCATTTGTTCCGAAAATTGAAAATGATTTTCGTAATAAGCTATATAAACTGCGTCGGTATTCCGTAGAAGCAGTTGCTGCCTACAATA
>ERZ773235.2704-NODE-2704-length-14081-cov-3.535078_pt1 | contig 14081 bp, 8 predicted proteins | sample MGYA00580522_ERZ773235 | MGnify/ENA primary metagenome ERZ773235 (study PRJEB29015, sample SAMEA2737797) | human gut metagenome | biome: human gut; feature: human-associated habitat; material: faeces | place: China | collected 2012 ...
TCTTCCGATCTTGCCCTGAGCGTATAGATTTGTGGTACGACGAACAGCGCGCACTTGTTGCAAAAGAAGTGCAAAACGGTGATTTCAAGCTATCTAACACGGTCAATTTGTTTGTGGAAAACGAGCTTAACAACGGCTATCGTTTTGTGGCGAACGGCGTTTTGACTCTCGACAAAGACAAACTTTGCTTTGATACCGACCGGCAGGAAAGACCTGTCGGGGTGAAGTCCAAATACGGTGTGAACAATATGTCCCTCGATTTCGACACGGCAAACGGAACGGAAAAAGTCGAGGACGAATTCAAGCACGTCGAATTTGCGGTGTCGAGGTGCGATACCGTTGCGAATTTGCCGGGAAGCGCGGTGGACATGTACGACGACAAGCACGTTTATAGGTTTATGTTCGACAAGGTTATGGCGGCAACAAAGTATGCTCTTTGCATCGAAGAAGCCTACAAACTCGGCAAAAAATAAAAAAATTACGAAAAATAACTTGCAAAAAACCGTCTATTCAGACGGTTTTTTCATGCAAGCAAGCCTCATTCGGCATTTGATGTTGACAATTTTGTTTGAATAATGTAGTATTATATTTGTATTCCTATATTATGTGCGCGAGAGTGCGCATACGTGTAAGGTGAAAGTTATGAGAAAGAAAGTCAGTTTATTTTTGATTGCTATCTTGCTTGTCGTGCTTGCGATAAGTATGGTTGCGTGCAACAAGGGCGCGCAAGACGCAGGCAAGTTGCCCGACAGCATCAACCCGTCCGATATAATCGAAACCGGCGGTGACGACGGTCCGATGACGGCGCAGCTCAAATTTTCCTTCCCAAAGGGCGTAACGTCCGTGTTCAAGAGCATGTACGTTGACGAGTTCGATGTTTCCGACGTCGAGTATTGCGTGGTTTATCTCAACACGCAAACGAACGCGACTACGGAGGGCATTCACGGCAATCTCACCGAAAATATGCTCCAAACGGACGAGGACAGAGCAAACGTCAAGAGGGCGGGACATCATCAAATAAAAGTCCAAGTGGAAACGGGCAAAGACGACGACGGCAACGCCGTTTACGCAAAAGGCTCGTTTGCTTTGCACCTTCAAGACAGGCTCGCTCCCGTTGAAAGAGTGACGCTCACTTTCAACCTTATGGACGGTGAAAGACGCGCCAACGCCGCATTCGGCACGACTTCTCAAAACGGACAAACGGTCAGCGTCAGCGTTGACAGCGGCGTTTCGATTTCGTCTTGGGACGAATTTATCTCCACTTTCAGAATGACGATAGAGGACGAGGGCGAGGGTAAGCCCGCAAGAGCGCTTGAAAGCGTAAGCGTAAAAGGCGCAACGTACAGCGCGACGTCCAAAAACTTCCCCCTTACGATAGACAATTCTTTCAACAATCAAACTTTCTCGACAAAATGGACGAACGACACCGTAAACGTGAAGTTCAATCTTGCCGTTCCTTCGGACGCTCAACTTGAAAGCGGCAAGGTCAATCCTAGCGAAAATCCCGATTTCAAATCCACGCAAACCGTGCGCCGCTCGTACGGCAAGGCTGTTGCTCCGGCAACGGATATCTTCAACGTATACAGCGGATACTACTTTGCAGGTTGGTATCTCGACAACGGCAAGAAGGCGGGCGAGTGGGACGAAAACGACACTCTTTGGAATTTTGCAAAGACGGTCGGCACGTCCGATATAACTCTCGTCGCACGTTGGACTATGCGCGTTTACTCCTACACGCTCTATATGATGGGCGGTGAGTTCAAAAACGACGTTCAAAACGCAAAAGCCGACGACGGCACTGAAATTTCAAGCGATGAAATCGCCGCCGCAAAGGGCTTTACCGTCGTGAATGCAACTTCGACGTTCGGCATCGAGAGCGAAAAGCTCACCAGAATAGATTTCAGCGGTTTTGCATACAACCATAATTACAGCGAATACGTCGCAAAAATCACCGTTTCGCCGCAAAAACGCGACGGCACGCAAGCAAAGAACGTGTACGTGCGCATTTCTCAAATCAAAGATTTGCTCACGAAGGGCAACGGCGTATATGTCAAACTCGACGGCATCTACGACGATTATCAATGTCAAAATCTTTCAAACACCACAACCGTTGACGGCGTGAGCGAAAAAGGCTACGTCAAGTGGGTGTTCAACGACACCGACAACGAGCAAGAACGCCTTGCAAGACTCAGTGCGTACTATACGGAAGTCGTGTTTAAAGACGGACTTTCGCTCAAAGCGGACGGCTCTATCCGCATCGATAAGATTGCCGACGAATCCGTAAGCGAACTCATCATTCCCGACAAACTCACTTATCAAGGCGCAACGCGCCCTGTGGGCGAGATTTCCGCAAAAGCGTGCATGAATCTCAAAGCACTCACAAAGCTCGACTTTTCGGAAGCGACAAGTCTCAAAATCATCGGCGAGCAAGCGTTTGCGCACGCTCCGCATTTGAGAGCAGTGGTTGCTCCCGCGTCCAACAACATCGAAAAAGTCGGCAAGAACCTTTTCTTCGGTTCGGAGTTCGAAAACAACTACTACAAAAACAACAACGGCAAACAATTTATCGTCATAGGCACGATTTTATACAAGTTTGTCGGTCAAGAGTACTCCGACGGCGAAACGACGCGCGTCAGAGCGGACGTCGTCAAGTCGCTTGACATTTCTTCCGATTACTATTCTACGGACGTAGCCAACGCCGACGCACTCAACGCTCAACTTCAAGCGGTGAAGACGATTGCGGACGGCGCGTTTGCAAACGCTGTCGCACTTGAAACAATTACTCTCGGCGACAACGTGCAAAAAATCGAAAACGGCGCGTTTGCAAATCTCGAAAACTTTGCAAAAGTCGAGGTGAGCGCAAACTCGAAACTCGCATACGTCGGCGAAAACGCATTTAGCGGCACGTCTATGCTCAAAGAAACAAGCGGAAACTACAACTCCGACTACAAGGCAATCGTCATCGGCAAAGTGTATTACCGCTTCATCGACAAGAGTGCGACGGACACTCGTATTCTTTCGGACGTCAAGCACATCGCGCCGCACGCATTCGACGGTTGCGTAAACCTCAAATCCATAAACCTTGCGGCATGTAAACCTCTTACGGTGGGCAAGGGTGCGTTTACGAGCACGCAATGGATTCAAGACGCAACGACGCACGCAAACGGACTTGTCGTTGTGGAAGGATCGGACGGCGAAGTCTTCCTCGTGGAATACTTTGACGACGGAAAAGGCTCGAAGAACGTCATCGTTCCCTCAAACGTAACCTCTATCGGCGAAGAAGCGTTCTATCAACACGCAAACACCGTCAAGACGGTCAAATTCGACGTCAACGTCAAATATATCGACAACTATGCGTTTAAGGGTGCAAGCGCGGTTGAAAGCTTTATTTGTACAAAGGTCGGCGTTGAGGACAACAAACTTGTCGGCGCACCTATGATTGCGGACAACGCTTTTGCCGACGCAAGCGGAAACCTTATCCACAACGCAAACTTCTACTTCACGTCGGAAGTGCTTGCAACGCTCGAAGCAATCAACAACGGAACGATTGCCGCAGGCGATGCAATCACTCGTGCGTGGGCGCAACTGTACGGATTCAACAAAGCAAACTTCGTTGAGGAAAAAGTTGACAAGGTTTATATCAACACCGACGTCGTAGACACCGTTCTTCTCAAAACCGCAGCAGACAAAAACGCTTTTGACACGACGTACGGCGACGCAATCGCAAACGGACTTGTCGTGCTCAACAACACGGGCGTGGACAACACCGAAACCCTTGACAAAGTCAAAAACAACGTCCAAGTTGTCCTCGTCACAAAGGGCGACGAAAAATACGGCAGCCTCTATGAAGAGGGCGTGACGAAATACGTCGTGACGTTCACATACAACAACAGCACCGATGGTTGCCAAATCAACGTCGGTGACGAGCATTTGTACGTCGCAACGGTGTACAACGCAATCAACGGCAATCCGTCTTTCTACGAGGAAGGCAACAGTGTGCCGACAATCAACGTTACCGGCACCGGAAACTACTATCTCAAAGGTTTCGAAGGTAAACAAGAAGGTGCGGATATTCCGCTTTTCTACACCTCGTATAAGGCGGGCGAGGGCAAGTTTGTGTACACCGACATCGACGGCGTGCAACACGAGCTCGATATTGACAGAATAGAAAACTTTATCACTACGAGAACGACTGCCGAGGCGGAAGCTGTCGTAACCGTAAACTTCCACAATATCGGAACGTACAAGTTTAAGTTCAAATATGCGGTTGAAATTTCGCAAGTCGAGCAACTCGAACAAGACGGCGCGATTTCTATTCCGCTCAACAGCAACGTAGCTTCTGCGTTTGCCAAGTTCAAAGTGCGCCTTATCGGTCAAGACGGCAGCGTGACGCTCAAATCACTCTCCACGTCAAACGGATTTACGTTGGTGGACGGCGCGTCGGTTGACACAAAGACGCTGGGCATCCACACTTTGAGAGTGAAGTATGCGGCCGACGACGTGCTCGGCGGCGTTATCGAAATCCCGATCGTGTATTTCGTGGTGCTCGAAGCGGACGCAAGTTTGTTCGAATATGAAATTGCGGATACTCAAACCGTTGAACTTGACGGCGAAACATTTGCCGGAAAGGTCAGAATCGTGTCATGCAAGGCGTCGAGTGCCGAAACAATCGTTCTTCCGTCGATATGGACCGCCGCAAACGGCGACAAGTATATTGTCTCCGAAATCGGCAAAAACGATTCGTCTACGGGTGTATTCGAAAACTTCAAAAACCTCAAAGCCGTGTATCTCGGAGCGAATATCAACAAGATAAACGCAAGAGCGTTTGCAAACTGCGTTGTGCTTGAAAACGTCTATACGGCACAAAACGTTAATGCGGAATACGCCGTGCTTTCGGACGCGAACTTTGCAAAAGAACTCGTTTCGGAATCCGAAACCGAAATCGTGTACAATGCGACGGTAAGCAACCTCGAAGGCGTCGAATACAACGGAGTGCTTGCAATCGGCGGACAATATACTGTTGTCGGCACAAAGAAAGTCGTCTACAACGTTGTCGGCATAAGCGCGCTCCAAGTCAAAGACGGCACGGAAGTGTTCTTGCCAGATACTCTCACCAAAGAAGCGTCGCTCACCTACGAAAACGGCGCGCCCGTCACCGCAAACGTTTATTCGTCAAATAGCAACGTGATGTTCAGAACGCTAAAATACGTCAACGGCAAAGTCGAATACGTCGGCAACGGTGCGTTTACAAACACCTCCGCTCTCAAAGGTATCGACCTCTCGCACGCAACCGAGCTTCACTACGTGGGCGCAAACGCATTTGCGGGCAGCGGACTTGTTTCGATTGATTTGAGCGCAAATACCAAACTCGTCGAAATCAACCAATCCGTATTTGCAGGCTGCACGAAACTTGCAACCGCGACGCTGGCAAACACCGTTACCACAATCGCGGATCACGCTTTCTACAACTGCTCTGCACTCACCGAAATTCTTGGCGTAACGCAAGTCAAGAACCTTGCTCAAAACGCATACGAAGGCTGCAACGCACTCGTAACGAAGCCGAGCAAAGCGGCGTAAGAATTGAAACACAGTATTGAAAAGGCGACTGCAATGCAGTCGCCTTTTCCGTTGTTGTATTCAAATAAGTTTCATCGAAAAAATCAATAATCTTCAAGGATATTTGCAAGTTTTCGGGCATTTTCTTTTGTCATTTCCGTGAGCGGCAAGCGAAGTTTCGAGGAGCAGTGGCCTTTAAGCTGCATCGCCTTTTTGATAGGAATGGGGTTGACTTCGCAAAACAGAGAGGATATGAGAGGGAGCATGGCAAGTTGCATTTGCCTTGCCTTTTCGTAGTTGCCTTCGAGCGCGAAACGAGTCATATCGCTCACGTATTTAGGACATACGTTGCTTGCAACGCTGATTACACCCAGCCCGCCCATTGCCATAATCGGCACGGTGAGCGCGTCGTCACCGCTTATCACCATATCGGGACAAAGGCGCAAACATCTTTCGATTTGCTCCATATTGCCGCTTGCTTCCTTGATTGCAACGACGTTTTTGTGCTCGGTCGCAATGCGCGCAAAGGTTTCGGGCAGCATATTCACGCCCGTGCGCGAGGCGACGTTGTAGCAGATAATAGGAAGGCTTGTCGCCTCGGCAATCGCGCCGTAGTGTTCGACAAGCCCTTCCTGAGTGCATTTGTTGTAATAGGGCGTAACCACCAAAAGTGCGTCCGCGCCCAGTTTTTGCGCCATTCGGCAAGTTTCGACGGCTTGCCTCGTGCTGTTTGAGCCTGCGCCGACGATGAGCGGAATCCGCCCGTTTACTTTTTCGACGCACACTCTTACGATTTGCTCTTTTTCTTCTTCGGACAACGTTGCCGGCTCGCCCGTCGTTCCGAGAGCGACAAGCGCGTTTATGCCGTTTGCGATTTGCATATCGACGATATTGCGTATCGCCTGCACGTCCACTTTGTCATCTTCTGTGAAAGGAGTGATGAGCGCGGTGGCTGTGCCCCTAAAAATCATTTATGCCTCCAAAGCGTTTTTTATAAGCAATTCCACGATTTGCACGGCATTGGTTGCCGCGCCTTTTCTTATATTGTCGGCAACAACCCACAGGTTTGCGCCGCTGTCCACGCTCTCGTCCATACGGATTCTGCCGACAAAAACTTCGTCGTGATTTTCGGCGTCGAGAGGGGTGGGGTAGACGTTGTTTTTTACGTCGTCCATAACCACGATTCCGGGGAAGTTTTCAAGTGCGTTTACGACGTCTTGTTTTTCGCATTTTTTGCAGAACTCGACGTTTATTGACTCACTATGACCGTAGAACACCGGAACTCGTACGGTTGTCGCCGTAACGCGCAAAGATTGATCGTGCAAAATTTTGCGTGTTTCGACAATCATTTTCCACTCTTCTTTGGTGTAGCCGTCCTCCATAAAAACGTCGATATGCGGCAGCATATTGTACGCTATGGGGCGAGGGAATTTCTTGGGCGCGACTCCGTTGATTCCGTCTTTTAGGTCGTTGTAGCCGGCAACGCCCGCGCCCGACACTGCCTGATAGGTAGAGTACACTATGCGCTTGATGCCGAACTTGTCGTATAGAGGTTTGAGCGCAACGACTGCCTGAATCGTGGAGCAGTTGGGGTTTGCGATTATGCCGTGATTCCACTTCACGTCCTCGGGGTTGACTTCGGGTACGACAAGAGGAACGTCGTCGTACATGCGCCATTGCGACGAGTTGTCAACGACGATTGCGCCCGCTTCTACAAATACGGGAGCAAACTCCTTGGATACGCCGCCACCTGCCGAGAAAAGCGCGAAATCGACTTTGCCTTTGAGCGAGATGACATTTTCTTTTGTAAGTTCGATGACGGTGTGCTCCTTGCCCATAAAATCTATCTTTTTGCCCGCACTTTTTGCGGATGCGAAAAGATAGTAGTTGTCCACGGGAAGTTGTCTTTCGGTGAGAACTTCGAGAAATTTGCCTCCGACCATGCCTGTTGCGCCGACAACGGCGACGTTAAACTTTTTCATATTGCCTCCTAGCCGCTTATGTAGAAAAATTTAACACCGACAAGGCAAGTTGTCAATAAAAAGCCGCAATTCGGACGTGTTGTATTTTGCAAAACTCCGCTCGTTCGGCCGTCGACGCTCTTTGTCTAAAACATTATATGCGGACAAAATCGTCGGGGTGCTTTTAAGGACAAATATATTTTTGCGATTTATTTGATATTTGCTTCGATATAATGTATAATCTATTTAATTATATAGTTTTGTAGGAGTGTATATGGCAAACAACAATCCTAATTCGGCTTATTCAGTGCCCCAAAAGCCCAAAAAACTTTTGCTCGGCAAACTCTTTACGGACGCTCCCGTTCGCAAAGAACCCGAAGAACCTCAAAAAGTGCTCGTTGCCGGGCTTGCGGAAGCGCGTCCGGTAAAAGAATACCCCGATTCGTTTATGGCGAGAGCGGCGGCGGTTATGCGCGGCGAATTTGCCACGCTTTTCAAAGCAACGCTGTTCTTTTTGATATTTACGGTCCCGTTTATCGTCATTTTCGCATGGTTTGCAGGTTATTTCGAAAACCTTGCAATCGGCGGAACGTACAACTTTATGGGTGACATCGGCATAGGTTTCCCCGGCGGCGGCGACAGCATCGCGTTGAGCGTGGGCAGTCTTTATCGCAACGTAAAAATGCCCGTTATGGCAATGTACGGCGCATGCTTCCTGTTCGGCTCGCTCGGACTTTCGGGCTTGTTCTATTGCGCAAAACGCAGCTTCTATCAGGATTATTACAAAAACTGGGCAAAAACCTATTGGATGGGCTTTGCAAAGTATTGGTGGAAGTTCCTCCTTGCAGGACTTATGATGGTTGTCATCGCTCTTGGCATGGTTGAGTCGCTTATGTACCTTTTGGAACAACAAGCACTCGGCACGGCAGGCGCAGGCGCATATTGCGCGGTGGTGTTCAGCTTTATCATCGGTGCGCCGCTCCTTCTCATCCCCGTTGTGATGATGGGACTTTTCACGTCGTACGAACTCACATTTGCGCAATGCTTTAAAAACGCAATCGTGCTTATCGCAAACAACCTTTTGAGCATTCCGGCTGTCGCGCTCGTAAGCGCACTTCCTCTCGGACTTTGCGCGGTGAACAACCTTTTGGGTATCATTATATATATCGTTATGGCACTCGTAGGCACGACGTTTATGGCTCTTTGCTGGATTGCCGTGGCGTCAAGAGGTATGGTCAAGTGCCACAATCGTAAAGAAGACGAAACCAAAACACAAATGGCCGAACAAAGAAAAGCCGCAAAACAAAATCCATACGTCAACGGAACGGTTCAAGGCGCACAAAAGAAAAAGGCAAAACAAGCCGTGCCGTACCAAAATCCGAAGAAGAAAAAGAAAAAATAATGGCGCAAATCATAGGATTTAATCTCTCAAAAGAGGATTATCTCAACCTTGCGGACAAGGCTTTCAAAGACGGCGAAACCGAAAAAAGCATATCTTATCTCGACAAGGCACTCTCGATAGATGAACGCTCTGCGGAAGCGTCGATTGCGCTTGCAATCGTTTACGCTTCGCTCGGCGCATTCGAAATTTCAAATGCGACTCTCTTCAAGGCGCTTGCAAAACATCCGTGCGCCGACGACAGAGATCGCATTTTTTATCAGTTGGCGTTGAATTTTCTCGACGTAAACCTTCCCGACGTTGCCGAGTATTATTTGCGAGATATTGCCGACGCGTACGATTTGCAACTGCCAGAGGATATGGGCGAGGCTGCAAGCGACGCGCAGGACGGCGGATTCAGAGTGATCTATCCCAAGGGCGAGGATTATTACGAAATGCTCATAAGCAAGGCGTACGAACTTGTGAGGGAGCGTAAACTCGACGAGGCAATCGCGCTTATGGACGAGGTTGATCCGCGCTCGAAATCCAAGGCGGCGGCAAATCATATCGTGCTCGTTTGCCTTATGATAAAAAACGACATCGATTCCGTCATCGCAAACGCACAAAAGATGCTTGCCGAAGACGGTGACAACCTTGCCGTAAAATGCTCGCTCGCAACCGCTTATCTTGCGGAGGACAAGATTGCCGAATCGTATGCCGTTTTGGATCAGATCCTTGAAAAAGACTACACGAATATGGACGAAATCCTTATGATTTTGCCCTTGCTCGTCAATTTGGAAATGCATGCGGAAGTGGTGAAGTACACAAAGAGAGTCCTTGCAACGCTCGACCTTCAACCAAACACTATGATTTGGCTTTCGCAAGCACTGTACAATCTCGGTCAAAAAGACGAAGCGCGCAAAGTTATGCTCAAAGTGCGCACGATTTTCGGTGAGTATTCGCCGGCGGATTACTTTTTGCAGCTTTACAAGCAAAATCCCGACAAAGTTGCATATTCGATGAATCTGCCTTACGTCGAAAAAATCGCAAGATACAAGGACTTGGACAGATTTTTGAAGATGCAACCGCAAGAGGTTTTGCAAATCGTTTACGGCTTGGACGAGGAAAGCGAGCATATGCAAAAGCTCATAGAATGGGCGTTTGCCGACGACAACGAAACTTTGAAACTTTTGCTTGTCGAAAAACTTGATTTGTGCACGTCCAAATGGGTGTGCGACTTTTTGCGCAGACAACTCATTTCAACCGACTTGTCCTTTGAACTTATGGACAAAATGCTGTTTTGCCTTGTGCAAGACAATATGTTCAGACTGACTTTCGACGTCGTTGCGCAAGACAGATTCAAGAGCATAGATATGGTGCTGCCGAGTGCGTTTTTCAAGATGAACGAAACCTTGCACCGAGCGGTCAGATGTTGCGTGTCCGACGTCGTTTTCACCGACGAAGAGCCCAATATCTATCTTGCAAAACTCACAAATATCGTCAACTCGATCGTCACAATCGACGACAGCGGAAAACTTAAATACGCCAAGCCGAAACTCAAAAGAATTTCAACCATGCGCAGCGTGCGCACGCTCATAGGCGTGTTGCTTTGCAAGGTGTACGAGGACGATGCCGACGATATGCGCAATCAAACCATTGAACGCTACGGCCTTGACGAAGGCACGTTTGACAAATACTACAAGATTATTTTCGGAGATGAAGATGGAATCGAATGAACAATTGACGCCCGACGTCAAAACGAAAGAAGATATGCTCAAAAATCTCGACGTCCTTTTAGACGAGGATTTGCCCTATCATCAAAGGCTCGAAGCGTACGAGTATCTTATGGAAGATTGCGAGCCTATTCTCGAAGATATGATTGACAAAATCTACACGACGGAGGGCGAGACGGGCAAAATGCTCATGGAGATTCTTGCCGAGTACAAGGGCAACAAGGCAATCTTTATGGGGCTTGTTAGCTATCTTTACAAGGGCGAGGACGTTGCGCTTTTTGCAAGGCTCATAGGCGCGTACGGCGACGAGCAAGGCGTTGAAGTGCTCAAAACTTTTTGCGAGAATTATGAGCCGAATTACAACGAATATATGGAACTTCGCAATGCCGTCGAAGAACTTGGCGGAGATTTCGATTTGAAACAAGATTTTTCCGACGATCCGTTTTATCGCTTCCTCAAAGGTCTTGACGAGGTTGACGACGAAAGCAGAAAATCACCCTTCGAGGACTATTTCAAGCAAAATCGCGAACGTTCCGACGAAGAGAGCGACGAGGATTTCGACTGCGAGGACGAAGATTGCGATTGTGACGATGACGATTGCGAGTGCCATCATCGTGATTGTGAGGACGAGGATTGCGATTGTCATCATCACGATTGCGACGATGATTGCGGCTGCGGTCATCATCACCACGATTGATTTGATTTTTCACAACGTTTTGCACGCCTTCGGGCGTGCTTTTCTTTTTGCTTTTCAGCGTTTTCGCGGCGTCGAAAACAAGTCGCAATACGACGATTGCAAACAGTATAACCCCCAATACGCTGTTGACGGGATAGAGCGTATCGACTATGTTGTCAAAGCCGAAAAAGCTCAAAGGATAAGCAATCAAAAGACAGAAAAATACGACGAACGCTTTGTGTTTTTCATCGCCCAAAACGGACAATTTTTTCGTGCGAGAAAGAAACGAGGACGTGCGGTCGCTCACGATTTTGAGGGAGGATACAAGCGTCGTGAAGATTGCTCCGGCAATCAAAACGCCGCATGCAAATTTCAGATGCAATTTTTCAGAAACTGCCAAAGTAGGCATTAAACTGCCGTTTGTGTCGGATAAAACTACTGTTTGGAGCATAAACAACATTCCAAACAAAAAAACGCATATCATAAGACAGCTTGCGAAAATCTCTTTGTAGCTCAAATTTTCGCCCTCTTCGGACACGATAACTCCGCCCAAAAGCACGTCGAGTCCGCTGTACAAAATAGGCTTTGAAAGCGTAAAAGGCAAAGACGATTGCGGCGTGGGTAATTTAAAAAATACGATTGATATGCAAAGCACGATAAGAGGCACGACGATTGTGTTGAGGAGCCTGATTTTTTCAATGCCTAGCACGACGATAATTCCGCCGAGCACGGTCATTGCAAGCCCGAAGGCAAGGGGGATTCCTGTCATGGATTGCATCACGAAATCACCGCCGGCAAGCATTGCGCAAAGGGACACGCTTGCGGCGAAAAATATGCCGAGATTTACGATTTTGCCTTTTGGTATAAGCCTTTTTTTGCCTGCGATGAGAAACAGTGCGCAAATAAGCGACATAAAAATCGAAGAAATCGCCACGTTTAAAGGTGACGATTTGCCGAAAAAGAGTGCTATTTCACGCCCGGATGAAAATCCTGCGCCGATTGCCGTACCTACGTATAACGCTGCCGTTTTGAATGCTTTTTTCACATGAAAAGCATATTTGCGCCGTAGGCAAAAAATGCCGAAAAAGGCAAGAAAACTCTGTTTTTACGCGAGTTTTGCAACTCCGCTTGCGATTGCGGCTTGTTTGACCGCCTGCGCAACTGCGGGGACGACGCGTTTGTCAAACGGATCGGGGATGATGTCGGTTTCGCTCGGATTTTCAACGAGAGAAGCGAGAGCATCGGAGGCGGCGATTTTCATCGCCTCGTTGATGTCGGTTGCTCTTGCGTCGAGCGCACCTCTGAAAATACCCGGGAAGGCAAGCAGGTTGTTGATTTGGTTGGGCAAATCGCTTCTGCCGGTGGCAACGATTTTCGCACCTGCTTCGAGGGCGAGTTTCGGATCTATTTCGGGGCTCGGATTTGCCATCGCAAACACGATGGGATCGCAATTCATAGAGCGTACCATATCTTGAGAAAGCACGTCTTTTGCGCTCACTCCGATAAATGCGTCGGCGTCCTTTACCGCGTCTTTCAAAGTGCCTTTTACGCCGCGCGGATTGGTGCGTTTTGCAAGCTCGTTTTGTGCGGAGTTGAATTTTTCGCTCTCGTCAATTATGCCGAATCTGTCGCAAACGATAAGGTCATTTGCGCCGAGCGAAAGCAGGAAGTTTGCGATTGCAATGCCTGCGCTTCCTGCGCCGTTTATAACCAAACGGGCAGTTGATATGTCTTTTTTGACAACTTTAAGTGCGTTTTTGAGCGCAGCGGCAAGCACGATTGCAGTGCCGTGCTGGTCGTCGTGAAAGACGGGAACGTCGCAAAGGGCTTTGAGCCTGCGCTCCACTTCGAAGCAGCGAGGTGCGGATATGTCTTCTAGATTTATGCCGCCGAAACTTGCGCTGACGTTGTAAATCGTGGACACGATTTCGTCTACGTCCTGCGATTTTATGCAAAGGGGGATTGCGTCTATTCCGGCAAATTCGTGAAAGAGCACGCACTTGCCTTCCATAACCGGCATGCCTGCTTCGGGACCTATGTTGCCAAGTCCCAAAACCGCGCTTCCGTCGGTGATGACCGCAACGGTGTTCCAACGCCTTGTGAGCGAGTAGGACAAGTCTTTGTTGTCCTTGATTGCAAGGCATGGCGCGGCAACGCCGGGCGTATAGGCGAGGGACAAGTCTTGCTTGTTTTCGACTTTCGCTCTTGACGTAACTTCGAGTTTGCCTTTCCACTCAAAATGCTTTTTCAACGATTCTTCGGAATAGTTCATAAAAATCTCCGTCGGATATATTGACATCAGTTTACATCAAATGCCTTGAATTTGCAAACCAATTAAGGTATAATCGAGGCATGAAAACGATAACTTACAAGCAAATTTCATCCGCAGCGGAAAATCTTGTCACGGCGTGCAGTCGCGTTACGCCCTCGTGCATACGAGCGATGACCGCCGCGCTTGAAAAAGAAAGCAATCAAAATGCAAAAACCGCAATAAGCATGCTTTTGTCGAACGCCGCTTTGGCAAAGGAAAACGGGCTTGCCGTGTGTCAGGACACGGGTATGGCGGTGTTTTTCGTGCGGCTGGGGCAAGACGTGCACGTAGAGGGCGGATTGCTTACTGACGCGATAAACGAGGGCGTGCGCAACGGCTATGAAAAAAACGGCTACCGCGCTAGCGTGCTGGACCCGATAACAAGAAAGAACACAAAGGACAACACGCCTGCAATCGTGCATATCGAGCTTGTCGAGGGCGACGACTTGCAAATCACGTTTTTGCC